>Ga0208183_1000755_pt1 | contig 13208 bp, 10 predicted proteins | sample MalvirDeepMed_51_FD_184251 | JGI IMG/M metagenome (GOLD analysis project Ga0208183, IMG submission 184251) | Marine viral communities from the Global Malaspina Expedition - Malaspina viral metaG DeepMed_51 (SPAdes) (version 2) | ecosystem: Environmental > Aquatic > Marine > Oceanic | place... | reverse complement strand
AGCGCCGCCTCCCTCGCCTGGAACCAGACGATCATCTATTCCGACCACGTCGATCCCAAGACGATCGGTGAGGAATGGCTGCGCAAGACGCGGCTGGAGATCGAGCGGATGCAGGCCGCGCGCGCCGCGATTCCCGCCGAGCGCATGATCGACGTCCAGTACGAGGCGATGGACGCCGATTGGCGCGGCACGATGGAGCGGGTCTATCGCTTCCTCGATCTCGACATGGAGCCCGCCGTGCCGGGCATGGAGGACTTCATCCAGCGCTCGAACGCGCTGAAGCGCCGTCCCCACCGCTACAGCCTGGAACAGTTCGGCCTCACGCCCGAGCGCGTGCACGAGGAATTGGGCGATTACGTCCGCTCGTTCGACGTCCCGCGCGAAAACCGCAGCGCCTCCGCCTGAACCGCGATCCGGAACCGGCCCGCCGATACACCGTTCAATCCTGCAAAGGAGAATTCGAAATGATCGGCAAGATTATCGGCGCCTTCGTGGGCGACAAATTGGCCAAGCAGACCAGCGGCGTCGGCGGCGCCACCGGCGCAGCGCTGGGCGTGGTCGCCACCTCGCTCATCGCGCGCCTGAGCCTTCCCAGCATGCTGGCGATCCTGGCCGGTGGCTACGCCGCCAAGCGCCTTTCGGAACGTGCAGACACGGCCCCCAACCGCGCCACGACGCCGTAAATGAACGAACCAGGCGCCGGGTCCGAACCAAAGGCTCGGCGCCGACCTTCGATACACGGCCCACGGCCACCGGGCCGCGGATAGTTCTCTGCGCACTACCGCCGATGCATGATCTATAATTCTCGAAGCGAAACGACCCGGCTGTCGCACAATTGCGAGCCTGGGCGAGGGGCTGATGTGCCGTTTTCGGAAGGCAGCCTTTGGAAGACACCTTGCTTGCCAATAAATTTTTCTACTATTTCCGGGACTATCGAAGCTCGAACCCCTAAAAGTCACACTTCGCTCGAGCGCGACATGACAGTCGCAAGCGAATTCCTTTCTGCGATGTCGCAGGGGACTTCGGACGGAGAGGAGGCGGCCCCCTCTGCCGAAGCGCTGAACGCGATTACCGCGATCCTTTCCGAAATCGCCGGGCGTTATTCCATGGCGCAGGAACGCGAGGTCCATCGGCGGCACGTGCCGGGAGGAGCCGAATTGGACGTGCCAGTCGAGGATGCTTGCGATGGATTGTTCGGCGATGCTGATGACGACGACGACGGCCTTTTCTAGACCGTGAAGCGCAAGCGGTGGCCGGATGATCGCGACTGCCCCGCTTCTTCGCCAAAGGGACGCAGCCCAAGGTCCGAGAAGCAGGCCCATATGGTAACGTGGCTGGTCTACGAAGCCGAGCCAGCCACGCCGAAGCCAAAGCCGCGTCCGTCCTAGAACCAACATGGCTGCTTTCCAGGCATTGTCGGACCATTTCGCTCAGTTGCGAGGCCGTGCTTAAGGCGCGCTTTTCGGGACGCTCGGGGAGGGGGCGAATACCCGGAATCGGCGCTTTGCCGACTAGCAGCTTGTGGGCCGGGAAGCAGACAATCATGGCGTGCTCTCCGTGCGTCGAGAGGCGGGACTTTTATCTCTGCTTTTCCAGCGACGGCACGCTCCAGCTGTCGTCGATCACCGGCTCTGCGGGGCGATAGGTGCGGAAGATAGCTTCGAACGGTCCTTCGGGTGTCGGCACCCAGACCACGTCCTCTTCCTCCGAGCGCTCGCGCGAGAGGTGGAGGACGATCGATCCGTCCGGGCGCTTGACCAGATCGGACGAGCCCGAATTGATCGAGTGCCGGTCGATGGGCACCTCGAAGAAGAACAGCCGCCCGTCGGCATCGGGCTGGTACACGCTGAGCGACCAGAACGCCTTCACCGGCACGCCTGCGGGCGGGATCACCATCCGGTAGGAAGACGTGCCGCTCAGCGCATCGCCCGCGGCATCGGTCTCGGTGCGGAAATAGCGCGCGTCCTTCGTCTTGAGCGCGCCGAAGCCGATCAACGCGATGGCGGCGCGGACCAGGTCGTTATTCCCGTAATCGCCAAGGATCAGCGGCGGCGCATTCCAGCCCGGTCTATCCTGCGAGCGCGAGAGGCCCTTGCGCAGCATGTCGAGCGAGCGGGGCAGCCACGCATTCCAGGCCGCGCGCGATCGCAGGGAGAGGCCGTCCCATACGCTCGGGTCGCCCGGAACTATGCCCTTGTCCGCAAACGTCGCGGCGCGCGCGACCTGCGGGTGGCTCGGTGAACGGCCGAGCACTTCGTTGGTCAGCGCGAGGAAGCTGCGCGGCTCCATTTCGGGCGGGGCGACCGTGTTGAACAGGCGCGGCTTCGCCTCCGTGTCCACGGGTTCCACCACGATCCCGCTCTGCACCGCTCGCGCGGCATCGAGATCGTCGACCCCGGCCACGAAAGTGCGCGCGAGCAGCCAGACATCGTTCGACGGCATGCGGATCACATCGGGGCCGTCCTTCACAGGACTGTCGGGCCCGACGATAAGGTAGGTCCCCGCACTGCCACCATTCTCGGCGTGGCCGACCATCGTCTGGTCGGTGAACATGTCCATCAAGGCCACCGACAGATAGCGGTCGCCCGAATTGGGCAGCGTCAGGCGCACCGGAGTCTTGGAAAGCTCCAGCACCGCTGAGGTATAGAGCGTGTTGTTATTGGGTGCGGTAACCGAGCGGATGCGCTCGTCTGCCAGATCGCGCACGTGGATGTGGCGGTTGATGAGCACCTTGGTATCATCGCCCGCCCGCTTCGCAGCATCGGCCAGCGCCTCTTCGGATACCAGCGTATCGCCGACGTCGATCTGGCCCGACAGCGCCTGCATCGAACGCGCAAACTCGTAAGGCCCGAAGGCGTAGAAGAACGCGTCGATCACCGTCCCGTCGAGCGCGCCGGTCAGCTGATCCTCGCGCGAATTCGGGTCCGGCTGGATCGGCGCACAGCCGGGCAATGCGATGAGCGATGCTGCCGGAAGATTGAAAAGCGCGGCGCGGCGGGTGATACCATGACGCATGAGAATGATCCTTTCGCCCGAAAAACCTGACCCGGCATTATATGTACGTCCGTACATATATGAAGCATGATGAGCGAAGGTCAAGACGGATCGGCCCCGCGCCGCGGACGGCGCACGGCGGATGCTCCCGCGGGGCGCGATGCGCTGTTGCGTGCGGCAACGCGGTGCTTCGCCGATTATGGATTTGAGGCGGCGAGCGTGCGAATGATCGCGAGCCGCGCGGGGGCGGCACCCAACCTCGTCGCGGTCCATTTCGGCAATAAGGAAGGGCTGTGGCTCGCCTGCGTCGATCTGCTTGCAGAGACCTTCGCGCCGAATATCGCCGCGCTGACCGCGATGGCCGAGGACGCGAAGACGCCATTGCGCGAAAGGCTGCGGCTCGCGATCGGGATGACTGCGGGCTATTACGAGCGCCATCCGGACCTGCGCGGCTTCGTCGCGCGTGCCAGCGTGGAGCCGCCGCCGCGCAGCGACATCGTCTCGGAACGACTGCTCAAGCCCCTGTACGAAGGGGCTCGCCCGCTGATCCAGCAGGGAATCGACGCAGGCATCGTTCCGATCAGAGATCCGACGATCGTCTTCGTGATCCTCAACCTGTCGCTCGGCCAGCCCGATCGCGTCGCCTCCGCGCTCGCGGCTCTGTCGACCTTTTATCCGACGGACGAGATCACCCGCCGAATGAGCGAGGCTCTGGCGCGGCTCTTGTTGAATGGGGGCGAAGGATAGGTCGCGTGAATACCATTTCACTGCGAATTGGCGCGGCTGCAGAAGGCTAGCATTCAAGAGCGGCGTTGGTCGAACGAATGGGCGATCGGCGAAGAATGCAATTCGGAGTTTGGGTGGGCGGCGCAAGGCTCGCGGTCACAGTCCCAGCCAATGTGTCCCAGACAGGACCCAAAATTGTGGTAAAATCTAAGGCAACTCCAGCGGATCTACCGAATTTTTCCTATTGGAAGTGGTGGTGCCCCATGGAAGACGAACATGGGAACTCGAAACTATGGGAAATTACTATTGATTTGCCTTGAGCCGAGGCTCGGAGGTTGCTTCAGGAGTTTGACGCAGGTGCCGCGTCAGTTCATTCAGCTGCGAGATAAGGATGAGCCGGCGAACTTGTCCGGCCCATGGTTTCCTACGCTTTCTCTCACGCGGCCGCCCGCCTGCTGACATCGCTCAACACTTGTACAATCCGCTGAACTTCAGCCTGCTGAAACACGCCACTAACACCCTGATCATCGAAATCGGTGAATGGGCTCTCGTATAGCCGGCGCGGATCCATCGCACCGCGTTCGGTGAGATGGTCAATGATCAAATTGATGAACTCGATCTGGTTCGCATTGAGGTTCTGACCGGCTAGTAGCTCGGCAAACGCCCCCTTCGCAGCCTCACGATCGAGGCCGATGAGCGAACGAATGAACAGGCCGAGGCCACCTTCACTTGTGATGACAGCGATGTCAGCGTCACTCGCTTCCGTTTCTTCGCGCAAGATGCGCTCCAGCTCTGCCAAATCTTGCGGGGTCAGCTGCTCGTTGCGGTGAAGCTTTTGGATCGTGATGTGATCGGCATGGGCTTTGAGGAAGTGGCGTACCTTAATTAAGAAGCGCGGCTTGTCAGTGCCGATACTCGCATGAGCCAAGTCGATGCGCGTTGCCTCACCCATCTCGTCTTCGAAGTCGGTATAAATGATTACCGCTTCATCTCCTTCGATGAGCTTCATGAGCGCACGCAGCTGGCGGCGCATCTGCTCCACCGCCCAGGCATCGATGTCGGCCCAATAATCCGGCGTCTGGACTTCAAGGATCAAGTCCATTTGCGCTGAAACCATCGGAACATTCCCGAGCTCTTCGAGCTTGGAGGCTAGCGCGATCACCTTCTCCTGGCACTGCGTGAACGACGCATCATTTTGAAGAAGAGCAAGCTGCCCCTTCAGGATGATATAGTCGAATTGCTTCGCGGCAATGTCAGTATCTTCACGGGCCGAAGGCAGCCCAGCGATCTCGCCGATTAGCACCTCGCGCTCATTCGAGCCGATGTCGTTCCATGCTTCGCGCTTCTGGAATTCCTCGACCTCCTTGCGCTTGGCGCGGACAAGGAAGTTGTCGAGGTTCATGGCAGCAACCTCGTCGAAAAGGTAGTCGCGCGTGTCCTTGTCTAGCTGCGCCAGACCGTGACCGCGTTCCTCATCGGACAAGCCTGCCAGTTGCATGGCGAGCTCTACGCGCGTGGTGAAAAGCTTCTCGTTAAGGGAGGTTGATTGCTTGGCCTCCTTCAGGTTTGGGTTCTCGTTGAAGAACTCGAAATTTTGGCAGTAGTCGAATATCAGGAATTCGGTCTTGTCCCGGCCAGGGCCGAACAGGTCTTTACGAAGGCGGGTACCGCGGCCGATCATCTGCCAGAATTTGGTTTTGGAGCGTACCACCTTGAAGAAGACGAGATTCAGCACCTCAGGCACGTCGATGCCGGTATCGAGCATATCGACCGAGATGGCGATGTGCGGCGGTTTGTCGGCAATTGAGAAATTGTCGATCAGCGATTGCGGGTATTCAACCGAGTAGTCGATCACGCGGGCAAACGAGCCCTTCAGATGCGGATAGTTGGCATCGAACCGTTCGGCGATGAACTGCGCGTGCTTGTGGTTCTTCGCGAAGATGATCGTCTTTCCAAGGCGATCTCCTTCGGCAACCTTAAGGCCGTTCACCATAAGGTGCTCAAGCACCTTGTCGACGGTGTCCTCGTTGAACAGCCATTTGTTGAGTGCAGCCGGATCGACATCGCCCTTGGGAAGCTGGCCCTCCCATTCGAGCAGATCCCACTTCTCCTTGTCCTCATCGGAGAGCTGATCGTATTTGATGCCCTCGCGCATGAAGCGGGTGGGCACCGAGATCGGCGTAGGCGGGACAAGGAAGCCGTCGGCCACCGCCTCATCGAGATCGTAGCTGTCGGTCGGCACGCCGCGCTCAAGCTCGAAGAGCGAATAGGTGTCGCGGTCAATCTCATCTCGGGGCGTCGCGGTCAGCCCGACGAGCAGGCTGTCGAAATAGTCGAAGATTGCGCGGTATTTGCGGTAAACCGATCGGTGCGCTTCATCGATCACGATGAGATCAAAATGCCCCGGGCCATAGCGCTTCTGCCCGTTCTGCATCTCATCGATCAGCCCCATCATCGTGGGGTAGGTCGCCACACATACGCGCGCGCCATTGTGGTCATTCTTCTTGGCGTCGTGCTTCTCGATCAGATTGGCGCTCGGCGTCGTCGGGATGTGCGCCTTGAAGGCGTTATGCGCCTGCTTCACCAGCGCCACGCGGTCGGCCAAAAACAGCACGCGCTTGCACCAATTGGCGCGCATCAGCTGATCGACCAGCGCGATTACGGTGCGGGTCTTGCCCGAGCCCGTCGCCATCACCAGCAGAGCCTTGCGCTGGCGGTCCTTCTCGAACGCCTCGCCTATCCGGCGGATGGCGCGGGTCTGATAATACCGCCCGGCAATATTCTCATCGATCTTGGTGGTCGCAATCGACCGGCGCGCGGCCTTGCGCTGGCGCCACAGCTCCAGCTCGTCCTTCTTGTAGAAGCCATGCACCTCGCGGGGCGGATAGGCTCCATCGTCCCACAGCCAATGCTTGTAGCCATTGGTGTAGTAGATCAGCGGTCGCACGCCGAACTGCTGCTCCAGGCAATCGGCATAGAGCTTGGCCTGCTGCTGGCCTTCACGCGGATCGCGCTTGGTGCGCTTGGCTTCGATCACCGCGAGCGGCTTGCCGTCATCGCCCCATAGGACATAGTCGACAAAGCCTTCGCCGGACGTGCTGGGCATGCCGGTGACGGGATATTCGCGGTCGCGCGGCTGGTCGAGCGGCCAGCCCGCCTCGGCCAGCAAGCGGTCGATCCAGATGTCGCGGGTTTCGGCTTCGTTGTAATCGTGGGTATCTTCGACCATGGCATTCTCGGCCTTGATCGCCTCGATCTGCGCCTGAAGCTCTTTGATCTGCGCATCGAGCGCGGCGCGGTCTTCCTCGCTCTTGATGCGGGAGGCCTGCTCTTCGGCTAGCGCTACTGCTGCTTCCTCGCGCTCCTTGGCGAGAGCCTGCAATTTCTTGAGGGTTGAAACCTCCACCTGCACCGCGCGGGGCAAGGCGGCCACTGAGAACTGCACGGCGGGATCGGGCTTGGCCCCGCGCGCATAGGTGCGCATCAGCCAGTAGCAGAAATCGAAGAGCTGCTTCAGGCAGTCGGTCGCGGACTTCTCGGGAACGGGCCGCGTTTCATGCACCGCGACGTTGCCCAGGTCCTTGATGATCCGCGCCTTGGTGACGAGCGCGTTGCCGACCAGAGAGCGGAACGTGCCCTCATGGATCAGCGCTGAAAGCGTCGGGTCATAGGGCGAATGCAGACTGCGGTCATGGTCATACATCCACTTGACCGCGCTTTCGAGCGCAAGTCGGGAATGAAAACAGCTCCCGCGCGGATCGGACAGGGCAAGCTTTTCCGCCTTCCTCGCGAGGCCATAAACCTCGGCAAATTCAGCTTGGAGGAAGGCGAACTGACTCATGCGGCTTCCCCGATTGAGTAGATATCGTCATAATTAAGTTGATCAGTCAGGTATGGCGCAAACCCAAACAGCACCACGCAGACGGAGACCAAATCACGCATTTCCATTTCGCGAATTTGATTGGCCGGCGTGCCACCATGCCTAATTCCGGGGTAGTTCGATGCGAAGCCGTACATATTTTTCATAGAGTCTTTGATTCGATCGTGCGGCCAAGTGCCGACTTGATCGCAAATCTGCCCAAGTGTGTTGCCCGTCACATTCGGAGCAATTTGACCAATCGCTTCTAAAAAATTTGTCTGCTTGGCGATGCAGGTCTTGATTCTGTTCGGCGTCCGTTCGGCTGTCAGGTCGCGTAGGGCGTCCTCAAATTCATGGAATGCCGTGGCCAGATGCGGATCAGTCTGAGCGGCGGCCTTGAGATTTCGCACTACTCGGGCAAAAATTCCCGGCAGTGTTGGATGCATCGAGAAGGGTCGGCGAAGATCATATCGCAGGCTGTACTTGTCGATGAAGGCTTCAACGAGATTGAAGTAGCGGTTGCTTAATGCATCGCCGCCAATATCGCGAACCCGGCCATGCACTGCGGCCAAGGCGGCCAATGCCTTGCTTTCACTAGTGATGTGCAGCGGCAACTCGGTACGCAACCACCGGCGTGCTTTCGAATTTCCTGAGACGGCTTGCTCATAGTGCGAACGAGCCGCCCCAAAGTCGTCAAGCGCCTTGTTATAAGCCTCCTCCGCCGCAATTTCATTGGGGTCCGTCAGCCTACCGTCCTCATCAAATTGTGTCGGCTCAGCAGGTTCAGCAGGAGGAATTGGCAAGGGGATGATCGCATCATAGAGCTCTGAGAAAAGCTCGGTTGGCGCGCCCTTGTGCTTCGAAAGCTTGACGAAAACCTCCGACCAGACCTTGTCCCATACATTGAGAAGCTCGCCGCGCATGATTACAGCTCCCCTTGGAAGGCGCGGTGTTGGAGGCTGGCGAAAAGTCCATCGAGCCGATTTGCGTGCGCGACGATTTCATTTTGGACCGACCGCGCGGAATCGATGGCGTCCACAAAACGCCGCTGATCATCCAATGCAGGAAGCAAAATCTGCATCTCTTTCATTTGAGTAGCAGTGAGCTGCGGGACCGCCGAGCCGCTGTTTGCCCCCTTCAATTTGGCCTGCACGGAAGGGAAGGAAATATATTCCCTAAGGAATCTGGGAAGAACAGTGGCTTTTGCCCTAATGATCATCATCTGGGCGTTGATGAAGCCAGTCTCATATTGGCAGTCGAAGAGTGCGCATTGCCCAAGGGTTCCGCGCAACGTGATTACCAGATCACCTCGCTGAAGCTTTCCTCGCGATAGCGAACGAAATTTCGCTTCGTTAATGAACTGAGCCTTCGTGAAATCTAGCTCGCCAGCCCTAATGTTCGTAGTGTTGAGAAATAGAATCCCTTCGTCTTTGATGTCATTTCCGCTGGGGTAATTTGAAGAGCGATCGCCATTGATGAGCTCAGCGATATCGATGAGTCTGCTTGCGAGCCTATTCGATGGAGCAACGGGATCGCCAAACATCTCGTGAAAGATGGCTTGCCCTAGTTGGTTGAGTCGGTCGATGGCGCGCTGGCGCTTGCAGCGCAGCTCGTCCGCCTGATCAAGGATCGCCGCAATCCGCTTTTGCTCGTCGAGCGAAGGTAGCGGGATTTCAATCTCGTTGATTTGCTTGGCCGACAGATGCTTGACCGTCACAAAATTGGATCGATCTTCGATATCCTTCAAGGCTTTGGGCAAAAACCAAAACAGATACTGCTCGTCCAGTTGCTGTGACGCTGCACGAACCCGGCAAACGCGCTGATTGAGAAGGGCTGGCCCACCTGCCCAGCGCGCGCAATTGAATTCACCGTCCATTCCAACGAGCAGGTCGCCGTCGGAAAGCACAAAGCGGGCATCGTAGTCGCCGTCGAAGTAGGTTTGTGATCTAGCGGGTTTCACGTCCCTTATGCGTACTAGGGGAAGCCCCTGGCCTTCATCATTGAAGCGGTCTGACTTAAAGGCGAAGCCTGATAGAATTTCGACGTGATCGCCCAGTTGTCCCGTTCTCATCCCAGCATCGCCTCCAGCTTAGCGAGGCCGTCGCTGATTTCCTGCTCCAGCGTCCGCAATTCCTTGATGATGTCGGCGGGCTTGTCGTGCGTGACTTCCATGTGCTCGACCTGCTTGTAGCGGTTGAGCGAGAGGTCATAGGTGCCGGTCGCGGCGATTTCGTCCTTGGGCACGGTGAAGCTCTGCGCAGTGCGCGGGTTCTCACGCTCGTCACCGTCGCGCTTGCCCCAGCGGATCAGCACATCGGGCAGGTTGTTCTTGGCATGCTCCTCTGCCGACAACGGCGAGGTGAATTGCAGACCTAGCTTCTCCTCCGGCAACAGCGCTGTGCGCTTGTCGTCCAGCGAGTAGCCATCGGCCTGCATGTCGTAGAACCAGACATGATCCGTCCCGCCTACGCCGGTCTTGGTGAAAAACAGAACGGCGGTCGACACGCCCGCATAGGGCCGGAACACGCCCGAGGGCAGTTTCAGCACGCCTTCGAGCTTGTGCTTCTCGACCAGCAGCTTGCGCAATTCCTGGTGCGCCTTGGATGATCCGAACAGCACGCCATCGGGCACTACCACCGCCGCGCGTCCGCCCGTTTTGAGCAAGCGCAGGAACAGGGCGAGGAACAGCAGCTCGGTCTTCTTCGTCTTGACGATCTGTTGGAGGTCCTTGGCGGTCGCATCGTAATCGAGCGATCCAGCAAAGGGCGGATTGGCGAGGATCAGGCTGTACCTGCCCGCATCCTTGCCATGCTCTTCGGCCAGGCTGTCGCGGTAGCTGACATCGGGATTGTCCACCCCGTGCAGAGTCATATTCATACTGCCGATGCGGAGCATGGTGGGGTCGAAATCGAACCCGTGGAACATGGCATTGTGAAAGTGGTGGCGCAGCTTTTCATCGCGAAACAGCTGCGGGTGATTGTCGCGCAGGTACTCGCCGGCCGCGACCAGAAAGCCCGCTGTGCCGAGCGCGGGATCGCAGATCACGTCCTCGGGCGTCGGCTGGGTCATCTCGACCATCAAGCGGATGATATGACGCGGCGTGCGGAACTGGCCATTGGTGCCGGCGCTCGCGATCTTGCCGAGCATGTATTCATAGAGATCGCCTTTGGTGTCGCGATCGTCCATCGGGATTTTGTCGAGCATGTCGACGGTCTTGGCGAGCAATGCGGCGTTGCTGAAACCAAGCCGCGCGTCCTTCATGTGCTCGCCATAACTGGAACCGTGCTCACCCAGCTGGCGAAGGAACGGGAAAACCCGCTCGGCCACGACATCCATCATCTCGCGCGCTTCGAAGTTCTTGAAGCGGGACCAGCGAAGATCGGAGTAAGGACGACCTTGATCGTCGTTGCCGTCCGGAAAAATTCGCCGCTCCATCGCAATGCCAAGGTTGGCGGCCTTGTTTTCCTCAAGAGTATGCAAGTCGTCGAGGCGCTTGATGAATAGCAGATAGGTAGTCTGCTCGATGACGGACAGCGGGTTAGACACACCCCCCGACCAGAAGGCATTCCAAATTTGATCGACTTGATTGCGGATTTCGCCCGTCAGCATTGCGGCTCCATGTTTAGCCGCCTCAGTAGACAGCCGGATAGAAAAGCAAAATTTTGCTTTCTCGGGAAGGGATTCTTGAAGCTAGACCACAAGAGGCTTTAGCAATCAATCGGACGTGCCGACTGAGCGGGAACCGGCGGATGCCCGCCGCCTTGAACCGCAAGGCGGCGAGCTGTCTGTCACTTATGCCGCCAATCGTTGCGGCTCGGCCATCTTAGCCAGCCAAGAATTGGTGGGAAACCGATCGGTTAGCGCCGCAAGGACTGCGTCGTCACCAGCATCAGGCGCACCAGAGGCCGCCCCGGTCGCAAGAAAATAGCGCCAGGCCACCTGTGTGATCGTGCAGACGTCAGCCACGACCTGTGTCTCCACATGGTCCCATGCGCCATACCTGACCGCGAGCGAGATATCCTTTGAGGGCATCGGCTTCGATGCCACGCCGATGGCCTCGCAAAACTCCGGAAGATGGACGTAATGGCCGAGCGATCGCACCGCGCTAGAGAGGTCAAGCCGGGTACGCGCGAACGGTGCCGGATCGCGCAGTTGCAGCGGCAGGACCATGCCGCGTTCCATCGCTGCGCGCTTCAGGCATAGAAAGTCCTTTGCTTCGCCTCCCCAGCTGATGATCCTGGCGTCCTGAAACGCCGAGCATAGGGTGAAGAACGCGCCGACAATGTCCTCCTCGGGCTGATCTGTAATCACCTCGACATTGGTGACCACAGGTCGATCCATGTCCGGCGATATGGTCAGAACACACCATGCGCCCGCGACGATCCGGTGGAACGGCCAGCGGACGAAGCCTTGCGTAGCGTCGTTCTCGGCCACCTGGTAACGCTTGAAGGCGTCCATATCGTAGAGAAACTCGAAGTCGCAGACGATCACCCGCTGCCACGGACTGGTTGCGGATCGATCGGCGAGGAATAGCGCAGCCTCTTCGCCAAGCGTATGGGTCTTCTGGCGCAGGGCGGCTGACTGCTCGACGGGCAGCAGTTCCGAAGTTTGGTTGGTCATGTAAATTTACTCCAGGCATAAAAAAGCCCGCATGCAGCGGGCGGAGGTTAGTCAGTGTTGGCGAACCCACCTGAGGGCGGGGCGCGTTGGCGACAGGCGCTCTTGGTCATCGTCAGTCGAGCTCAGCGTCGCGTCCGAGCGCCTTTATGGCCAAGCGTCCGATCAGCTCGGCCTCGGCAGTGACCGAGCGGTGCAGCGAGATGAGCGATGTGTCCCCCGAGCCCTGCATCTCGATCAGAAGCGTGCGGTTGCGCTCATCGTCTGGCGAAGAAGCCGTTGCGAGTTCTGTATTTGGATAGTGGGCCTGCACCGAAGGAACAGCGCTTCGGCCGACAGCCATGCGGATCGCTTTAAGGTCATCGGTGGGATCGCAATTGCCCGAGATGTCGACCTGATCGACCAGTGCAATCGCCTGTTGTACGAATACCGGCAGGGACCAGAACACGAGCGGCTGCATGACGGCTTGGTTCGCGATCCACTGCAGGAAAGTACCGTCCGGATCGGAGTGCCCGCCGCACACCCAGCTTGATGTATGGGCGGTCCAGTGCCCGTTTTCGAAAACGAACCGGGCTGCCCCGGCCCCGTGGATGTAGATCGTGTCGCCTCTGTCGTTTGCGTCAGCAGCACGCGTGCGCAAGCAGCACACGGTGAACGTGTCAGTCATTTCGTATTTTCCTTTAAATCACCATCCTTGCCTTCAGTCTCGGCAAGGAAGGTCAGGTCACATCGCGCTGGGGCGCATGCCGAACGCATAATCGTCGCCGATCTTCTTCTGGCTCAAGACGCTGCAGCAAACGGGCTCGTGCAGCGGCCAGGGCGGGAACGAGCCGTCCTCGTTTGCCGGTGAAAGCGTTTCGATATCGAGCACCTGGACGTGGTCGGTCACCACCAAGCTCCACGCAAGGTGCGATGCCAGAGGCTTGCCCCTCGGCTTCGTGCTGACACCGGGGCAAGCGCACGATGTGCAGGGCTTCGCACCGCTGTTCCGCATGATAACTGACCGGATCGA
>Ga0208183_1000741_pt1 | contig 13374 bp, 20 predicted proteins | sample MalvirDeepMed_51_FD_184251 | JGI IMG/M metagenome (GOLD analysis project Ga0208183, IMG submission 184251) | Marine viral communities from the Global Malaspina Expedition - Malaspina viral metaG DeepMed_51 (SPAdes) (version 2) | ecosystem: Environmental > Aquatic > Marine > Oceanic | place... | reverse complement strand
TCTATGCACAGGATAAGTAAAGAATCTTAGACATCGCAACATGGAAGAGAACAAATGACATATAAATTCAAGGGCGAAGTCATCCGACTAAGCCAGCAGGATTACGACCGATGGGAAGCGGTCTATGAAAACATTCCCAACCTCCAAGCCTACCTCTTCAGCCGTGACGCATGGCTTTCCCGAGAAGCAAAGGACGATCAGAAGGACCGTTGGTTTCTTTCGACCGCTGCTTATCTGGCAAAGCTTGATGCGAAGTTCGCACGTGAGAACGTGCGGGATGAGGAAGGCAGGCGCATCGACGCAGACGGACACCCTATATTCCAGACGCAGCCATGACGGCTGCCACATTTTGGGATGAACTCAAGGCGAAGGGCTTTGATGCCAAGCGTATGCGCGATGGGCAACAGAAAATTCTTTGCCCCGAATGCAGTGACACCCGCACCAAGAACCGGGGCGAGCCATGCCTAAGCATGCACGTCAACGACCAAGGTGCGCAGTGGCGCTGCCATCACTGTGATTGGGAAGGCAATGTGTGGCGTGCCCCTATCACAAATGGCAATGGAAGTTTGGGCGCAAGTCGTACCCCTCGTTTAAACGAAACCCTTGCAGGTAGTAAGACAAAGCCGTTGACAGATGTGATGGCCCACTGGTTCCAGCGGCGAGGCATCAGTACCGGGACGCTGGAGCGTGCGGGTGTGTGTTCGGGTAGCGCGTACCTCAATGGTGCACGTCAGTCCGCGATTGCCTTTGTGCATAAGGACAGCAACGGTGACGTCATTAACATCAAATACCGGGGGAAGGATAAGACCTTCACCCAGGAAGCTGGTGGCCAGCGCCTCCCTTACCTCTGGCACCTCGTTGATGCAGAGCAGGAGCAACTGATCATCGTTGAAGGCGAGGTCGATGCCCTGTCACTGATGGAAGTAGGCATTGACAACGTGATCAGCGTACCGGATGGCGCAAGCGACAAGAAACTAAACTGGCTCGATGAATTGCACGATGAGCTTGATGCGTTTAAACGAGTTATACTATTCACCGACGATGACAAGCCCGGACTTGGGCTGCGGGATGAACTCTGCCGAAGACTCTCCGCCATCAGATGCTGGAAGGTTAGCCTTCCACAAGGATGCAAGGATGCCAACGATGTCCTATGCCACCACGATCCAGACACTCTCAGGAGCGTTGTGGCGGACGCGCAGCCATTCCCGCTACGTGCTTTGCGTGAGACTAATGAGTATGTTGAGGACGCACTGAGGCTGCTACACGGCGACATCAAAGCCGCCGTCAGCACTGGTGTCGAAGCGATGGACTTTTTCTATAAGGTCCGGGCCGGTGAACTCACCCTCGTTTCCGGTGCACCGGGAGTTGGGAAGTCTGAAATCATCGACTACTTTATCACCCAGATGTCAGCGAATGAGGGATGGCGCTTCGCCATGTGCTCGTTTGAAAACCCCGTTGATGAACACATCAATAAGTTGGTTGCCAAGGTGGTTGGCAAGCCTGCATGGAAAACGCAGGGCGACACGCAGATGACAGACGATGAGTGGCTGCAAGGCGTGAGCTTTATCGGCAAGCATCTCTATTGGATCAGGGCAGAGGACGAGGCACCGACTATCGAATGGTGTTTAAACACAGCGACAGCTTGCGTGCAACGCTACCCGAATGTGCGTGGGCTGGTGCTCGATCCGTATAACGAGTTCGAGCATAAGCGACCGTCCGGCTGGACGGAGACGGAATACGTGAGCCAGATGATGGCGAGCATCAAGCGTTGGGCGATGCAGTACGGGGTGCACGTGTGGTTGGTGGCACACCCGGCAAAGATGCGCAGGAATCCTGATGGCACGTACCCTACGCCTGAGCCATACGACATTGCCGGGTCAGCAAACTTCTACAATAAGGCTGACAACATCCTGATTGTGGAGCGGGACTTCACCCCCGGTAGCAGGGATGTGCGTGTGCACGTAAAGAAGATTCGGTTTAAACACACTGGCACCGTGGGTACTGTGGATCTGCGCTATGACTACACCTCGGGACGCTATGAGGCGGGGACCGCCAAGCTATCCGGATAAACGCGATTCCGTCGATATGTCGTCGATCAATTTGAGAATGTCTTCAACCCGCCATACCGAGATGTGTCCAAGTTTGATGGGCTGAGGGTATTTGCCGTCCGCTACGCCTTGATACCACCCGGATCTTGATATGGGGAAGACGGAAAGAACTTGAGGGAGCCGGACGAATCCGGTTTCGGGGAAGGTGTATTCACGCATGATTAACTCCATTGGCAGTTAGATGATCAGTATATTGCGGTCCGACTATAGGTTTGGGCGTAAGACGTACCAAGTCACATGACTCAAATCAGCATTTGAGTCCTGTAAGGTGAATATTGTTTGTAATGATCTGAGTTTTGAATCGTTTACCTAGCGGAAACAATCAACACGGAAACATGATGACAATCACCGATGAAATCTTAATGGCCTATGTGGATGGGGAACTGGATGACCAGCCTGAACTGAGAGACTACATAGCCTCCCACTCAGGCCAGTACAGCGAGCGCATGCAGCCGTTCATCTTCACACGCAGGCTGATGGGACTAATAAAAAAGGGGGCCGAAGCCCCCTTGATTAAGTGATTACTCCCTCCTCTTTAAGCCTGTCACCCAATAGGGTCCGGTCTACCTCACGCCGAACCAACTCATCCACACGCTTCGCCCCACGTCCACGCAAGGCGTACACCCACTGGCGTGACACGCCCTCACGTTCGGCAATCACGGGCGGGTGCTCGCCTTCGGCTAACGCCTGCTTGATCCGACGTGTCCTTGCGGTGGCCTCACCACTGAACGTAGGCTGTTTAAACGCATCGTAATCTGACATGCGCATCATCAGCTGTGTGCGGATGGTCGGGACCGCAATGCCTAGCAGATCAGAAATCTCCTGAAGCGTGCGTTGTTCCCGGCGCAGGCGCTCGGCAAACTCATACCAGCTTGGCGGTGGCCTCATAGCTCATCCTCCAAGGCGGGATAGTTCGCCGGATCGAGTCGGTTAAGCGCCTCCCATACCTGTGCGTACTTGTCGTGCAAGGCAGAGTCACGCACTCCTGGCGGGTGACTCTTCACCTGTGTCAGTAAGTGATCGTGTGCTGTCACGAGTGCGTCAAGCACCACTTGCATAGCGTCATCCTGCAACGCACGCAAGCGGGCCTCGTTCATCCGCGCTATCTTCACGCCCCACTCGCTGCCCGTATCGGCAGCGTTCGAGCGCCATGATCGCAGCCGCCTGATGTGACGGTCCCTTTGTTTAGTAATCACTGGGGGTCAGCACCGTCAATACTTTATGGCCTGGATCTACGATCATCCAGATGACGTTGCCATCTTTCTCTTCGTTTGAGGGATCGGCAGGGTACACGCCCATGACCTGACCACCGCTCTTGATAGCGGCCATGTTCGCCATCGAGTCATGCCTATCCACACACCCGAAGTCTCCGCCCGCCATGAGTAGGATCAGGAATGATCCGTACACCTGAGCCATGTCTGCCCCTCCGTGTGCCTTCTCAAGCAGATCCTGTGCAGCTGGCGTGATCGCCATGCGTGCAACAGAATCCATCCACAAGGGCGCACCCTCTGCATCAGCGAGGGCCTTGTCCATGTCCCCGAAGCGTTCCTTTGCGTCAATGACGGTCATGCTTGTACCTCCGTGTCTTTGTCGTCGCTTACTTCCTCGACAACCTGATCTATAAGATCAGCAAGGCGGACCATGCCATCGTTCTGCTCACGCAGCTTGGTGGTCTTTGCGCTGATCATCTTGATGATGGCAGTGATGCCCATCTCTTTGGCCGCAGCCGTTAGTTCTTTCTCGTTCATCGTATCTCCGTTGTTGCGATTCGTTTTCAGTGTAAACACGGTTTGTTAAATCGTGTCAACACCTCCTGTTAGTGCGGGGGTTGACGCAGTTGGTGGTTTCTATGTTTCCGAGCGGGCATTCCCCGCCACATGTGGACCACCACACATCACCGCGTCTGTTTCGCACACCTGACTCCCCCGCTAGCCGGGTTAGGACGGCCCACATGAAACTGTTTAAACGGTCTTTTCTAATACCAATCCTCCGAAGCCGCAGGCCATCGAGAGAAAGGCAGCGTACAAGAAAAAGATCGTCTCGTTAGCGAGGCCGAATCCAATCATGTGCATAGCCGCCACGATCTGCATGACAACCAGCGTGTTGAGCAGAAATCTTTTCATGATGCGTCCTCCATCGGCACAGAAGCCTGCGCCCCGGCTGTGATGCCCATCAGGAATGCCCACAGGAGGTCGTACAAGGCACGATTGCCTACGTACCCCGAGTGCAGGACGTTACGTGTACCTCCACTCTCGCACACTTGGGCAAGCTGCGAGCCTCCGTATGCCCTGTCCAGGTGGTAGTTCCCCGGCTGATGCACGAGCCTCCCGCCTTCGCCACGCACGAGGTGCCCGTCCTCGTCGCACTTGTAAGGCTCGGTCGGTTGGCCGGTAGCCTCATTGATGTAGCGAATCCGTGACTTCAACTGCTCTACTGTGATGCGATCACTCATGATGGGTCCTCCAGCACGGGCCTCGGTTGGGGGTCTACGTAATACTCGTCCGCCCAATAGGTTTGGATGCGTTCTATGTCCGCCCCTTCGTTGATGTCATCAACCCGCTTTTGCAGGCGCTTGATGTTGGCATACGCTAGGCGTATGTCCTCCTCAAGCCTGACGATTTCATCGTTGCAGGCTCGATACTCACGGGCAAGCCGGTATATCTCTTCGTTTGTCATCGTTTCAATCTCCTATGTTGCGATGTGTTTAAACGCGGTCCCAATGTTTGCGGACCACGGCCTCGACCCCATACTCCGGGTCGCTGTCACTGTCATACACACTGAACTGTACGCCCATCCTGTGGAACGAGCAGTCGCAAGTGTGTGGGCAGTCGAGCGATTCGTGCTTCACGTGGATGTGGTCCATGTCTGGGTCCCCTCCGTATGAGATGAGGATTTCCCCTAGACGGCGAGCCTCCTGCTTGATCACACGTATGAGTGCGATCACGTCTCGCATGGTGCGCACCTCATTGATGCCATACGCGCCATGCTCTGCAATGTCATGCAGATTCAGCGTGTACTGCGTCAACGCATAGTGCTGGTAGTTCGCCAGCGCCTCGTTTGCCTGTGTCATGTTCATATCAATCTCCTATGTTGCGATGTGTTTAAACGATGGAATCCCCAAGCCATTCCTCGTAGGTCAGTAGCGGTTCACCGTTGCGGGTGATATCGCCTCCGTTGCCGTCGTCCGCGCACAGCAAGTACACCTCGTACTCTTGCTCGTCGGTGCCTCTTAGTTTTGTTTGCCAATTTCTCATAGTCATGTCCTCTTATTTGTAGTCAGTGTTACCAATCAAATGCTGTGCATACCGGACCGCAGCGACTCTTCACGCAGTCGTGTGCTCGGATGTCAGCAATCCTTTGTGCCTCGGCCTCGGCTCGTCGGTTGTGCCAGCGCACCGGCTCGGCTCCCGCCAGTAGCTCGTCGCAGCGTGGGCATCCGGGCGTCTTGCGTCCGAACACGGGGCCGTCACATGTATGTTGCGTAGTCATTATCAAATCCCCTCTGTTGCAATGTGTTTAAACGGCCTCATCTAGTTCGTCGTTGGCTACTTGCCACTCGGTGCGGGCTGCCTCCCACATGTCCGCCACTGTCTGCACTGCCTGCTCCTCCGTCCCGTACATGTCGCGCTGCTCCCGCCGACTGTGTGAGAATTTCGGTATGTACATGGTGCCATGCTCGAAGTCGTCGTCGTGGAGGTCTGCCGGGGTGCCGTACCCATACTCTCGGTCTGGCAAGGTGAATTCCATGATCCGGAATTTCATGCGCCGTAGCATGCTCGGGTGTGCCATCGTGAAGGCGATACGGTCGAGGTCCACGTGCTCATCCGCACGTTTCACGGTCACGCGGATATCAAGAGGTCCCCCGTTGTTGTGAAGGATGGAGCGGGTGCAGCAAATCAATTCGACCCGCTGACCTTGCGCCTCGATACTATCGATGAGTGCGACGATGGCCGCGCCTCGATTGATCATCACACTGGTCGAGGTGAAGTGTGCCGCACCGATGTTGACCGCGATGGTCACGATGGGCAGCGACGTGCGCTGCTCCTCACCCGGAGGCGTCATCATGCACTCGGCTATGCCAGCGCAGTACGCTGGTACATGTGGGAACGCTCCAGCTGGGGCATGCTGCCATGCTTCGCTGACGCCTTGACGTGTGACCGCTTTAGCGAACTCGGTCGATTCGGCCAGCTTCGAGCGGCCCTCACGCCATCCATGGGTGAGGAGCGAGTGCGCCTCATCCCATGTGCGGGTCCCGGTAAACTCGAAGTTGGCTTCGATGCTGCTCGGCGAGGCCCACGCCTCACCGATGGCCTGACCTTCGATGTCGGCCAGGAATTCGTCCCAGTCTCGTGTGTATGTGTACATAGGTGCCCTCATTTGCCTATAGGTTGCGATGAATCGTAACAGTGTGTCAACCCCCTGTTAACACGCTGCCTTGATTTTCTCGATGTCGGACTCTCCGAGTCCTTTCCAAATGTACGCCTGCTCCACGCTGGCCTGATCCATGCCCGCCGCTAGCATACGAGCGCCCTTGATGCTGGCACGAGGCGAGACGATGTGACGAATTTTCAATTCGTTGATCGCGGCCCTTATGCGCTGCACATGCGCCGTCCACACTGCGTCTCCGGACAACTCCGTTTCCATCGCCTCGTCATAGCTCATTTCGATGAATGCGAAGCGGTCGAGACTCGCCGCATCCAGCTGATTGCGTCCGACGTACTGCCTGTCCGCACCGTTCCCGTAGGTGTTCGCCGCTGCGATCACCACGAAGTCCGGGTGACGCTCGACCATGCCGCATGGGAACGAGGCGACCCCGTTGGCCATGTGCCCGTTGAACGCCAGCACCGCTGCCGGTGACGATCCGTCGATTTCATCGAACAGATACACGCCGCCATGTTTAAACGCCTTGTAGAATTCCGTCTCAACGTAGTTGCCATGCGGATCGATGAAACCTTCAAGCTCATGTTTCATGACCAGTGCGCCGGTCGAGTAGAACGGGAGGTCCACGGCGTTAGCGACTTGCTTTGCAAGCGTCGTCTTGCCTGAGCCAGCTGGTCCCACGAGGTACACGCTTTCACGTTGTGCCACGTACATGAGCACGTCGTCGAACACGTCATGGCGTGCCTCTGCAGGCAGCGTCCTGGTGTCCGCGCCGGTCCGAAGGACCAGCTCACGTGGTGGCTGTGTGAACTCGTCACGGACCACACGTTCGGCCTCGTCACGAATCAGATCTTTGATCTGGGTTTCGTTCAGGCCGTTGACATCCCGTAGGGCGTCGTTGATGGCCGAGCTAATGGCCTCGCCGATGTTCGCACCGCCAGCGTCAGGCCCATGCAGCCAGAGGCTGATGAGGTCCTTCGCCGGAGTGTTGACAGGCTTGCCGTAGGCAACCGCCAGCTGCTTCAGCGCACTGCGCTCGATGGCGTCAATGTCCGCGTCAACGGACGTGATTGACGCTAGTTTTGCTGCCGTTTCAGGCCGCAGTTTGTTACCATGATCAAACATAGTTTGCTCCAGTGTTGCGATGTTTAAACGTCTACTTCGAGAGTGCCAACCGTCGTGCAGACGGGGCAGGGACTGCTCGTCTCGGATATGCGGCTTGCCCACTTGCCCGACACTCGGGCAATGAACCCGCAATCGCTGCAAGCGACCTTCAGCAATCGAGTGCCTTGCTTCTTACGAAGCGTCGGATCGATCTTGGCATGGGGGTACTTGCCCAATTGCTCCGCAATTCCATTCAGCGTGGCTTCAAGCGCACCGCCTGCTACGGTGGCGGTCAGCGGTCCGGTGAGGCCGATTGCCCTGGCAATTCGACGGAAGTCGCCGCGATGCCCACAGGCAATGCCTGCATAGACATGGGTAAGCTCATGAGCCAACACATCCAGAACCCTAACGGGTTCATCCAGGATGGGGTTGATACATACTTCGTATGTCCCATCGGCGCTGATGGACGGGTCGAATGCTTGCCCAAGCACGACCTTGCGAGTCTTGCTCCCCCGATATCCTATCGGGAAGCCACAAGTGATTCGGTACTGCTTGCCTTCCCACGCTTCCGCAGGGATCTGTGCGGACGGAAAGACCTCGGCTTGTAGCAGGACAGCTGCCGCATTCAGCCAAGTCTCTCTATCAACGTAGTTGATGGTTTCCATTTACTGCTCCGTTTTGTTGCGATTCGCCGCCACAATGAACGATGGGTTTAAACGTGTCAAGTGTTTATGTGAAATAAGCCTTGATGATAGGGTTCTGACCTACGGTCAGCTTTATGGAGTTTAAACAGTGTCGAAGGTCGTGGATATCCCGAGTGCGCGTGATGGGCTGACGGTGAAACAGCGCCTATTCGCAAGGTATGTGGCGCATGGCCTCTCGAAGAGAGAAGCCGCAGAGAAGGCTGGATATAAGCCTGGAGGGAATGCGTCGGATGTTGGGTACAAGCTTGCAAAATTACCGAAGGTACAAGCCGAGATTTCCCGTGTGAGTGCGGAGAATGCACGCGAGGAACGCGTGTCACTTGCGCATCATGTGGCTCGCATGGAGGAGCTGAGCAAGGCAGCAGAGGACGCTGGGCAATACAGTGCTGCTATACAGGCCGCGCATTATGCGGGCAGGGTATCGCGGCTGTACGTTGAGCAAGCGCATGTCGTTACCGAGCGTATGGATGAGCCTGAAGACGTGCTTGCGCGTTTAAACGCGCTTATGTCCGCAAATGAGCCTCCACGCGGATGATGCGCCCGCGCATTATGCGCACCCCCACCCCCCTATGTGCGTGCGCGGAGTCCCGCACACACCCTTTTATTGCAATCCACACGAACGACCACCCCAATTTTAGATTTACCCCTTAATAGTGGTTGACACCCCCACCCCCATACCCCCTAAAAACGATTTGGGTCCCATCAGCGACAATGGGGAGGTGTCAATACGTATTTCCAAAACGGATGGGCTTTGGTATGTGTCTTTAACCTTAGAGGGGCACCTGATTGGTCTGCAAAGTTCTACCAAATGGGATGAATGTGCTGATCAGGTACAGCGTTTTGTCAATAACTTTGTATTAACTGAAGAAGAATATGTAAATGGGGCAGACAGACAGGCCCCCGAGGAAGGAGGAGGGGCCTGAGTGTGAGGCAGAGGGAACTCCTTGGGAGAGTAGTGGGATGTGCCTCACGTAAGCATTGTTAAGGACTCATATAGGCTATGTCAATAGAAACACAGTTCGTTAAACTTAAAAAACAGTTGACACCTGAGCGTATGTTGCTGCTTTCTAACAAGGAAAGGCAGGAAGTGTCGCAGTTATTGGAGTCATTGGAGGCTTCGATACGAAGGGAGAGGGCCGGGGAGTCTTTTTTAGAGTTTTCTGCTGGGGTATGGCCTGCTTTTATAGAGGGTGCTCATCATAGGAGTATGGCAAAGGCGTTTGAGAGGGTCGCCAGTGGCGATTTAAAGCGTCTGATGATCAACATGCCCCCGCGTATGGGCAAATCACAGCTCACTTCGTGGTTATTGCCTGCATGGATCATGGGTCGGTCGCCCGATAAGAAGATTATCATGGCATCCCACACCGCAGAGCTTGCCGTTCGCTTTGGTCGGATGGTGCGTAACCTCATTGGTAGTGATGAGTACCTGCAATTGTTTCCTGACGTGTCGCTGACGGCAGATTCCAAGGCGGCGGGTCGTTTCGACGTGTCGGGTGGTGGGGAATACTTCTCAGTGGGCGTCGGCGGTGCGGTGACGGGGCGCGGCGCGGACCTCTTGGTGATTGACGACCCCCATTCCGAGCAACAAGGGCAGCAAGCTGACCCCAAAGTGTTTGACAATACCTATGAATGGTTTACCTCCGGTCCCCGGCAACGATTACAGCCCGGTGGGGCCATCATTATCGTGATGACACGCTGGAGCCAGAAAGACTTGTGCGGCCAGATCATGCGGGACTCCATTACCAGGGAAGGCTCGGATGAATGGGAAGTCATTGAACTGCCTGCTATTTTACCTTCTGGCAATAGCCTTTGGCCAGACTATTGGCCACTCGATGAGCTGGAAAAAATCCGTGCCACACTGCCGGTTTCCAAGTGGGAGGCCCAGTACCAGCAGCAGCCCACCTCGGAAGAAAGTGCCATCATCAAACGTAGCTGGTGGCGAGAGTGGGAAGAGAGGGAGCCGCCTCCTGTATCGTTCATCATTCAGTCATGGGACACCGCCTTCTTAAAGCATGAACGTGCTGACTATTCAGCCTGCACTACATGGGGCGTCTTCTATACTGACAATGAAGACGGCGTGAAGATGCCGCATATTATGCTGCTGGACGCTTTGCAGGAGCGGCTGGAGTTTCCGGAACTCAAGGTGCGGGCGCAGGAGCTGTACATGGAGTGGCGGCCCGATGCCTGCATCGTTGAGGCGAAAGCAGCTGGGGCACCATTAATCTTTGAGCTGCGTCGTATTGGCCTGCCGGTAACGGAGTACACGCCAACGCGGGGCAATGACAAGGTATCAAGAGTGAATGCGGTTGCCGACTTCTTTGCCTCGGGTGTGGTGTGGGCACCGAAGACCCGCTGGGCGGAGGAAGTCATCGAGCAGTTCGCCGCCTTCCCGGTGGGTGATCACGACGACCTTGTGGACTCATCGACCCAAGCCCTGTTACGTTTCCGCCAGGGAGGATTCATTGCACTGGAAGCCGATGAGGATATGGGCACAGAAGTTCCACGAATTGCCAACTATTATTAAGGCGTTTAAACTCGCCGCGACAAAGGGGAATCCATGGCTGTCGATAAAGCAATAACACCTTTGGAAATGGCCGATTTGCAACAGCGCCTAGATGCCGCGCCAATGCCCGAAGACGCCCTTGTGATTGGCATCGATAATCCCGATGCCGTGTCTATCGAGACAGAAGACGGCGGCATGCTTATTGATTTCCAGCCAGAGCTTGAAGCGGACGAAATACCGTTCGACGCCAACCTTGCCGAACATATTGACGAACACATCTTGGATGCCATTGGCTCCGAACTGCAAAGTGCCTACGAGGACGACAAGGCATCCCGTCGTGATTGGGAAGAAGCCTACATGGCGGGGCTGGATCAGCTTGGGTTAAAGGTCGAGGACCGTACCACCCCGTGGCCCGGAGCTTGTGGCGTTCATCATCCCCTGTTGGCTGAAGCCGTGGTGCGCTTTCAATCACAGGCAATCTCAGAAATCTTTCCGGCGGCAGGCCCAGCACGCACCCATATCATGGGCAAAATCACCCGCGACAGGGAAGAGCAGGCTTCTCGGGTACAGGATTACATGAACTACCTGATGACCGAGCGCATGACGGAATACCGTAGCGAGACGGAACGGATGCTGTTTTCGCTGCCGCTAGCGGGGAGCGCGTTTAAAAAGGTTTACTACGATCCGAACATGGAACGTCCTTGCGCGATGTTCGTGCCGTCCGAAGACATGGTGGTCTTCGATGGGGCCACTGATTTAAATACCACCACCCGGCTTACGCACGTGATGCGTAAGACCAAGAATGAAATTCGCAAACTGCAAGTCAATGGCTTTTATCGGGACGAAGAGATTTCCGATACTGAGATGGACGTTGATGAGGTGCGTTCCAAGTACGGCGAGCTGACCGGCGATAACCCCAGCTCGGGTAGCAACAGCGGTTATTTGAGTGGCGACTCCGTTCACACGTTGCTGGAAATGCACGTTGAGCTGGATCTGGATGGTTTCGAGGATATGTTGGAGGGCGAGGAAACCGGCATCGCACTGCCCTACGTCGTCACGCTTGATAAGGAATCCGGCACGATACTGTCCATTCGTAGAAACTATTACGAAGACGATTCGCTGCGTCTACGGCGCACCCACTTCGTGCACTATGAATATCTGCCGGGGTTAGGTTTTTACGGACTTGGACTGATCCATCTGATTGGTGGGTTGGTCAAGTCTGCAACATCCCTGCTGCGCCAGTTGGTGGATGCGGGCACGTTGGCAAATCTACCCGGAGGCTTAAAGGCTCGGGGCATGCGTATTAAAGGGGATGACACCCCCATCATGCCCGGTGAGTTCAGGGACGTTGACGTCCCCGGCGGGACCATCAAAGAGAACATTTCCTTCCTGCCCTACAAAGAACCCTCCGGCACGCTATTCCAGTTACTGAACAACATTGTCGAAGAGGGCCGACGCTTCGCCGCCATCACCGATGTGAAGGTGTCGGACATGAACAATCAGGCTCCGGTGGGTACCACCTTGGCGCTGATGGAAAAGAACATGAAGGTCATGTCGGCCATTCAGGCAAGACTGCATGCGTCCCTTAAAAATGAATTAAAGATACTTGTCACCATCATCGAGGACTTCGGGCCGCCCGCCTATCCCTACGATGTGAATGGTGATCCGCAAGCGATTGCCCAGGACTTTGATAGTCGTGTTGATGTGATCCCGGTATCCAATCCGAATGCGGCCACGATGTCACAGCGCATCATGCAGTATCAATCCGCCTTGCAGCTGGCGGCTCAAGCGCCACAACTTTATGACTTGCCGCTCTTGCATAGGCAAATGCTGGAGGTTCTGGGTATCCGCGATCCGGATAAGATTGTTCCCGTTGACGATGATATGAAACCGGAGGATCCGGTAGCGGAGAACATGGATCTATTGAATACCAAGCCTATTAAGGTATTCCAGTATCAGGACCACGACGCCCATATCCAGACGCACATGGCCATGGTGCAAGATCCGAAGATCCAGCAAACCATGGAGCAGTCGCCTACAGCGGGTGCAACTCAGGCAGCCGTGGCGGCTCACGTCACCGAACACCTTGCTTTCAAGTATCGGAACGAAATCGAAAAAGAACTGGGCATCGAGCTACCGCCATTGGGTACGGAGCTGCCGGAAGAAATCGAGTCCCGCTTGTCAGGGCTTGTTGCACAAGCTGCTCAACAGCTGCTTGATAAAGACCAGCAAGAGGTACAGGAACAGAAGAATCAGGAGATGGCAGAAGATCCTATCTTGCAAATGCAGCGTGAAGAGTTGGAAATCAAGAAGCAAAAAGTACAAGCCGATGCTCAAGCTGATCAAGCGAAGCAGCAGGGCGAACAGCAGAAGCTAGAGCTGGAAGCCGAGAAAGCGCAGATGCGCGACGACCTGCAGCGCTTCAAGATCGAAAGCGACGAACGCGTAGCGGGGGCGAAGATTGGCGCGGAGATTGCCGAGCGACAGGCTGAACGCGATCAGAAGGATCGCCGCGTGAGTGCAGATCAGGAAGCGAAGGGCGCAGAGATTGGTCGCAAGATAGCTGACAGTCTGT
>Ga0208183_1000739_pt1 | contig 13380 bp, 10 predicted proteins | sample MalvirDeepMed_51_FD_184251 | JGI IMG/M metagenome (GOLD analysis project Ga0208183, IMG submission 184251) | Marine viral communities from the Global Malaspina Expedition - Malaspina viral metaG DeepMed_51 (SPAdes) (version 2) | ecosystem: Environmental > Aquatic > Marine > Oceanic | place... | reverse complement strand
AGTATATACTCAGAAAAACTGGAAAGAGATGCCTGAGTATCAACTTGAAAGATTTGTAAATGATGTTATTAAGATATGGTCTGGTATAACTGAAGGTGTTAAAGTTAGAAACTTAAAGATTGGTGAAGGTGAGATTCCTTTAGATGCTCCAGGCTCAGCTAGAAGAAATGACCTTACAGATTTTTTATCAAGTGAATTTGGTGAATCTGTATTTATTGATGCTGAGTTTTATGGTAAAGATGGTATAAAAAGAAATGTTAAAGAAACGACTGGAGATTTAAGAGTTGGTTTCTATACTGGAGCTGCTAGAGTAGGTCAAAAAGCTGAGGGTAGATTAGCAACAACCGAAGCTGAAGCATATGATTATTTCGCAGGAGATAAGAAACCTCAAAGTGGATATATTGTAGCTTGGCTTGCTGATGTAGAGTCAGGTATAGGCATACCAATAACAACAGCTGAACCAGGAAGAGCTCTTAGTGGTATTCATAAACTATCTAATAGGTTTGTAGATACTTTAAATGAAGCTAAAGAAAGATGGAAGGACAATCGTGATATATCAAATTATATAGATAGAATGATAAGTCAGTATGTGAAAACTGAAGATACTCGTATTGTAGATACATTTGATGTTGACGCTGAAGGCAATCCAATTAATTATAAATTTAGAGGCGAGATTCCAGCCGATGAGAGAACATCAGACCATGCAACTGTAATGTTAACTACTGTGTTTGGTAATAAACAATTTGGTAAAAACTTCTGGGATTCTTTAGTTAACTCAAAAGCTAATACAAAAGGATGGAGTGCTGAAAAAGAATTTGCTCATGATTCATTAAGAAGAATGAGACTTTTTACTAATAGAACTACAACTAATCTTGAGACTAAAAGAATTAAGGAAATAACTAACTTTATAGATAAAACAGTACCTAAGAATTTAATGTCAGATATGAGAGAAATTATTGATACTGTACTAAAGCCTATAAATAAGAGTGGTATGTACAATTTTCATCTTTTAAGAGACGAAGCTTTAGCTAAAGGTGAAATGAATCCTAAGTTATCATCTGCTTTTAGGAACCTAGCCGAGCAAGTACAAAGGGCAAGAGAACTCAATTCTGATGCTAATATATTAAGTATTGATAAAGATTTAAAATATCCTGGAGGGTTAGGAGATACAAGCCACTTCAATTCTATTATAGTTGTTAGCAATAGATTTATGGAAGCATTGAAAATATTGACTGGTGATTTTCATAGGAGAGGTTCAAAAGCTGCTAAGCCTATTATTTCATTTGCAAGTGATGGTGAGGCTGCTTTCTTAGGTAAAACAATGTTTATGGTAGATAGTAGATTTGAACCATATTTAAAAAATAATAAGCTAGATATGGTGATGTTTGATTCAGCTGTGAAAACTAGAGGCAGAGATTATGATGATTCTATTATAGATTTAGATAAGTATAGAGATATGGATGAATTTTTAGCATCTACTAATATAGATAAAACAGTAGGTCTTCCTATAGAATCAATACAAATGCAGAGTTGGCATGCTGAAGATAAACCAGCTCGTATACCAATGCAAGTTGCTAATGATTTAGTAGGTCAAAAATTAAATGATGCATATTTTAAATGGTTAAATAGACCAGCTGTTAGAAACTATGAGGATAAACTTTCTAGTATTGTAGGTGGTGGTAATATATCTAGAATGACTGCATTTGCTAAGTTTTTAATTGGGAATGTTGGTGATGACGTTGATAATGTAATGTATAGTACTATGTCTAGATGGTTAAGTGCTAATGGATATCCTATGTTTTTACCATTTAAGGCTAGTATGAAAAATGCTATGATGAGAGAGTTTATTGATAAAGCTGGTATGATAAGCCCTGAGAATCATCATGGTAGTCAAAGTGTATTAGTTCCTTCTTATTATGAATTTGACCACGTTAATGGATTAAGAAATGTATTATTTGAAAAAGCAGCAAATGGTATTGAAAGTGTATATACAGTTGGTCAAGCTGAAATAGGTATGAATAATTATACAAAAAGATTTGACCCTCAGAATACAAATGTAGTTGTACATAGAGAAAATGCAGCTGATGCTCTTATGACTTGGAAAGATTTTATAAGTGATATAAGAGGTGATTTAGGTAAACGTCAAGTAGGTCAAGTATATATAAAGACTAAAGAGCAAGCTAATTTAAATGCGAAAATGAAAGGTAATATAGAAGGCTTTGTATTTGGAGGTAAAAGGGAACATCAATTAGGTAGGTTACATGATTGGTTAGTTGATTTAAATAAATATCTTGATAAGAATATAACAGTTGAAGTTGCTGGTGTATTTCAAAGAACTCCGTCTACTCGTTCATCTGACAAAGTAGTAGCTGGTATAAAAGGTTTTGTTGATGGAAACTTCGCTAGATTAAATACTGTTGATTTATGGACAAGATTAGAAGCTGACCATGATTATGATAAATTAAATTATTGGTGGGATACTCCAACCGATATATTAAATGCTTGGTATAAGATGGCTCCTGATATTAAGTCAGTTGTTAATACATCAGAACCAACATCAATAAGAGAGTTAGACTTATTAAATCCTTCTAGTCTAAGAAAATATAACTTTGATTCACAAATATCTTCAAAGAGGAGAGGTGAAGTTATAAAGATTAAAAGAGTCTTTCAATTTATGAAGCATTATAGAGGTGAGAATGGAGAGAGAGGATATAATATAACTTTCCCTACTTTACCTGGAGAGCCTAAGACAGTTATAAGAATTAATCCAGATAGAATGATGGAAGCTGAGACAAAAACTACAGATGATATTCAAAGCATTGTAGACTCAAAAGATGGATGGACAGAAGGAGACTTTTCAGATTATTATAGAGATATATTATTTGGTAAGGAAGGCTCTACTGTAAAGGTTGATAAAGATGGTGAAACAATCAAAACAGAATATCGAGGTTTATTTGAAAAAGGAGTTCTAATAAAAGATAAGGGTAAGGAATACTTCCAGCCAGAGGAAATAAAACCTGTAGAACAAGATATTATAATGGCTTCACTTCAACCTTATAAAGGATTCTTACAATTAGCTACTGATACATATGACGGAGGAGAGGCTAAAAGAGTTAATTATGATTCATTCATAACTGGATTTGATACATATAGTGATGCTATGTTAAATCTTGAAGCTTATGTATTAAGGTCTATGAGAAGGAATCCAAAATATGAGTTTAAAGATTATGCTAAATATTTTTATTCAGATGCAACTGGTGGTAAAAAGCCTGTTTCAATATTTGGATTACAAGACGCTAGGCTTCCAAAGATTGGTAGGCGTGGTGAGCAAATGATTAATCTAGGTTCTGAGTTATTACCATTCGATAGGTCTGTATGGGCTTCAGCATCAGTTGATAGAATGGGATTGGAAGAGCCATATAAATCTCATGATAGAAGCGAAGAATCTTTTAATGATATGTGGAGTGATTATATAGATAAGGATAGCGGTACGGATGCTGTTGTAAGAAAAATAGTAAATTCTATTAAAGATGATGCGAAAAATTTTGAATTATTAAATATTCTAGATAGAAAGATTGGTTCAGCTAGGTCTGGTTTAAGAAGAGCTAAAAGATATAATGATGAAAACTTAGAATCTTGGCTTCAAGATAGAGTTAATAGATTAAAAGGTGTAAGGGATAAAGTAAATAAAAATATATTACTTGATGAAGGAGCTACTGTTCCAATAGCAAAAACTATTAGAAGACAGTTAATGCAGTCAATAGTTAAAGGATTACCAGTTGACCTTGTTACTATGTATAAAGATACACAAGGAAATATTAAATATGGTAAAAAGCAAAGTGTTGGTCCTGAACAGACTGGTCGGTATGTAAAGCAAAGACAAGACTGGATAAAAAAGAACATGAGAAGGATTGTCGCTTCTACTTGGCAGAATAATAAATTAGCTATTGAAATAAAAGGTATTAGTAGTAATGATTATGCTCAGTTAGTTATGTGGCATAGAACACTTGCCGAGAAGACAGGATTTATGTTAGACCCAAGAACAGTTCCTTATTCAGAAGCATTTGAAATTAGTGTATCTGAATCTAGAAGAGAATTAGGTAAAAGGTGGTCAAGTTGGTTTAAAAAGAAAGATTATGCTCCTCATGAGAGAGAGGATATTGTACAAGCTGACATTATGAGCGATATGAGAACAGAATGGGGTAGATGGAATGATATGCAGGATGGTCTTGGTAATCTTTGGATACTAAAGTTTATGACACCTCAGCCAGATGGTATGACAGCCACTTACCACCAAGGCAAGTTTCTACCAGGATTCTCAGAGATAGATAAACAAATTAAATATACTACATTAGGTATGAATTTCTTATCTACAAACCCAGAAATATTAGATATACCTATAGCTAGACAAGTTGCTAAAGAAGCTGGTTTATCTGGTAGACAAACAGATTTATTAGTTGACAAAAGACAACTGTTAATCAGAGAATTGGCTGAATCATTTACAGATAAAATGAGAGCTTTATATAATCAAGAATCACCTAGACAGAATGCTAAGAATATGAGTGGAGAAGAAAGACTTAAAGCAGCTCTTGGTGGTGATGATATAGGTTCTTCTATATTCGCAACAAGTGATGTACTCTTATCAGGTGATAGTAATGCTGAGATGATAAGTGAAGCTAAACAAGTATTTAAGGCTATAGATAAAGGAGAAATAAATACAATACAAGATTTGAATCCTGATATGAAGTTATTATATGGAGTAACTGGAGATTTATCTTTAGACTATCTATCATTAAAAGGAGCCCCAGCTAAGATTGACCAACTATTGGATATTAAAAATATGGCTAGGTTTTATTTTATGCCTAATAAAGTATTAAATAGTAGAGGTAAATTAGAAAATATAAAAGATTTAAAAGGATATTATAATCATGTTAAGAGAAATGATAAGATATATTTTGGTGATTTATCTGAGAAGAATATGCTTGTAAAAGATAAGGTATCTAGTATTGATATGAATCCATTTGGCAGTCCTATAGAGAGAAATGTAGAGACTGGAGAACAAGCTAAACAAGTCTTTAGAGACAATATAATGGGATGTTAAATAAAGGAAATTAATTATGGCTCGTTGTGACCCAAAAGTATTAGAATTAGGCGAAAAAGTAATAGACAAATGGTTTAAAAAAGGTGGAATCATATCTCAGAATCTTGGAAAAGATAGCTATGGATATTTAAAACAACTATGGTGGTCAACGACTAGAAAAGATTTTGATTACGGAGAGACTCCATCACTCTCAGAACTTAAAGTTATAAGTAAAAGAATGGATAAAGTAGAGAAAGGATTCACAAAAAGAACAGGAAAGTTTGCTGAATTGTTTTATCTACCTGAGGCTGTGTTAGCTAATAATTTGCCAGCTAGAGATGCTTATAGATTTTTTGTAAAAGCACATAATCACTTTCAAGGACAAAGAGATGAATACCAAAGTGTTCTTAATAGTATTGTAAAGAAACTGGGTGAAAAGTCTAGAATACTTGGATTGACTCGTAAAGGTGGGTTTAAAAGTATTAATAAAGCTCACAAAGAATTACAGAAAAAGTATAATAAGTACGAAGAAATAATGCAAAATGATGGATGGAAAAAAGCTGAAGATTATTATGAAAAAGAATTAGCTGACCTATCCAAAGATACTCAGTTTGAAATATTTGAATTAGCTAATGATGTATTAAGAAACCCTGATTTGGTAAAAACAAATGTAGAAAAGTATGGAATATTATCAGACATAGCGAGTGAGTGGAAAAGTATAAGCCCTAAACTATATAAAGATTTAAAAAATGGTTTAAAATTTCATATAGAAGCTATATCAGAAGCTAATAATTTAACTGGTGGTGCTTATACTGAAATGTTAAGTAACATGAAAAAGATACAAAGCAATTTAAAACAGAGAAAGAATTATTTTCCAACTGAAGTGCTTAGAATGTTTCCTACTATTAGAGCTGTGCAAGAATCTATATATGAAAAAGCTACACCGTTAAAGAAAAAAGATTTAACTAGAGTAAATGATTATGTTAAAAATATGAGTGAAATACTTATTGATGAACTTAATCTTTCTAAACATGCTCTAGAGGCTAAATATGGAGATATGGCTAGACATAATAAAGATGTCATTGGCGTAATGGATAATTATGTTAGAAATATTACAATGTTTAATTTTGCTGGAACAACATCAGCTAAACTTTTGCAAGGTATAAGAAAGATAGGAGATATGTCTCCAAACGAAGCAGACCATCAGTCTCAATTCTATATAGATTATCTCTATGATACTCACGCAACAATGTTAGGATTAAATATTAAATCACCATTCTGGAGAGCTGCTACTAGAAATGTTACAGCTTGGCAGTTTATGTCTAAACTTGGCTTAAATATAAGAGGAGCAGCGAGAAACGCAACTCAGTCATTACAAAACTATGTTTACTTTGGTGTAAAAGGTATTAGAGATTCTAGAGATTATTTAGCTACTGCTAATATAGGTTCTTTAGCCGACGCTGAAGCTAAAAAACATGGTGTATATTTTGCTAATGCTCGAGAACTAACAAATACTTTAGGTTTGTTTCCAGATGTAGCTATATCAAAGATAAATGGGAAAGAAGTTCTTACATATAAATATGATAGTACATCTAGAAAATTCTCAGAAGGTCTTGAAAAATTTGCAGCTACAACAGCTAAGCCAATGAGGTGGGTTGAGAATAAAGTAAATAGACAATTAACATTTAAAATGGCATTTGCTTTGAGACATCAACAGTTAAATAATAATGCTGGTATGATTCAACGAGATGTTTCTAGAGCAATAAAGGATGGTAAGCTAGATAAAGATACTGATGTAAATGATTATGTACAGAATTTAATAACAAAAAGGTCTTCAAACTTTGCAGCTAATATGGTAAAAGAACTTCATTATGAATATTCTGGGTTTGCAAAGCCAAAAATATTAAGAACACCAGCTGGTTCTATATTAGGTCAGTTTATGACATATAGTGTTAATTTTTGGAACTACCAATATAAGATAGCATCTAGAGGTAAGGACAGTATAGTTGCTGGTGATTGGAGAAGTCAAGAAGCTTTCAGACTTTATAGGTTGGGAATGTTATATTCATTCTTATATGGAATTATTTCACCTTTAACAAATACAGATGTAGGTAATCTTATACAACATGATACTTATGAAAGATATGAAAACTTTGCTAGTGCGTTTAGCGAAGACGAAGAAGTTAAAAAGAAAGCTTTCTTTGGTAAAGGTCCTATAATTGGAACTGTAGGTGGTCCTTTTGTATCTGATGTTATTACTATGGGCAATGTATTTGGATTATATGATTTAATGTCCAACGGTGAACTGGATGAACATAGTTGGTTAGGTTATCTAGCTGGGTATCAAGATTATGCTGATTCCCGTGACTCTGATAAAATATATGATTTAGTAAGAACATTAAATACTGAAGTAGCTAGACAAGCTTATGTTATAATGCCTCGAATGTATAATGGAGCTGGTCTTGGTACGTTAGCTCAACTAGAACTAGGATTATTCCCCAACAAAGAAATGAAAGAGAAGAAAGCTAAAGTTGCTAAGGCTGTTGGTCTACCTACACCTGAATATGCCAAACCTAAACCAGCGAAGAAAAGAGCCAAAAGAAAAGACCCTGTATTAGAGGCTTTGAGAAGTCTATCAAAGGATGGTAGAAGAATTAGAGGGGCTGAGAATGTTGGTTCGGATGAATGGCTTATGAATATAGTGAATAGTCAAAAATCTTATTCAGCTGATTTACAACCATTGAAAGGTTCTCTATCTAGATACAATACAAGACTGCTATCTATGGCTCATCAAAGAGGATATCAAGGTGGCTTTGACAGAGGAACTTGGAGCTAAAAAAAGGGGGCCGAAGCCCCCTCTCTCTTTTTTGCCTGATTAATTAAGAGGAGTCCAGACAAAAGTTCTCTTCATATCTTTTAATAATCTTTCATTTCTTTTACTAGGTATCTCTACACCATAAGTTGCAAAAGATGCCAATGCATTTTCAGCTCTGATTCTTATTTCTTTACCCTTATTTTCTAGTTCAGCACCACACTTTATAATATCTGATAATTCATCTAATATTTCTTCTGTTAAAACTATTTTATTTTTAGTCATTAATTATTCTTTTCATTATTTACATACCAAACTACCATTAAAGCTGCATCGCTAGTACTTAATGTTATCTTATTCTCTGGGAACAAATTAATTGCTATTTGTTTCAACTCATTTTTCCTTTCTCTTTTTATTTTTGATAGAGGCTGGAGTGGCCTCATCCATACTTGAGGCGTAACTTCTAATGTTGGAATATCATATGCTCCAAGTATTCCTAACCATTTACCAAAGTTACAACCGAATTTAAACGCACTACTTCTTGCGTCTGTAGGGAAAGCATGAACCTTCTCTATCACACAAAAAACATTTTTATCTTTAACTTTAGCTGTATTTATTATAGCTGCCATTTCTTTTGGTGTCTCTGGACACTTATGTAATATCATCTTATCTTTATCTTCATCGTATATTGCTACTCCACCTTTTGCTCCAGGGTCAATACCTATTATAATCATTATTTCCAATCCTTTCCTTTTATACTTTTTGTATATTCTTCTCTATATGCATTTAATATGTTATCAAGATCACTAGATGAGCAATCCCACAACTTTTTAGTACCAACTATCTTTTGTTTAATGTTGATAGTCGTATCTATTGTGAGATGCTCATCAGCTTGGATTGTTGCTAACTTATCTGTAAACTCTTCTAACTTCACTACTTTTAAAATGGTACTTTCTTTCTAGTATTACTATCAATATCATTCTTTGCATCATCTCTATCAAAGTAAAATTTACATCTATTTCCATTAAAGCCCATAATATAAGTTCCTATTGTTCCATATCTACTCTTAGGTACTATTATTTCTATCTCATATTTATCATGTGATTCATTATCAAAGTTCCACCCATAGAATGGCATTATTGCTGTCTCTGCTGTTTGTTCTATTACACCTGACTCTGCGAAATCACTTAGTCTTGGTTTAGGGTCTATTCTTTTTTCAATTTCTCTATTTAATTGTGATACTAATATTGCACTGCAATTTTCTTTCTTACATATCCATTTATATTCATACATTATACTTTCTATTTGGAATCTTCTCTCTTCTATATTATCTACTTGGATTAATTGTATGTAATCATCTAATACTACATCTGGTTTGTATCTAGATATTTCAAGCATCGCTTCACTCAGCTTTCTTATGTTATCATACATTATAAGATTTTTATATTTCTTATCTATCTTTTCAGTTAACAATTCAACTTCAGTCATTTCAACATCAGTTAATTTATTCTTTCTTATTTTTGAATATTCAATATCTTTACTTTCCATAATGATAATTTTTTTCATTACTTCTTCATTTGACATCTCTCTATTGAATAACATTACTTTATATCCTTGAGCAATTAAACTCCTTACAATATTTATAGCTAATGTTGTCTTTCCATGTCCAGGTCTACCACCTAAGACAGTAACTTCCTTTCTTGTCATTCCCCCGGCTGGATAGTCGAGTTGTTGGAGACCGAAAGGTATGATGTTACTACCGTTTTTCAAGTTGGAAATAGTATTGCTTATGATAACATCTATATCTGTCTTCTTAGAAGGTTGTAAATCCTTTAGCTCATCTATTAATCTACTGTGTTGTTGTAATGTAGTATCTAATTTTTCATAATCTGTGAAACTTGTTTTGTATAATTTGTTTGCTGTCTTAGCTGCTTCTCTTTGTATATGTCTTTCCCATATTATTTTTGCATGATACTCTGCATTTGCAGTTGTTGCAACTTCCATTGGTAATCCAGTAATGAAGTAGCCCATCGTTTCATCAGGATTTGTATCCTTTACTTTATTGGCTACAGTTATAACATCAATTGGTTCTCCTGATTTATATATTTCTTTTATTGCTTTCCATACTGTTTGATTATCTTTATAATAAAATGCATCTTCATCTCTTATCCATGCTGCTACTTTTTCATAAATAGAAACCCCATCAAGTAATATACATCCAAGTACTGACTCTTCTGCACTTTTACTCGATGGAGCTGCTTTTAAATTTGTCAATATATACTCCTTTCTTTTTTTTAACTGGCAACGCTCCTTATGTTTGTTCCACCTTCATTAGAATTTTTCTTATGTCTAATGTATGGTGTCTTACAACTGTTGCAACGATATACTGGAAACTTATTTGCTGATGTAATATACTCAGCATCTGTTTCTATTATATCATCTGCTCCACAAGTCGAACAAACATCTTTATCCATTAACACACCTAAGTTAGGATGATTATGGATATATGGTCTTATTTTTAAATACAATTCTTCTAATCCCATTACATCATGTCTATTATATTCTGATATCTCATCTAATCTATTTTGATTTCCTGCTTCACAATCAACCCATAATTGAAATTCTGTTGATAATTTATTTTCTAATTTAAAATACTTTGTTAAGAAATCCTGTTTATATGATGGCGCAAAGAATTCTCTTCTCGCAACTTTTAATGTATCAATTATCCTGAATGGACTTGGAGGTTGCATATCTCTTGATAGAAATCTCCAACGAAGCTTTCTTAAATCAAACCTATCGCCATTGTGTCCAATGACTATATCAGCTTCATCTAATAATTTCCAGATTGATTTTAGTATTCTGCCATCATCTCTATTTTTAGATTCTTTTGGTGTTACAACATCTGATTGTACATTATCATCATATAGCCACTTAGCGGCCCAACTAATTATATACTGATGCTTTGTTATTTGGTAATGTTGAATGAATTGTTTGTATGTTCCCCAGCCTACAAAATGATATAAGCTTGTTTCAATATCAAATAATAATATCTTTGGGAATCCATATTTTGTATAATCAATTGGAGCTGTAAACTGTCTTCTACATTCATTACAAATCCATCTTTGTTGGTTTCTTCTTATTCCTTTTTTTCTTGTGTGTGATGAAGCACAACCCGGACATACTGCTCTCATACTATTCCTTCCTAGAACAGTTGAAATTGTTCTTTTGGTTCATAATTCAATATGACTAATTCAGTTCTTATTTCGCCTCTTTTTTCTGGCGCAGCACCGACATACTTCGTATCAATAGTTTTAATATTATAATTCTTATATAATTCCCTAATTTCATATTTATCATCATAGCTTATCATAAAATATCCACCACCTTCATCTATTAAATCAACTGATTCTTTTAAATCAACGTGGCATTGTTCATCAAATACATTTCTATAATAACCTTTCTTCGCTATTACATAAGGAGGGTCTAAATAAAACATATCACCTTCTCTTGGAGCATATCTGGGAATTAAATCTCTGAAATCAAAGTTTTCTATCGTTACATTATCTAATTTCTTTTTTGATTCTTGTAATTCTTGAGTGATATTAACATCCCACTTTGTGTCTTTAGAAAATACTCCACCCATCATATTATTAAATGAATTTCTGACAACAAAGAAATATTGTGCAGCTCTTTTAGGGTCGGGTATATCTATCTTACCTTCTTTTATGTTTTCCTTGAAGTCATCAAACAATGTTCTGCTTCTAGGATACCAATAGATATGTCTTTTAAGTTCTTCAAACTCTTCAAGTACACAAATATACAAATTTACGATATCATTATCAAGGTCATTCAGTACATTCCAATCAGCCTTTTTCTTTCTAAAGAACATTGAAGCACCTCCTGCGAATACTTCTATATATCTTTTATGAGGGGGCATCATCTCAACAAGTCTTTTACTCATTGTGAATTTGCCCCCATAATAAGGAATCACCACAGGGCAATTAGCATCCACTATGCTTTAGCCCATGTAGATATATTTGGATATATTCTGGACTCTAACTGGTGAGTAGAGTTATACTTTCTATTCATTTTATGAGTATTTATATATGTTGCTACATTAAATAAATCCCAATAGTTTTTCGGCTTGTTTGCAATTAGATACTGAGTAATAAATTCACTCATTGTGGAAGGGAATAGTTCTATTAGCTTCATTATGTGCTTTTGTTTTAGCTTTTTATCTTTTAACATTGGAAATTCTTCACCTACTTTTCTAGCATGGATGATTGTATTCTCTATTGATTCATCTAATTTATCTAGATTTATATTACCAATATTATGTTTGTAATTATACTTTTCAATTATATTACCAATAATCATTCCATTACTACATACTAATCTAAAAGCTCCTGATAATATATGAACTTGTAAACTTCCATCATAACTATTCTTAATTATAATCTCAGGACTTATTAAGTCGCCTTTGCTGATTTCTATTTTAACATCTGGAATAATCCATCTCCATGTTGTTTGTTGACCATCACCAAAACTTACAGCTTCTTTTAACTGAGCATTATGTTGTTTTAATATCGGTTCAGCAGCGCTTATTATTTCTTGGTTATTAACTAATCTGTAATCATTAGTCATACAACTAAGCACTTTACCATTATCTTCTCGTACTATGAACTTATATCCTGTGTCATCTATTTCTTTACTATCTGTAGTTGGTATTCCAACAGCTGGAACTTCTATTACTGGAAATAATGTTGATTCTAACATTTTAATCCTTTCTTTTTAGTTTAACAATTGGAGGCTGTGTGCCTCTTGACTTTCTTTCATTCTCAGAAATTATTCTAGCATTCTTATGATGATTAAGTATTATATTTCTTAAATAAGATAATCCTTTACCAGTAAGATAATAATTACTCATTATATATCTATTGATGGCCCATTTAATTGTCTTGGAATCAACTTTAGATATTGCTTGTAAGAATCTATACTGTAAACCTCTATCTCTATCAGATGGAACATTTTTATTAATCAACATGAATACTTTTCTGAGTTCATTCTTTAATGACTTATTTCTTTTAGCTATTAATCGCTCTATTTCTTTTGTTGGATTGTATGTTTGATTATATATATATCCACAGCATGGACATTTAAGATTTTGCTTCTTTCTCATTTAACCATTCCTTATTATATTTATCAGCAGTAGTTGGCTCTACAAGTATATATTCAGATTCATCTAATATTCTTCCGTAAGCTGAATCACCTATTGGGTCAGAATCGGAATCAGTACGTGGAGCCATTAGAAAGAACCAATCAGGGTTATCCATTACTTCCTGACTTTCTGGGAATTGTTTTACTTCAAGTATCATTTTATTTCTCCTTTGTTTTGCCATTTGATAAACTCAACAGTTTCTTGATACATTGATTCTATTGATAATGTAAAAAGTTTGTCTGCAAAACTTTCTTCCCATTCGTTCAACAT
>Ga0208183_1000734_pt1 | contig 13445 bp, 16 predicted proteins | sample MalvirDeepMed_51_FD_184251 | JGI IMG/M metagenome (GOLD analysis project Ga0208183, IMG submission 184251) | Marine viral communities from the Global Malaspina Expedition - Malaspina viral metaG DeepMed_51 (SPAdes) (version 2) | ecosystem: Environmental > Aquatic > Marine > Oceanic | place... | reverse complement strand
CAAGTGCCTCTTGCGTATAATCCACCAGCATTCGAGATACTTATGGGCTTCAGTGAGCCTCTACGGTGGGTATTTAATTGTCGCCCACTGGTACGTGGACATATCCGCCTTGACCGTCAGCTTTTAGTTTGACCTTCGATGTATCAGGAGCGAAAGTGCTAACAGCCTGGCATCTGCGGCATTTTATCTCAACTAAACTACTTCCATCTAATCTAAGGCGCGCTAGTAAACTCCGGCACTCCGGCCTGCGGCAACGCGCTTCCTGTAAACCTACAGCCGACGCATCTGGCATCGAGTCGTAAGTTGCCAGGACTTTCCATCGTCCACCGATTGTACCTCATAGGTGCCACTGACGTGAACTACCCTATCTGTTTCTTCGATAGACTGATCGGAAGCCACGGTTAACATAAAGTCGGGTTGTGAATTCATTCGGCCAGCAGTAAGCGATTCAGCACTTCCTGTCGCCGTAAGTCTCGCTGAGATATTCTGGTAGACATTCGACCATTCAGTTGTAAAGCCGCCCTGTCCGTCCGCAGTTTGCGCCATCCGCTGGATATTAACCGTATCCGGCATAGCCAATGTAGCCTCTGATCGCATATAGGTTAAATCATTCAGTTGCAGTAATTTATTAACCATCGGAATACCGTCCGTACTGGCCTGTGCCGGAGTCGAGGATGTTTAATCCTGTGACTTCATCAGAATCAGTGTATACGCTATAGCCATCCTTGCGGCGGGGCATAACTGTAGTCGTACCTTGCGCTTTACGGCGTAAGCGTTTGGCTTGATTCATATACATCTGCGTGATGTTGCCCTTTTGAAAACTCGCGCCGTCTGCCGAGAAGGAGAAATCTCTTGCGAAGCGAACTGCTAGCGTTTCGCAAGCACGCGCCGATGCATTAAGGACGCTGTCTCCTTCTTGCGATAGGAAATCATCTAATTCCGTGTCTTCAAAGAGAGCGCGATCGGAGTCGGTATCACCAATCTCTAACCGCACCCGATCCCTATCTGCCGTACTGCCTGCTGTATAAGTGAACGCCATCAGACCCTCACAAATATTGTCATGGTTAGGGCGTCCGTCAGCGCATCCGATCCAGCCAGTTCAGTGAGCAGATTGCCATGAATAATAGCTGGGATATAAGCCCCAGTGATCGCGCTACCTGTATTGTCGTCTAGCTGGTGCGTGGGGTAATACCAGGCATCAGTAGCAGAGTTAGTGATCGTTAACAAAGTTACAGACACTGGCCCTCCCGGTGAGGAGAGGGTCGTATCAGTCGATGCTGGTGCGGATGCGTGGAAATCTAACCTTGCCGCAAGTAATTCACAATACGGCAAAGCCGTGACTAGACTTCCAGTAGCCGAAGCGTCAGACCCTGTAGTGGACACCTTGATGGTGTATTTCTCGATAGCCATCAGGCACCCGCATAGTAAACAACTACTACATCAACTGAGTCGTCATCGTTAGCCTGGCTAACCGTAATTTTGATGTTGTCTGCTACGCAAACTTTGTCATATACCTCATTAGTACCGTCATATGTCACGTCAGCCGCAGACTCATCATCAATCTTATGGCGAGGATGAAACCAGCCATTTGAGTTGGCATTGGTCAGCGTCAGGATCGTAAGGGCTGGGCCGTTATTCCCAGCCGTGGCAATTACCACATCGGTACTTGACGGGGGTGACCCGTTATAGGTCACCCCAATCGAGCAAATCTGACCGACGACTACATGGCTGGATGTATTATTGTTCGTGGACGACCCAGAGCCGCCAGTGGTCGCCCCGCTACTAATTGAAACCGAAGAATAACCGTACATCTAACCCTCCTAACTATCGATGGCGGGTAGGACATATCCAGAAGCCGTGTCAGTTGCCACGCCCAGGTTGTCGAACTGACGGACGCCATCGGCGTCAATCAGAATCTCCGAAGCGGTGTCAGCATGACCGATGCGGTTGTGGGCGATTATCCCGGTATTATCCGACGTGTCGCTATCAATCAAGAGATCGCCTGCGGTGTTCAGCCGGTAAATGTGGTTATAGCTAATCTCGCAGTCGGTAACATCCTTCCCTGTTGCCACCGATATGATGGCTTCAGAGTTAGCTGTCCCCATGCGGATGCTGTTATTGGTGAACACCAGACCAGCGATGTCGCCGCCGATGTCAATGACGCCGTTATTGCCCGTGTCGGGTGAAATCACCACGTTGTTCGTGAACTCCAGGCGGTCGCATTCATTATTGGTGGTCGTACCTTTAATCAGGTCAACGAAGTTCATGTTAACCGCTGTGTCAACGAAGCGACATTTGTTTACCACGAACCCAGCCGCACTGAGATCAAATACTTCTACGATGTCGGCGTAGTTCATACTGAAAATCATGTTGTGAATCTGGGTATCATCGGCAGTCACGTCGATGTCGGTAGTAGCGGCGGTATCTAGAGTGATCGTAGGACGGGAGTTACCAACGCCCATGCCAATGACCGTTACGCCAGCTACATCAAATGTTATAGCGGCGGCGGCTGAGATAGTTTCGCTATGGCCTGGAGCCACAAGAATCACATCACCATTGTTGGCGGTACATTTTCCGATTGCGCCGTCCAGCGTAGCCGCTGGCTGTTTGGGATTGGTCGCCGCATTGTCATCGTCTGCGGCATCTGCCCCACTGTCTACGTGGTAGACATCACCAGTGGTTAGTAATGGGCTTCCGATTCCGCCGAGTCCCTCAACTGGAACTCCACGGCTCTTTACACCTGAAGGGAAATTCGTAGGCATCGCCAGTTCCTCCTAATTTAAGGAACCAGCGGGGTCGTAAGCCCCGCCAGTCCTGCCTATTCAATTTTAGCTAGGGTTGTTCCCGTAAATCCAACGCCAGTCAGTCCAGCCGATGCCGTAACGCATATAGCCTCTGAACTTCGCGGTCAGACCGTCAAAATCTTCAGCTTCGGCGAACTCCGGGCGGATACGCCACTGCCAGATCAAATGCTGTTTCATCAGCGTGCTATCGATCAAGAACCAGGCATTACCGTCGGTAAGCCTGTCCCAAACAACGGGACGGAAACGACCAGAGAACATGTTGACATCAAACTGAGCCGAACCAGGCTCATAGATGGCACGCTCGCTAATCATTTGCGTAGCTGTCCGTTCCAATTCTGGCGGCACAAGCAACATATCAGGATTGACTCCCAGTAGCTGGCCTGCATCATCAGTAAAGTTTCTCATCGCCTGACGGGTCGTATCGAGGTTGTCTATCGTCAAGGCTAAAGTCGCTTCGTTGGCTTGGGTGTTATTCGTATCAGCAGGGCTATGAGGGTGAGCAGTACTCAGTAAGCCAACGCTATCCGAGCCAGCTACCGAAGCACCCATCCTGTTAGTGCCGCTGTCCGTAAACCCGTTGATGAAAATGTTTGCCGCATCAGTTTCGATCGTAGTGTTGAAACTGTCCGACATATTAGTTGCGCGCCGTCTGATCTGGTTGAATTGGTCGTCATCGTTCAACCGACGCTCGACTTGCATCCCCATCGCAAATTCATAATTCCTTATGTCAGTGCGATAGCCAGCATCAAAATCATGGTAGGGAACCGTACCGTCAAACGGCGGAACCAAACCTTGCGCTCCCATACCCTGGTAGGATTCTTCAGCGCGAGTAGAAGATTCCACACCGAAAAGCATCTCCATGATCGGCCTGGGGCGGGACATCCCTATATCGAATATCCGCTTAAGCCCAGGCTTCAATAAATCGGCAAAATTGCCAGATGTCAGAGGCATTTAGCCCTCCTATTGAACCTTGCTCAGATAATGAGTCGGAGCGGCAAATTGGATACGTGTCTCATCGGAAGATTGACGCTTCCTTTCTACAACTACAAACTCGGTGTTACTCGATGCGGCCACAGTCTGTGCGCCTGTTGCCCCAGATATATCCAGGGTGGCACCAGCGGCCCTGGCACTAGTGTCATTGGGGTCAGCATATACGGCGTCAGGATTGACGATCACTTTCACTACCGTAGTCGAATCCGTTCCCGCTACTATCCCCGGTTGCCCGTCCGTCGCATCGTTGGGGTTTTCAGGCCCAACAAAGATACCGGCGGCACCAGTGTCACCAGTTGCCATCAAGTCTACTTCCCCTGACTCCAGATTCAACATATCCCCACGAGTGAGGGTTTCTGAGTCTTTCATCACGAAAGTTAAGATCAGCGGACGCCCTCCGCTAATGTTATATCGCCATTCAAAACCATTTGCGGCCATGATTTCTCCTTACGGGTTCTATCCCCGGTTCAGATTAAAGTCCCAATGCATATTCTTCGTCACTCATCCCCATTAGCTTCGCCGCTTCCCGCTGGTCGTCGGTTAACCGCAGAGACGGTGCTAAATCGCCGCTCTGTGGATTGAGGTTCGGCGCACGGTTGGCAGGCGATCCCTTGAGGTACGGCTTATCTTCCACAAGTTGAGTAAGGGCTACTTCGACTCCTGTGACGCCTTCATCTTCGGTATACCGTACATTTGCGCGGTTAACCAATAACAATGCGGCGTCAGGATCGATGATCCCCATCTGGGAAGCACGCACTTTAACTTCAGAAGCAATCATGGCTGAAGCTATTTGTTCTGTCGCAGATGCGACTTTGCGTTCCGCTTCTACTGCCCTTGCTTCTAATTTCTCTTGCTCTGTTAATTGCGCTTGCTCCAGTTCGTCTGCTTTAGCCGCTCTATCTTTAAGCTGGTTGTAATCAGAGAATTGATTACGGATTTCCCGTCTAGTCTGAGCCTGTATCCGATTTACATCTTCCTGGCTGAAGGTGCGATCTTGGCTCGTACTTTCAGGTGCCGACGTTTCCGCCGGAGGCGATTGAACGACTTCCTCTCCCTGTGGCTCCGCGTTTTCAGTGACCATAATCCTCCCCCTACTTATACCCGCTGGGTAGCGGTAATCGAGTATCTTACGCTCGACCTTTATTTCTTATTGGGTTTGAGCCGTTTATCTTTCGGTGGCCCAGTCTTAACCCTGCCTTTTGATTTACCGTTATACTTGCTCTTTGGCATGGTTACCCCGTTTACATAAAGTTTTTTTATCTTACACTACGGATCGCTACAATCTCTAGTGTATCCACAGTTTAAACATCTAACTTTACAAGATTGATCATGAGTCTCTCCTCCACATAAGATACATTTCTGTGGAGGATCGATCGCTTTACCTTGTGTGCGACGGCGCAAGTTTGGCGGCATCGGCTGGTTCAAGTGGTTCATCATCTCCCATATGGTTCTGTTCTAAACCACAATTAAGGCATTGGCGTAATACCAAGCCTGCAGTCACATAATTAACCCGTTCCGCAGGCCATAGCGGTGCAAGAACTAATTCTTCATCCTCGCATCGGTAACATTCCATAGGTTACGGACTGGGATCAGCTTGGGGTTCTTCAACTGCTACCACTTCTTCAGAAGCGCGGCGGCGGCGAGGAGGTTCTTCCGGTGCGATGACTTCAGCCGCTTCATCGTTAAAAGCCGCAGAGCAACTAGCGCAACGTACCAAATCCCCTGTCAGCACCGAACTCGTATCACAAAACGGACACCAAATAACGCCACGACGGTTACGGATAACTGCACGGACTTCGCCATTCAATTCTGCTTGCATCTTTATACTCCCAAGGCTTTAACAGATTTTACAGTTGCGCTTTTACCCCAGACTGGATCGGACTTAATAGTAACCAAGTCTGGTAAGTCTATCTTGCCTTTTTTATACGCATCGAACCGCCTGGCTCCCATCATCTTGGATTGGCGTGCAGGGCTTTGTTTAGCAAACCAATCTCGTGCTGTCGGTAAAGGCGTGGCATCAGGCACGTCCAAGCCTAAATCTTTGTAATCGATCGTCTCAGGGAGCATCGCGCATCGACAATTAGGATGGGAATCCAGGGGTTCATTTAATTCGTACAGTGTACCATCCAACGCAATACACGCCATGCAAGTGCGATCATCTTGTGCCGCCTGGCGTCTATATCCTTTTACGATGTCACTGTTCGCCGCGTAGTTCAAGCGCGTGGCTTCGCGGTGCGCTCGAAGCGTCTCTGTACGGCTAATAGTAAGAGCGCGGGATAAATCCATCCCCGCTACCCGGCGTATCTTATCAGCGGTAGCGCGCGGCCCTTCCCCGATCGCTATCCCTGCCCGTATCGTCGCTTTAATATCAGCAGACGCTTTCGGCCCCAACTCACTCAACAGGTTACCGATAGGCGCGCCGTCACCACTTACACCGACGAATGCTTCAAACGCTTCTTCTGGCAAACGGTTCCAACTAATCCCGACATTCGCAAGATTATCCAACGTGATGCCTGCCGGTAATCCCGCGTTGGCAGTCAATGGTGCGCCTCTGATAGACAATCCCACAGCCGCCCTTTGGCTTTCAGTGATGATCCCTCCAGCCGCTCGACTAAACCGAACAGTCGAAGAAAGGAACTGTGATTCAAGTGCACGGTATCTTTCCAGTCGCATCACTTGCCACGGTTTTAGTTCCTGGCGTTTTGCCAGGTTCAATAAGCGCAAAGTATCCCGCTGTAAGCGAGCATAGACAGTGGCGTATTCCTCGATCAAACGAGCCGCAGTCGCCGCATCTAACGCGATCACTTGCTTCGCCATCTGTTCGACGGCGCGCTGTACTTCTGGTGGTGGCATTATTTCGGCATCTTTATTGGGCGAATTTTGTTGGCATGGTAATCACACTTTGTACATCCTCGCGGTATAGACGTTTGGGTCTTACCGTAACCCCACCACGTTCCGGAAGCACGCTCCATGCCATCCTCATCTAATCGTGAATGGTATATATGATCACTTCGAAAGGCTTCCTTTGTCTCCCATCCAGCTATACGAAAGACAGGATGCTCATCCTTTAAGAACCCGTGATATTCCTTGCAAACTGGCACCACAAGCATCGCAATATCTGCTTTGAAATTCATCAGATTGGTAAAGATTAAATCACCCGAAGGGAAGCTAATGAATTTAACATCTACCGAATGTCCATTCAGATTGTGAAAATCGATCCCATCATCTCCTCCAGTTAAGTGATCGAGATTAACCTGAATGTCTTCCTGAAGTATGTCTGAATAATATTGTGCGACGACAAACTCTCCTATTAACCCGTTCATTTCTGTTATCAATGGACTGTTACGAATATCTACTCTTTTAGTATTCTCAGCTATATTTCGCTTGTAGGTCTGACGCCTGCGAGCATGATCCTCTACTTCTGAGATTGAAATGTTTAATTGAACTATCGGCCCACGCCAGACATAACCTTCGTGGGTATTCATATAAGAATTAACGCCATAATCAGGCAAAGTTAATTGCGTCATGGGCTTCTAGAGCCTCTACTCTTATCAGATTGTTCCGGCCTGAAAGTTCCTTAATATCTCCGCACCGATATTAGTCTCTGATGCGCGTTCTTGCGTCCCGTCCTCATCCATCTGATCTATCTGTTCTTGTGTATATCCCATCTCTCTCCATATCTGGTGTTTAGTGATACCCAACTCCACCTTTGATTTCAGGCTCTCCATATGCGCTTGCTCGTTCCGCGTTTCGGGATCGTCCCACGTTGTTTGAATAGCACCTTCTTCCATATCAGGTAACGAAGTCCCGAAAGCCGCCTGTACTCGCATCGCCATCATCAGCGCATCTTCCCAGGCATTGCCAAAGTTTACCATGCGTTGTTTCGCTTTATTTACCAGGCCCGATTCAGCCGTTTTAAGGGCTTCGCCGCTGGGTACGCCACCCATAATCTGAAACAGATGCTGTGGTGTGCGGGTCGTACCCGCTATATGTTGTACCAAAGTTTCAATAGATTTCAGCGGCCCGTCTACTGTGGCGGCACTCCATTGCCCGACAGTCCCGCCATCGTACTCACTATGGAATTCAGTCACGCTACCTGGGAGTATGTCCAGCCGACTCGATCCGTGATTTACGTTCAAGGTGTAACGCTGCGGGAAAGCCAGCGTATCCAGAATCATCGTCAAGTCGATCAGAGTTTTGTTTAACAAATCTTGCATCGGTATGACGTTAATGATCTCCGACTGCCCGAAGTCTCCACCCATTGGACGGTTACGGAAGTGGATTAAAGGCACACCGATAGGCTCACCTGAGCGATCGACCCACGGCACAGGCCAGAGTTCCTCCGGCTCAGAGAATCGCGTCCATACCCCGCCTCGTGCGACATACTTTTCAACGCGATCAGGGTAGTAAAGGTTCAGGCGAGTTTCAGGCTCCTCTCCGATATGAGGTCGCTGTACCCACTTCTTACTCGCCCAATCTATTTCACGAGTATTCTCGTTGTAATGCGGGACGATCATCTCTGCCATCTGGTGCGTCCAACGCGGACGTTCGTTTATTTCGTCCCAGTCACATAGCACATAGCTATCGCCGATCATGATAGTTTCTGTATGCACTACGGTCTGCATATAATCCATACGGTTACGCGCCCACAGTTCCCCTACCCATGTGCTTATTGTTTCGTCCTCAATATCAAACCCCAGAACTGTAAGACGTTCCGACAAACTATCCACCACCACGTTCATGAAGTTATCGCGAAACTGTAAGCGAGGTGGGAGGAACTTCTTTAAACGATCCGTCAAAGCAGTATCGTGGTCGCCGCCATAATACTGTCGAGTTAACTCATAATCGGTGCGCCTATCATCCGCTTGCTGTTGAATCCAACGCATTAGCGATTCGGATACAGGATCAAGGCCATTCGTCATAACCATATGATTAATACCCCATCTTTATTCTTACAACACCCTTAAACAGCGGCTCATGCACGGTAATTCCCATGATTCTTACGGTTTATCCCAATATATCGGATTACCGGGGTCGAGTCCTAGGGGATTGTCTGCCGGGTTAATTCGCCCCGTCCCAACTAGTTGGTGCACCAGGGGTTCGGGCGAGTGCATATTCCGCAACCGCATGAACGATCCAGACAGAGCGTCCACTTGATCGTCATGCCCTCCCAATGGAAACGCTTCGACTTCATCCAGAAAACGGCTTAACCACGGGCCACGTAACAGGCGTATGTTCCCCACTTCTGCCTGACTGCTTACCGGCCCTGCCCTTTCGACCTTAGAGCCTGTATTGCGCTGGCCGCGTACCGTGTAGTCGGGTAATACCTTGGTGACATAATGGTAGATAGTATTTACCCCGCTCGCCCCTGGCTCCTGCTCGATGAAGATATGAGTGCTTGCCCCGTCCATCGCCGCCGTCTGTTTGATTAACGCTTCTACTTCTGCTGGGCTTCCGCGCATTTGCTGCACATCCACCACATAATACAAACCGTCAGAACCGTAATCGACACGAACCCCTGCCGTATAGTCTGGGTCGTTGTTTGCGCGTAATGGTGTAGCCGCTAAATCCCAGAAGCGGACACTACGATTACGCATCACGGGCAGTTCGTCTACGATCGGGAACCATTCGCGTTTGAATAGATTGCCTGGCTGACGTGCCGACCAATCCCCCATCAATAACTGCTGACGGGTTACTGGATCGAGTTGGTTCAGCGACTCTACATAGGCGTTTTGATCGAGGTACGGATTATCAGGCAGAGACGCCGGGATGAAGATACGGCTTTCGACAACTCCCTCTGCATCGATGAATCGCTCCCGTACCCACTCATGCCCGATCCCTCCAGGGTTACTTGCCGACCTCATCCTGAGAGGCACACCTACTTCTGCTGTACGGCGTAAGCGGCTGAATAGATACCTGTATTGGTTCTCGTTAAACTGCGTTAATTCATCGAACCCTATGAATTGAAACTCTGTGGACTGGTAGCGGTACTCATCGCCAGGCCGCTCTAAGTAACCAAAGGTGATCGTAGCGTTGCTCGGGAATACCCATGTTTTCATGCCATCGCGCCACGCCGCAGAGGAAGGCATTAACCATTCCCTGGCTCGACTCATTAACGCGCCTGGCAACGCTAAGTCTGTATAGGATCGCCGTAATAGCAGGGCAGAATAGCCTGGGACATTAACGTATTGCAACGCCGCCATAAGCAAAGCATCGCTTTTACCTCCCCCTGCCGCTCCTCCATATAACGCTTCGCGGTTGGTTAATAGAAGGAAGGCTAGTTGCTTAGGGGTTGGCTTGTGCGGGATATATTCCGTCCAGGGAAGTTGGAGCGTGTCCATTGCTTTCCAGCCGGACTGCCCCAGCATCTCGCAAGACTTCGATTGCCCTGGTAATGTCACCAATGTCTAACGTCATCACCTCATGCTGGATGGGTGCGCCATCGGCACCTGTATGCTCTAACCGTACCGGAGAATCTAACCCCATTAACTCACGCATATCTTTGATCGTTTGCAGACACAGCTTGCTCGATGCCGCGTCAGCCTGGAGCATTAAGGGCCAGTGTACTTGGAGTACCTTTGTCAAACGTCCTAGTGTCAGACTACGATAGTCTGTGACTGCCTCGTGATTTGAGCGTGCGAGGGCTACTTTGACAGCCTCTATAGCACCAGTATGGCTTTTATAGCCAAGGTGGTCGGCGATCTCTTGCCAAGTACGGCCTGCCATGCGCAATTCTAGTGCTTGTTGCTGTTTATTTTGCGCTTCGATCCGGCGAGGCGATAGTTTACTTTCACCCGGCATTAACTGTCCTTATCTCCTCGACTATATCTTGTTGTATCCATTCCCAGGTCATCGCTATCCCGGTAGCGGGGTCAATCTGTGGGTCGTACCCCAAGAAATCGCGTGCTTTCTGATTGGTGAATAACTCCCTCTGGCCTTCCTCGCCAGGACGGTAAGGCTGATGGATGATAGGGAGTCTGATATTCGGGCTGGTTATGTCGTAACACATTTCCGCTAGAGCATCGATGCTGAACTCTGCCCCGTAAGAGACTTGGAATTTCTCCCCGATAATATCATCGCCTTCATGCTCTACTGCCGCGATCCAGGCCTGTACTACATCGTCTACGTGGGTGACATCACGGGTTTGGTCGCCGCCTTCAATCATGATTGGACGCCCTAATGCGATATTACGCAACCACTTATAGATAAATATCTCACGCCGCATATTCGGGCCGATAACCGCACCATTGGACATATACACTACAGGCAAGTCGTAGCTTAACCGCCACGCACGGAACGCCATCTCTGCCGCCGCTTTGGAGAATGAATACGGGTTATGCGGGGTTAAAGGGTGACTTTCGTCAATGGGGAGGTATTCAGCCCTACCGAATTCATTCCCTGAGCCGGCGTAGATGATACGTTTGATCCACGGGGCATCTTTTAGTGCCTCTAATAGACAAACTGTACCGAATACATTGTCCATCGTGACTTGCCGCGCACCAGTGAACCCATAGGGCACGTCGGCTTGGGCGGCGAGATGTATCACTATATCTTGATCGACTAGGTCGGTTGATTTGATGTCCATCAAACTAGCCCACTGGTAATCCACTTGATCGATGATCGGGCGCAATAGGGGTGCTTGTAACGGGCCGACCCTATCCATGATCGTCACTTTATGACCGCGTGCTACGAGGTGTTTAGCTAACCCCGAACCGCCGAATCCCGCGCCGCCGACTATATATACGTTAGCCATCTGAGCCTCCTAGGGCTTCTAAGTTTTGAGCATCCTTTGCCCACAATGCGGGTTTATTATTCCAAGCTTTAATTTCGACTTGCCGATAGCCGTGAGCAAATAGCGTTTTATTGAATATTCCCGATAACTTTGATGCAGGCAACCAATTTCGTTCTACCGAATAATGGTTGAAATGTCCGATTGAATGGGTATTGAACGAATTAGCCACATAAAGGAATCTAGGAGAGAGTGTTGCCAGGATTTCTTCTAGATGGGTTATCGGTGCAAGAATATGCTCGAAATATTCAGAAGCGAATACCAGATCAATCTGCCCGAGTCCTTGTATATCCGAAGCCATCTTAAAGCCGCTCGCATCTGCCATAACCTTACAGAAGTCGTGCTGTTTCGTTCCTTCTAGGTTCGTACCGATAACCTCACTGGATGGGAATATTTGCTTGAAGCCAGCCGTTGTATAACCGATACCACACCCCAGGTCAGCGATAGTTTTGACATTCTCGACAATGGGGTACACATTCGGCTTCAATAAAGTACGCAGATAGTTTCGGCTATATATCGCCCAGCATACCCACATGTCCGTGAAATAGTAATCGTCATCGTAGATTGCATAATCTGGCTCGCCGCTATTCAGCGAGTCGTACCATCTACCTTCTAATTCCACCATATACTGCGGTAGGGGTATCGGCTGTTCTTTGCTCGTTCCTCTATGCCGCAATATCTGATCGATCATATCCTTAGCGAAGTCTCTGTTTATCGGATACATGCTGGCATATTTATTCAAAAAGACATTAACGAACCGACTAGGAGGGGTATTCACAAGATGCGCAGGCTTTACCGTCTGCCCTGTTTTTGCTATCTGTTCATCCATATAACCTTGAATCCGCTTACTGACTATCTCTGGTTTGACCTGTTGCAAGTTTAACCCGTATTCATCGATCAGTTTAAGGTTATCAAAATCAACATCGTTTCGTTTAATTAGTTTATTGTCGAAATGTTGCCAATTAGCCTTAATATGATGCTGTGGTCGCTTGAACTTTCGAGTAGTTTTGACTACACCCGGCCATTTACGCTCTAGTGAGCGAGCCATATATAGCCGTCCATCCCCGTCATACAGTTGGTCGGTATTTCCCCCTTTCATCGTCATAGTTTGCAGTTTATCTATTAAGAAGATTTGCATCTGAATAGTGCACCAACCGTCTGCCAATACCTGTAAGCAGAGGTCGGTATCTTCGTTATAACGTCCACGCCATTCATGGGGTAATTCATTGAGGATCAACATACAGGAATATACGTGGCAATTAAGGCGAAACGGCGGAACTTTATGCCCTTGGCGCGGGTTGCGTCCAAAGAACGAATAATTCAGACCGCCAATAGCTACATTGGTATAGCGATCGATAAATTCTTCTGTGATATGTAACGCGGCTCCCGAATCGCACCAGATACGCTTGCCACGATACCAGCGATAGACGCCGCGCATATTATCGTCCAGTATCCAGTGTCGTTGATCGCCGTTAGCTGTCGAATGTTCTTTAACCCAATTCCTTACCGGGATTGAGCCGCGCCCTAGATTACTAAAGGGGAGGATATGTAGACGCTCCTCCCCGTATTTTGCCGCATATAAATCTTTTTCTTGAGGTTCAATGACGATATGAAATGGGACTTCTTCCCGAATCAAGAAGTCTGCTGTCTTACAAGCGTCAGCACGCCCTTTAGAGATCACATAGATCGGGTATATCGGTTTAAGGTTTGGCATCAGCTATTAACCTTGGAAGCGGATACTACTAGCATCGTCATGAGGACGAGGGGGCCACCATACTGAGAACGCCGACTTGGTATCTGACTTATCCGCTGTGAAACCTGGGTCGAGTGTTGTGATCTGCTCGATTAAATCACGTCTATCT
>Ga0208183_1000727_pt1 | contig 13493 bp, 29 predicted proteins | sample MalvirDeepMed_51_FD_184251 | JGI IMG/M metagenome (GOLD analysis project Ga0208183, IMG submission 184251) | Marine viral communities from the Global Malaspina Expedition - Malaspina viral metaG DeepMed_51 (SPAdes) (version 2) | ecosystem: Environmental > Aquatic > Marine > Oceanic | place... | reverse complement strand
CCTATATATATTTACGTAGTCTAGCTATATAAAGCTTTCTCTACTCTATCCTTTCTAATTTACCTGTGGCCGGATTAACTATCCATCCATATGATTTTGCTTTCTTAACAAGCTTCCTTCTGTATTCAGCTTCCTCTTCTTCGTAAGCAAAGAATACTTCAAAAGAAGCTTCCTTTAAATCTAATAGACATACGCCACAAATCCATTTTCCTGCCTTTATTTTGGCATGTTTATTACGCAAATCTTTAGTCTCACTTAAGGTATGAGAACAAAATACACACTTACCTAAAGTGCCACCAGCTTTAATGGCCCTCATCCAAACATAGTCCCTTCTTCGTTAGGGGTATGATGTCCCTGAAATACTATAGGCCCGTAAAGCTTATGTAGATTTTTCAGAGTCTTCTCGAAGTATTCCATAACACCATCGCCCTTTATTTCATTAGAGTGTGGTATTTCTATATGGACTTGTCCTATATGAAGTATATAGGTTCCACCTTCTTTATTCTTTTCTATCTCTAGTGCTTGGTGTGTCTGTAAGAGTTCAGCTGCGAGACTAGTTATATGTTCTTCATTTGACAATGAATCTGTCATCTATAATCTCCAGCTTTACAAGTATTTTTCTCAAATTGAGAATCATACCCTTAGTCTCACCAACTACATTATGTAGTTCGTCTATTCTTTGTTCCAAATGAGCACATCTTTCTATAATGTCCTCTATATTTTGAACGAAGGGCCACCAATCTGCATTGTTTTTCAGTTCTTCTTCAGTTTCGCCGATTAACTCGACGTTTCTTCTTTTTAGGTTTTCTTGCCACATAGCGTGAGGGTCTACCATATTTATCACGTCCCATTCCTTTCATTAGCTGTTGATTTTTGTATGGATTAACATGATGAATTTCACCACGAGTATCCCTGTACATTTTCAGGTATCCCATCCAATAATCAAAGCAATTCTCTTCTGTTGGCTCTACATTTCTCTGCTGAAGTTTCATTATTATCTTTTCCTTCTGCAAAGATTTACGAGGTCTATTCCATAAGTGTCTAAATGCTCTAGCTTTTTCATTAATCATTTTTCAATTTCCTTAAGTATAATTGTGTTAAAAGTCTTCTAGCATTGGAAACACAACAATCAATATTGTGTAATTCATATTCTAACGCTTCTACTATATCTGTAGAAGTATAATCACGTTCGTCCTTTTCCATCCAATTAGCCATACATTGCTCCGCTGTATTCTTTATGCTTTCCATCTTCGTCTCCACCTTTGTCTATTCCTTCCATCATTTCCTGAAGTCCCATCATCTTCTGGACTTGAATTTCCATATATTTAACATAGGCTAGAAGAATTAATTGGTCTTGGTGGTTCATCTTTGTATTAGCACTGATATAATTAAGGGTCTCCTTAAGTTTATCGGGACCAACGCTACCGAATAGCTCAATCCATTTTTCCCACCTTCGTCTATCTGCTGAAGACTGTATGATATTTTTTATATCAATGACTTCGTCATCGTCTTCTAGTGCCGATAGAAATTCTTCTAATATGCCCATGCTATTTTTCCTTTGTTCTTCTCAGACCGTCATACGGTCAAGCCTGTATGAACGAAAATGCTGAGGAACAGCCTTAGAAAACTGCTTCAAATTGTAGCGGTTATCAAAACCACGTACAAGCAGCGCTCCATCGCTCGACAGGAAAATTTCTTCTGGGAGGAAGGAGCGAGTGCTTTCCACTTGATGCTTCTTCTTCCAATCAGAGAACCCAAAAGTGGTTCTCTTCTCTGCGCGGTAGTGAAAATCTACCTGCTTATGCTTTCCTGTTAGAGAGTGATGTTCTATTGCTCTCAACATCTTGTTCAACATTTGACTGAACTTTTCTGTTTTCATTTCTTTTCACCTCGTTCTTTGTGGACAAGGGTAACGGTGGAGTTGATAGTGCCTAAAGGACTTATTAAGTGCCCGACACGCGAGCGCAATAATCAGCTGATTATCGTTCGTCTTCGTTTTACTCGGGCGACCGTCACCTTTGCCCAATACTACTATGCCGTGAAAGTATTTAAAGCCTTCGGCGTAAAAATCCGAGCATGTCCCAACGGATTGGCTTAGACTTAATCTTGATTTCATATGCATTCTCTTTGAACCATGCCCACTTCACTGATTTTCTATTTTCTTTCTTAGCGTCCTTGTACATTCTATCAGCTTGAGTCGCTGTAATAATCCACACGCGCTTGTTCCTAGGTATGTCCCTTCTAATAACGAAGTAACTTTCCCCTCCGTGTAGGCAACAAGCCAAGCCCTTTGAGATTTGGTGGGCCAATATAGAAGGATGTTCACCATAATAAAGAGGGAAAGAAGTCTTGTTCCTAGTAGTCTTAGCTTCCAAAAGTATAGCGCGACCATGATATATAATAAAAAAGTCACCGGGCTGTTTTTCTGCAATAGCTGCTTTAACATATCTGCTTATATCCATCGTGTCTTGTATTCTGAACCACCAGCAGTCCATTTCTCTCAGTGACCTTCTGATTTCAGATTCAAATTGTTTTCCTGTCGATTTTCCCATTTTCTTTCCCTGCTTAGTATAGATATGTAGATAAGCATAATGCTTAGTCTATATATGCTATGTTAAGCATGCTTTACAAAGCCGCCCATATCAGAAAAGAACAAATGAATACTGAATATATAATGACAGTTATAATTGCCTTATTATAGTGTTCCATTGCTTCTTCATATGCAAGGCTCGTGATTTCTCTCTCCTTCTTTTCTATTCTCACATTGACTGGATGTAATAGACTCGACAAAGGATATTCTTCAGTATCCTGAGTTGTTGCCTCGCGCGTGCGCGTGCGGCTTAGTTTATTCTCTCTTATTCTTTCCTTAAGTTCTCCATCAAGAATAGCGTATTCAAGTTCTGCGATTGAGGCCATATTTCTCACTCCATTTTATCCACCACATTTCATTCTCACCCGTCGTGAAGTTACCGTGAGCATCGCGTGGGTGCTTAATGTCCCACAGTTCTTCTCTCAGCGCTGCTTTCTCATCTTCTATATCTTCAAAGGTTCTCAGTATTCGACCTGTTCCTCTGATATATATAGGTTTTATTAGTTTTCTCATTTTATCACTACTCTTCATCCTGCGAAAGACTCCCCGCAACCACAACTAGCGGTAGCGTTAGGATTTAGAAACTTGAAGCCACCCATAAGACCCGCATCAAAATCAATAGTCATACCGTCGAGAAGTGGTTTAAAGAGTATAGCATTATAATAGAGTTTTACTCCGTGGTGCTCGCTTATGTCATCACCGGCTCTTGGTATGCTGTCTAAACTCAGGCTGTAACGATAGCCACTACACCCGCCTCCCTGAACTTCAACACGAATAGCGTCGTATTCGTCCTTGAAACTCAGCTCTCGCGCGAGATGAATGGCGGCGTCTTGAGTCAGTCGTATGCCTTGCATATTAATATATACTACTCCGTAGTATTTAAAGCTACTGTTGTGTCTTCAGATATTTAATTACACATTTATGGTGATACACAAGACCACTCTTCCCGTCGAAGGTAGTCATATCATCCCCGTTGCCGTGCAACTTTATATCTTGTAGACAAAATCCACAATGTTTTTCTTTCATTTCTCACCAATTCTTAATACATCTTTTCTCATTAGCCACCCATCATATATGACGCTATTAATAAACCTATGCCTACACCACCTATAAAAGATAGCATCGTATATACAATTAGTTCTTCATCGAGATTTATCATTCTTTCCCTTCCATTTCTTTATATTTCCTTTGTATTTCCTTCGTCTTTCCATTATATCGGTTCGCTCTCTTGACAGCAGCTTTACCTATATTTTCAGGTGTGATACTTGTAGTGCGTAAGTAATTCAACGCTACGCACACAACATCTATCCATTCGTCCCACAATCTTCCTTGTTCAGTTTCGAGTTCTATTTCTTCTATTTGATGCTTTAATACTTTTTTAAAGTATTCTCCATCCATTGTCTCATCAAATGAAGCTTCGTTCCATGCATCCCATAGGGGTTGCAATACACCAAAGGGTTCCTTCATGCTCCCACCCTGTTCCAGAATCTCATAAACATTAACATCCAGAAGCCCATAAACATCGCTAATAACATATACCATTCAGCGGAACCCATAACTCTATCCTTCATCAATACCACAAACTTCCTGTTCGTGCAACGGTCTTATACGAGGTCGCCAATCTGCAAGCCACAATGGAGGTAAGGCTGGTTTCCCTTCACGATTCGGTTGTTGAAATGTCTTTCCATACCATTCGACTATCCAGCCCTCTATATCTTCTTCTGTTATGGGTACAGCGACTGACAGCGTGGATGCCGCGCGGCAGCGGCGTAAAATTTCTTCTGCATTCATCAATTTCTCATATATATATTCATTTAATTTCATAGATTATTTCCAAAATATATAATAGGCTATAATTAGCATAAGCGCAGAACAAGCTAATCCATATAGTAACATATATTCAATAGGCCAATCGTCTTTAGGTGCTTGTATTTTTTTCGTTACTCTATATTGTGGTAAATCTTTCCACTTCTCCCAACAATCAGGACAAAGCGCACCTATGCCCGCTATGGTAGTCTTACTAGGGTTATCATTGAATAGTGTAAATGTTTTACACCTTGCACATTTATGCCATTTCGTATAATCAGTTCTATGCGCTCTATTATCAAATGTCATACTTCAAATTCCTCCTCTGTGTTGTTTGCCGCAGTATTTAGGGGTTCTTCTTCTCCTAAGCCCCACTCTTCCGTTATCTCCTCTACATTCCATCTATCCAAGCCGTTCTCTTTCATATCTTTCAAAAGCAGTTCTATTGCTTTCGGTAAAGATTCTTTAGGGTCGCTGTAAAGTATAGATATGGGGAACTTAAAGTGCTTAAGTATATATCTTTTTGCCTTGTGTTTCTTCATGGTCCGATTCTCAGTTTCTTACTCTTCGCTTCGCGTGTTATTTCCCTTACCCTGTCTGCAATAAGTTTACTTCTTCTTTCTACTTCTACATCGCAGGCTTTATCGTAACCCATTTTATGATATTCCATGGTTAGTTTTACCTTTTCTTCCCAACAGTCATAATGATGATATGTATTGCCCCGGCCGCCACGGACGGGCATAGCTATTCTCAGTTCTCCATGATATATTTTCTTACGGCAATATTTACATTCGGCTCTACTTGACGGGCTTTCTTCCATACCCCATCCACCAATCCATATCATTTCTCACTTCCAACCCGATGATGACGCGGCATACCTTTACAAAGTTGTCTCCATACATCTATAAGCAATGGTCTGATTTCTTCATATTCTTCTTGTGATAACTCACAAAAGAATATATCTTCTATTGCGTTCATATCTTTCTCATTAATATTTATTCTCACTTCAGTCATTCTTCTTCCTCTACAACTTGCCGTAATATTTCATCTATAATTTTCCACATATCAACAGCGGTTGGTTTTAGGTCATCTCTTAAAAAGATTTTAAGATATTCGAGCTCAATGTCATCTACTATTACTGTTCTTATTGCCATGTTTTATTTCTCTATTGCGGTGGGGAGGCGGAGTTCAAAGATAGTGTATTAAATTAGGGTTTTGTATGATATGCCGCTGCATTGTCATCAGTTCGCATTCATACGACCCTTTTTAATTTTTACCCTTTAATCCGCTCAAAGCCCATTATCCGCGCATTTAGTGGGGTAGCAGCGAATTGTTGAGATTCCTGCCTTAAAAAAGGAGGAAAACACGACCAACCACAACCGCTGAGCAAAAATCTCAACGAACTACTACCCTTTCACTTGCGTTTTCTAGTGCGAACATTCAAACGATGCTCTTTAATTACCTCCAATTGCTCGGCGCATGTATGATATCTGTCTCCAAATCTCTTACCACAGAGTTGTCTTAATATTCTCACGCGTCGCGTGGTATCTTTCCACGCTTCACGAAGGGATTTGGTCAAATGTACACTCTCCTGCTTGTTTATCATCTCTAAAGCCCATAAATTGTGGATGCCTTATGGCTCCTGATTTATATACTCTATATCCACCTGCTGTGAATACAGAACCGATTAACTGTTCTTTATTCTCCCACAAGTTCTTTCGTTCATCATCTTTCATACCACCGCCAACTTTACATACGACGACGCATTCTTTATCATCATTAAATAATCCTCCGAGAATACCACCGACCATGCCTTCCAAGCGACCTCGTCCTTCATCTATTCCCATACATACATAATCAATACTTGTGCGGTGCTTAATTCTCCCCCACACATCTCCATATTTTCCGTCATTTCTCTTCAAGACAAGTCCTTCGTATTGCTTTTTCACAACCAATTCATCCCATACCTTATTAATATCAGTTATTGGGAACTGCTCAAGTATTCTCACGAATGAAGGCCACTGATTTAACCGTAGCACCTTCTCAAGCATCTCTCTTCTCACCGTAAGAGGCTTTTCGTGCAGTTGTTCATCACCGTAATGTAGAATATCAAAAGCAAAGAACTCTCTATCCAAGCCGCGTTCATATGCCCAATTTGAGCCGAACATAAATTCTCCTAGCAAGATGATTTTCTCACTGTTGCAATCCGTGCCTTCTGCTTTTTTCACACCTGTCCTTGACCATATCTCCCAGCCTTCTGTATTCTGGATATATATACCCCAAATACCATCCATCTTAGGTTCCACTACATCGTATAATTTCTCAGGAACTGAAGATATTTCCTTATACTCCTTAAACTTTGGTCTGTCAATCATTATTCTCATCCTCCCAATTCTCAACTAATCCATCTTTCCACGCAGTCTTATCAAATATAACTTCTCCGCAGGTATAGCAGTCCGCGTCTTTGAAATCTTGTCGCTCCATGAACGATTCCAGTTCGTCTATCGCCATCATTAGTTCTAGCATCGCCCACATTTCATCCATACTGTCGTGCTTCATATCTTCAATACTCTCCTAATGATTTTACTTAATGTATTAGCCAGATATTTCATGTCTTCAATCTGAACATAATTTTTAAACATCATCGCCATTGTTTGTTTACGAACACCAAACCCTACTTGTATAATATCCCAACCTTCGTTCTCAACTTTTGATACACACTTCTTTGTATGTTTTAAAGCTTGTGAGCCACGATATGATTGTGCTGACGGTTGTCCATCACTAAATACAATCATCAGTTTCTGCGTATGCGGACTCATTGATTGTTCCTTTACTCTCTGTGATGATGCAAGTATGGCATTTCCGTCACGATTTTCATACCGTGCTCGCATCGCTCCACAGGCCAAAGGTCTATCAGCCATTTTTGGCCCAGAATATTCAAACATTTCAGTATTTCCTCCACCACTTTCATCTGCGGAGTGTCCAAAAACCCACAGTTGGACTTTTGGATTATCCTGAAGTGCTTCTTTCATAGCGATAGCAGCACGACGAGCCATGTCTATTTTTCCCCAGCCCATCGAACCACTCTCATCAACGAGTAAGCAAATATCGACTGGATTGTCCTGCTTAATGATTCTTACATTAAATAAATCTGTCCTGTCCATAGGAATCCGGTGTAAAACTCTCTTATCAAGCTTACCACGCTTCTGATTTCTAATAGTAAGTGGCAGTGGATTACCGTAAAGACTAATCTTACGCCTTAATTTATTTATCTCAGGAAGCATTTGCATTCTATCATCTTTATATATATCTGTTTGATTTTTAGTTGGCTTTACTGAGCGCCAAACGATTTTCTTTTGCCTTGTTGTTAATGCGTCGCTACTTGATAATTTAGTTTCAGCATAATCTTCGTCTTCCATTTCTTTAAGCATTTTTGCAAGGCCTTCATTAATCTTTTCTTTGTCTTCTCCTTCAAGTAAAGCCTTAATAGTATCCCATAATTCGCCCATTTCTCTAATGATTACTTCTCCCGGCATTAATCCTTCAACGTGGTCTTCACTATCATTTAAGCGCAGTGCAGTCGCAATATTTTCTTTATCTTTATCAGAAAGTTCAATTCCTGCTTTTTCAGCATTTCCTATCGCTTCGGCGGTGAATCCATCGCCAGAACCTCTTCCTGCTCCTCCTTCACTATCCTCCTTTTCTTCTTCCATAACGATAGCAAGTCCCATAAAATAATTGAAAACTTCCAACATCATATCAAGACGAGTATCTTTATGTAGTTTGTCTTTAAGGATGCCACTTATAGCATTCAGATGCTTGCCCCAACGACCCTTCTGCCTTGTTGATAATACAGAAGGATAGCGAACTTGCAGAAGAAAAGAATTAAATAAATCTCCAAAGTCGCTCTCTTCTGGATTTGTCAGCTCATCTTCGTATTTTTTCCAATAAAAATCTTTAGTGGCTTGAATGTATGCGATATATCCGGGACAAGTTTTCTTTAACTGTTTCTCTATATACTCATCCTCTAATACATTACATATAGATAAGAATAATTTCCATCCCCAATGACCGTGTTTTAAAATGAGGGGCGATTTCTGTTCTAACTGCCAATCATTAAGTGGTTTAGTATGAATTAGATGTAGTTTCTCGTGAATCGCTAGACCAGAGGCTACATCCAAGTGCTTTTCTCCATCTGCTAATAGCCTTGTTCCATCCAGACAAATTAAACTTTTCTCAAGAACAGAATAATTAGTATCTTCCATACCGTTCCAAATTAAATGATGCTTTACTAATGGGTCTACGATAGTGCAAAGACTATCTAATTGATTTTTATACTTCATCATTTCATAAGCGTCAGTTCTTTGGCTGCTCCAGCCAAGCGATGAACCAATTGTTCCTATCCCACCAGCAGCACCATATCCTCCATAGCCACCGTATCCCCACGATGACCAAGAACCACTTAATGATGACGCTGGTTTATATGCAGATGCTTTGCCACCATACGAGGTTGCCGGTGCTACTGTAGATTTCTGCCACCACGGTTTATATGATGTTCCTCCCCAAGTAGAACCGCTACCGCGGTTCCATACATCTCCTTTCTCATAGGTGTCAATCCATCCGCCGCATTTCGGGCAACAATCATATTCGTCAGGAAGGACATCTTCTTTACATTTCTCACAGAACTCATCCTGTTCAACGGGAACATCATCCCCGCTGTCCGTTTCTTCCCAATGTCCGGTCGCCGGATTCCACTTACGCTGCATTTAGATGTCCTAACCACTCATCGTCGAGTATTTCTATGTTCTTATCCGTCTTATGTGTCATTTTATAATGATAAACTTCTAACTGAGCTATCAGAGAGCCACGAGCACATTTATATATGAATAAATCTTCTTCAGTAATAGCATTTTGAGCGATAATATTTGCTTCCTGTTTATTTACTTTACTTATTTTAGGAATCTCTTCATTCTCACTACGTAATCGGCGTTTATATGCACCGAGTTGCCTACCCGTTATACCACAATCAGGAAATATTTCATTCAAGATAGGGGTAATTATACGATAAGCAGTTCCAGAGAGTATCAACTCCTTAGCAACCGGATGCCAATATAAATCTTTCTTTACTCCAGCCATATCTACTCCATTGCCTGTATCGCTTGTTTCACTTTAATACGTTCGCTGTCGTCGCTACCCTGTATCGGGTAGAAAGGAAGAGATACTTGTAGCAGTGCATCTATCATATTAAGTCCATCCATTAGAAAAGAGCCAGCAGCCAGCGTCATACGAGTTGATACTGCTGCCGAAAGTTCCTCGGCAGCGTAAAGTTGTCTTATCTTCTGAGCAAACTCACATATCTGTCTAGCGTGCTGGTCTGTTAATCCGGGAGTTCTGTGCAAAAGCAGTTCAATTTCCTTTTCGAGCGGCAGATAGTCAAGTTCAAACATACCAGATGTAAACCTGTCCATCCACGCACGGTCAATTGATGCATTCGCACCAAGATACTCACGACCTACATTAGCCGTAGCATAGAAAAATACATTATCAGCAACAGGCACCATATCTGCGTCGTCGCTTTCGTCGAGTGCAAGGTATGCTTGTCCATCAAGAACCGGCATAAGCAGATTCTGAAGGTCGCCTGTTCTATCGCGAGTAATTTCGTCGAGTAAGATAAATGCGTTCTCAGTTTGGATAGCCTTTACGAAACGACTTTCCTTGAACCAAGTGCCTGTATCCTTATCGAATTTAGTATCGCCAAGCAATTTAGCAGACGGATTCATAGTATCACCAAAGTTGAATGCGAAGAACTGCTTGCCTGTAATATCAGCAAGTATTTTACCTAGCGATGTCTTACCACATCCACTCGGTCCTGTGCATAGTATCCACTTATTGCGTCTTACATTACGCAACATCTTGTAGTAAATCATTGCATCAGGAAACTTAAACTCCTCCGGCATTGATACCGAAGAGCGCAGTTTCGAGATAAGCGTTGGTATTACTACTTCCGGCTCGGGTTCAGGGTTATCCTCAACCGTCTCTATTTCTGATGGATTCTCATCCATATCTTCTATTTCATCCATTGATTTCTCCTTTTTATCAGTTGATTTAGGTTCAACCTCCGTTGGAGGTCGTACACTAACAGTATCGGGTGGGTATTTAAGGCTTTCGTCGATAGCTGCCGTACCGCGCATATCTTCCAAGTCTTTAAAGAGGCTATGTTTGCTACCTTTGCCGTATCGTGGTTTGACTTTCGGGCCGATAGACCCGGCGGGTTCTTTAGACTTTAAACTATCCCAAAGTTCATCTATCGTATGTGGCTTACCTTTTCTCCTCTTCATATTTTCCTCTTTAAGATAACAGCTCTCGTATAATGAACATAGAACCAATCTCTTTCCGTTTCACTATCGTCTTTTTTAATCAAATTTCTCACTCTTAAATCGCCGTCACTGTCCACTCCATCGGTTCTCACTCTTGCTATCCTCTTATGGTATTCGTGAGAAGGATAATTAACCATAATTAAATCTCCTCTATTGAAGCGGTTATAGATTTCTTCTTGCTCAATCGGCTTAAGTTCTCTATATGGTTTTTCGTAATCGCTCATCAGTATGACTTACCCCTGCGATGTGGTGCTTTCCACGGCCTTTTTAATCTAAAAAATATGTCCCTTTCAAATCGCCCTACTTCCCACATACCCGTTTCTAAAGAAAATAATCCATATTCGTTCAATTTATATCCCATTTTACGAGCAAGGATTCTCATACCTATATTCCAAGATTTTGGTCCGGTAAAATACATCCTCGCTGCTCCCATTGAATCTAAAGTTGTTGCATGTATATCTACTTTCTCACCCTTAATTATGATTTGAGCCTTTTTCTCACCGAGCCAATTCACTTCATCGTAAGAAATAGGCAAACAATCTTGCAGCCGGTATCCCTTTTTAGGTATTATGATAATATCTAAATCTCCGACTTCTATTGCTCCACGCCGATAACTGCCCGCTATCTTAAACTCGTCCACATTATCTCTCATTTCGTGCCTGCATATCTTTATAATGTCTAATGCCTTTGTTCTATTCATAGTTAATGATTAATGTAATTGATTACTTCTATACTTCCATCCCAGCACATACGACAATCTTGACACTCGTTGTTCTGTTTAGATGAAGGACAAATCGCACCGCGTGCTTCGTGTAAGTGTTCTTTGTCGAACACGCCGCTATGATTCATCCAATCGCCCCGCTTAAAGTTTTTATTTACCATAGGGTGGCTTATTCTAATCGTCAAGTTGGGTGGTATCCAGTTATTTTTCATATAAAGATTAGCAACCATATATTCTTTAGTCGGCAGCCAATGTTTGATATGAGGTGTATGCGTTGCGATAAAACAAATGTCGTCAAGCATTTTCTCACCTTGTAAATCTCCACTATCGAACCACCTGAAAGGATAATGCTCGCCTACTTTTGCTCTGAATTTGGGAGCATTAGTAAGATAGTAAATGAAAGCATCGCGCCACTCGTGGTTATCCTTTTTCCATAGGGCAAGGCGATTCTCAAGAGCATTTCTCACCGCTCCAAAAGTATATCTGCCCTTCATAGCATAACAATTCTCACACACAGAACCTGATGTCTGCTGCAATTTGCCTCCGATGTCGCATTCCCACGCTGGGATAGACCAACCGTATCCGGGCATTTTGCTTGGAGTAGATAAACCACCTACTCTTTCTAATGATTCGCTTAATTTAGTCATCAAACATTCCTATCTGCTCTGTCTTTTCCCATCCGCAGCCAAGACAATTGATTTGTCTAGGCTTAATATATCTCAGGTCTGTTTTCTCACGGAACAAGTGCCTACTAAAATCCCAATACATTTCAGCGCCGCAATCTCTACAATAATCAGTGATATAACTCATTTTATCTTTACTCTCTTAATCTTTTTAACTCTACGATGAGGTTTAAGGATAAAACTTACCCATCTCTTACCTTTACGAGTACAATCAGGTTCGTCGTTATCATAACTCATAGCGCACACCACCTCTATATACTACTCCGATTAGTTTCCTGCATCGCTTACAAAATCCACGCTTTTGTGGGTCGTGGATACGGCGACGACATCTCTTACAAAATTGAGGTGTTATCATCTTTTTTCTTCCAACCAATCAACTATTTGCATTAGTTCATCGTAAGTCATTATCCCTATCGCTGTATCGTATAACATATTTATCGTTTCCTTATATCAGCAAATTTGTTAATTTCTCGAAGGATAAACTCACGCTTACTGTCATCCATCCAGCGTAGTGCATCCATCATTTGACGCAGAAATATCGTCATATCCCAAATGTCGCCATCGCTCCTGTCGCCACGAATACGATACCAAAAGCGAGTCATATCGCTTACAGCATCACGCTCAGGTGAGCGTTTATCTTTATTAGGCACAGAATATATCGGTTCAAATGCTTTATGATATTGATACCACTCAATCATCTTAGGTAATTCGTCTACAGATATATCGCTCATGCATCTACCCAAGCAAGTGTGGCTACATCCCAACGCTTTGCCTTATAATCAGGCATCTTCTCAATCTTGCCGATGGCACGAGCAGCATCTATTCTAAATGTGCTATGAAAATCCCACCACTTGGCGTCATCTGAGTTGTGCACATATTGTGATACTCCTGCTGGAACAGTGATTCCGCATATATCCATTTCTGGCCCAAACATCCGAGCTTTGAGCAATCTACTCTCGCGCGGTGTTAAATCTTTCATTAGTTCTGCTATTTCTGATAGCTGCTTTGTTGTTTCTGATAGGTCGGTCATATATCTCCTGATGGCGGCGAAGGTCTTTCGCCAACCTCTAAACTGAGAAGGGCAACAGAGTATTTAAAGCCTTGGCTGGATGTGTGTATTCAATCATTTGTTCTATTCTCACAGGCCGATTTACCGGTCATTATACCATCTCAAAAAACGCGGCTGCTTGATATATCTCCATAGATTAGGCATAGTATAGCTCTTGATTAGTATAGTCTATCTTATCTTAGTATAGACTAACTAAATGCTAAGTAAAGCCTATCTCTTATCTTAGTATAGCTATATCACTTAATTG
>Ga0208183_1000721_pt1 | contig 13676 bp, 16 predicted proteins | sample MalvirDeepMed_51_FD_184251 | JGI IMG/M metagenome (GOLD analysis project Ga0208183, IMG submission 184251) | Marine viral communities from the Global Malaspina Expedition - Malaspina viral metaG DeepMed_51 (SPAdes) (version 2) | ecosystem: Environmental > Aquatic > Marine > Oceanic | place... | reverse complement strand
TCTACAGAATATAATATTTGGAAAGGAAAAAGGAAATGAATCCTGAGTGGAATATTAAAGTAGAGAGAAGCAGCGACATTATGAAAGATAGCCTTGTTGCCAAATCTCACACAAAAATAACCTTAACAACAGATACCAGGGCCTTGCCTCAACCTAGGCAGAACTATAAAAGTAGGTTTACCAATAAAAATGCCAGAAGGTATAACGAATGGCGTAAAGTTATTCGTGACACTTTAAGAGTAGCTTGGCAGTCCAAAACTAAAGGCCTGATTAATACTTATATCAGAGCATCATTCGAGTTCGGAGGGATAGCTTCAGCTCCTCCGGATGCCAGAAGAAATAAAGACGGCAGCACAGACAAGAGGGCAATTAAGTCAGTCTTGGACTATGACCTTAATAATTTAGTCAAGAGTACCGAGGATATTTTTAACGGCATTGTATATAAAGACGATATTGTTATTAGAGAATACGGCTATTGCAAGGCAGTAGATACGTCAAAGGATTTTATTAAAGTAGTTATTGAAGATAGCGATGGAGCTACGATTTTCCAACCTAATCCAAATGAACCGAAGAAAACTAATGTACCGATATAAAAGCGTGGTAGAAAAGGAGTCAAACTTAAAAAACTTTTTGAAAGGGCTTTATGAAAAAACTTTTATTTTTAAAACGTTTTTTGGAGGTTCAACTGATTAACAAACTAAACAATTACCACCACGCTAAAAACATTATAGCATATCACATTCTAAAACTGAACTGATAAACTGATTTTTTTTCTTTACTCCGGTATCCACACTTCGGGCAGCGTTCAACAGTATCTTCAAAGGTATCCTTTCGGACTTCAAAGGTTTCTACCTTGCAATCATCAACATTACATATATAGTCATACGAAGGCATTAGTCTGGCTGCCTTTCAACTTCTGCCATAAGCACCTCTAAATTCCCCGTTACATCCCAGGTTGCTGAACGAACTGTACTTGATACTGTAAACGCTTTAGTTACAAGAGAACTATCCCCTCCAATTCGATTGAACTCAATAATTAGTTCTCCGATATCAAGTTTCTTCAGATCACAAGTGCCTCCGGATGATACTATATTTTCTAGTATTAGTTCGTTCACTTTTGTCTTACTAGCTGTCTGACTATCTAGTGGCGAAATCCAGAGGCGATCATATGTTCCTCCATTAGTTTCAAGAAGGTCTGCACCAAACGTGCCTATAGAGTGCCTTATGTTAGGTTGCGTGCTTGTAGCACTTTGATAAATAGACAATCCGTCTGCTTGATTATCTTTAATGGTTACTTTGTTTGCGTTTATATTTTCAAGGTTTAAAGTTTTACAACTGTTCCTAGAGAATGTTAGCTTGCCTACTTCTATTCTTGTTGCATTACCATCTATTAATATAGCCTCTGTTTTACCACTAGGTAGTGCAGATGGTTGACCATTACTTGCATAAGATGTTCCTAGGTTGACTGATGATATATTTAACTTATCTACAGGAGTTTCATTAAGAATTACCCTGAGCGTGTTGTCCGAAGGATTGTCCTTACGCCAAGCCATTTCTTTCTCCAGTTCTTCGCTTGGTAGGTTTTGTGGTGCAAGATATATACCAGCATCTCCATTAGCAAAACTTCTTTCTTGGATTACCTCTGCAACTACTAAAGTACCACCTGTTGCACCTCCAATTCCTAATATAGCTATGGCAAGTTGGGGATTCACGCCAAGACTTCTAAGAAGTGAATATGGGGATTTTAGTACGGTAAAGAACCTACGCCACTTAGCAGATTCTCCATTTAAATATTCTATCTTGTTGAAAAGCCAGTCCCTAAATAGTTTAAGTTCCTTATAAAAGGTAACGGGAGAATAAAGAATTGCCCTTGGGGAGGCTTTAATACCCTCATAGACGGCTTTTAGGCTCCTAATGTGTATCACGTACCCAAAAACAATAAAGAACGATGATATTGCGATGCTTAACCAGTAGTATTCCTGGAAGTAAGCCAGGTACTCCATAACGCTAGAGTATGTAATGATTCCGAATGGAGTCTGTACTGGTGCCATTGCCCACCATAAGTTAACAGGGTTTACTAGAGTGATACTAAGGCCAATAGCTCCTGCGATTACTATAACGAATGTAATTACGTATAAGAAGGCATCCAGTATTTTATATAATCTTTTCATCTACTGTAGACTTCTCCTAAAGTTATTATCGCAGCCAACGTAATCGCCAACAAGCCTGTTATAACAAGGACTCTACCATTAGTTTTCCTTGTTTTTTTCATTCTTAAAAGAAGCTTGATACCTCGTAGCTCGAGCATTTAGGCTGTTAACGTAGTTCATTAAAGAAGCTTTAGGGACTAGTCGTTTTTTACCATCTAATATTGATGTTAGCTTGTTTGCTTTCAGAAGCTTATAAATTTCGGATCGACTGACCCCTAAGACATCAGCTACTTGCTGTGGTCTAAAGAAAAATTGTTCTAGTGTTGCTGTCATAATATATCCTTTTTAGTTACAACTTAGTTGTACAGTTTGTATTATAGTATAAAACAAATTTATCATAGATCGACAACATAGGACAACATAGGTTATCAATCGTAATTGCCATATTGTCTACGCTCTCCCGAAGGCAGTACACCTGAAAGTTCCAGTTGCCTGAGTACATCTGCGAATCCTGAATGGTCTGACATTATTGAACGCATCTCATTTTCTATTACTCTTTGAGTGCCTTCTATTTCGGAAAGCCTGTCATCAAAGTCATCTAGCTTTTCGTCTAGTTTCTCCATCTTAGGTGACCATTCCTCCATCATCCACATTATCTTGGTTTCCATCTCTGTGTCTTTGGTTTCAAGAGGAGTAGTGTCGGGCATCTGTATAGAGCTTACCTGTGCTTTAAGTTCCTCAATTTCTAGTTTGGTACTCTCTACTGACATCTGAAGTGATAACACCCAAGAGATAGAACCTACTACGAAGGTTCCTACTGCTACTACAAGACCAATAGTCAGCTTATACTTATTTTTTCCAATCTGTATATCCATTATTTTTTACCAAAATTTTAATTTTGTTAGTTGTTTATCAGTTAGCCACAGACAACTTTGACACACTAAGTATCTATCTGAAAACTGATACTTCTTTTTCTTTATCCTGTAGTCTTTTTTTGTTGCCTCTGCTTCTTTACAGAAGTCGCATTTAATCTCACTCATTATTTAGATAATATTGCTACTAACCACATTGCTAGTATAGAAACAATTACGATTATAATCCCTATTCTAGATTTCCACTTGTCACTCATTTTCAAGTACCTTTAATGATACACCACCCAAAAATCCAAATATTCCACCGATTACTGCTGTAATTATTTCCGTTGCTTCCATTTGCCAACCTATCCATATAGCGACAATGCTGAAGAAAGTTGCACAGAGAATAGCTGTAAGGATCTGAGGCCTGAGCTTCCCCACTATTTCTTACTGCCACCTAATATACCTAGGTACTTTTTCCCACCTAGTTCAGTCCACTCAGGTACAGTAATTTTGTCATCCCTGGTTATATCTTCAAATTTTTTAGCTATCCTGATTAATTCTTCTTTAGAATTTACGTTATCCAGAACCTTTATAAAAAACTTAATTATGTTTTTATATGGTTGTGGAATCAACGGCATTAAAGATGTAAATAATTTCATTACCGTTTTCTCCTTTTAGCAGCTTTATAAGCTGCCTTTCCTTTTTTGGTATAAGGATATTTTTTAGTCTTACCTTTCTTAGTTTTTAGTTTTGGCATTTTTTTTCTCCTTTTTACAGCCACAAGTAGCCAGTTGTTGTTTTATTGTTTGCAGTTCATCGTATAACGATTCCACAATGCACTTTAATTTAAATGTCTGGTCTGTATCCATAACTTTCTTAATGGCAGATTCAGTTATCACTATCTCAGGTGCCTGTGGTTGAGCTGTTGAGTTATTTGTTGTCATATTTTCTCCTCCTTATATTTCAACTTCTAATACTTCAGGATAGGGATCTCCCGTTGCATCTCTTATAGATTGCCTAGATGAGTTTATTTGGGCAACTACATCTGTTAGTATCTCCCACTCGGTATCGTAAGTAAAACAATTACCCCAAAAGCTAGTTGGAGCAGTTACATCATCAACTCTGTCGTGTGTTGATGTATTGCAATTAGCGTCTACATAACTTGAAGCACCATTATTTAAAGTATAGGTACATTGATTTGAATCAAAAGTTATATTGTTTATATCGACAAGATTCGTAAAACAATAAGTTACGACATTATCAGATTTTCTTTTAAATATTGTTGCCATTTAAGTTCCCGGCTCCAAACCTTTAGCTCTTAAATCATCACCATCATTGCTTATATCTAAGCTATAACAAAATAATTCTCCTCCAACAAATGATGTGGCGTTTACTCCGTCTAGTCCACAGTTCATACAATGTGCAGTAACGATGCTACCCTCTATAGTTGTGCTTCCTGTTGAACTGTCGTGAGTATAACTTCCACTTGTTGAATCAGGTGTACCTGAGTGTGCGAATGTGTGTATGTCAAATTCCAGAGTACCACTACCTGATGCGTTGCTATGTCCAATAGCCATAAGTTTATTCCTCGACTGACTATAAAGAATTGCCCGACAGGCTGCTGTTGTTGCTTCAGGATCGTGTGCTTGGGAAGTCGCACACCAAGTAACAGTAGTTCCCGAAACTGTAAAATAGACTATTTTATACCCTGCCGAATCGTCACTTATGTAAACGTGATGTGTATTGTTCGTAGTATCATAGACTGCCCAAGTTCCCTGATTCTGTCCACCTCCAGCAGGTCCAGAATTATTACCATAAGCTGCCTCCGTTCCTACTGCTATCGTTCTGTTTCCAGTGCCACTTAATGAAATAACCCTTGCTGCTATCTTCGTTCCATTGTCATAGATTGCCACTGTTTTTCCGATATCAGGGTCGTAAGTTAATTGAAATCTCTCTACAACTGCATCTGTAAACTCTTGCCCAGTTCCTACTGTTATGGAATCGTCTGCTGTATCTATGGTGCAGGCAAAGACATAATTTGGATCTCCTGAAGTATCTCCCTTCTCAATAGCCACAATAGCAACGTTTGATGTTGGATTGTAACTGCATATATCAGTAGCATCTCCTTGGTTTTCAACGCCACTACCACCAGCATCCACTACAGTATGCCCACCACTTGCAAAAGTGACAGTCTTAGTACCCATAGTTCCACCGATTATTCGATAGTCGTTATCGTTATTCGTAGTATGATAGGCTACCATCAACCTGTTATCGGAAGTATTGTATACTGCTCCCGTATGATATGTTTCCCCTGAATTACTAAAGACAACTGCTGTGCCTAAACTTTTATCTGATGCCATCACTCTGACAGTTCCATAATCGCTATTGTTATTATCTCCATAAGCAAAAATTATTTGATTATTATCTTCGTCATAAGCCTGTGATAATCCCCAATGCCTTGTGGAGTTTCCACTAACATCGGTTGAGAGTGTGTTAACTGCTAAATCAACTGTGCCAGTAAACTCTAAAGTGTTTATCTTTTCTATATTCGCATCAGTAAGAGTATTAACCTTTTCAATACTTGTTATAGATATAGTGTTTAGTTTATCAACCTGATTAGCCACTATGCCCTCTCTATTATGTCTAAGCTAGGATTAATAAATACATCTCTAGGTCCACAAGCTATACCCATTACCTGTACGAAATCTCCGTCTGCATCAGGTATAGTTGCTGTAACAGCACCTGTTGTTTCTCCTAAGTACATAGTTGCAGCTTCAGTTAAATCTCCACCAAATCCGTCTGAATCATTATAAATTCCGTGTGTCAATACTTTTACTGCATTACCTGCAGAGCCTGTTGCTGTTACAGCTACACCAATAGCAGGCATAGTTGATAAAGCATTGGCATCTGCTACGCCAATCCTGCCATCAGTAGTATGAATATAAACAGCATTTCCTATTGCTATAGCTTCATTTGATATAAATCCAAGAACAATACCAGTATAAGTATCGTTAGCAAGTGCCGAAGCACCTAGTGAATCTATTGTCATAGGAGTACCAGATAAAGTACCACCAGTAGTTCCATCGTGAGTTAAGCTCACATCACTACCTATACCTAAGTTAAGTACAGCAGCATCTGTAATCAGCGTAACGTCATCTCCGAATATTGCATCTAGTGCTACGCTTAATCCACCATCCGTTTGAAGTGAACCATCTGTAGTTGAAGTTGCATTAGTAGTATCATCTGTTTTTAATACTCCTGAGAACGTACCTGTAGAAGCATCTAATGCACCTGTATCTAATGTCGAACTGCCATTATCTATGTTTCCAAATCCAGATGTAATTGAACCAGAATCTAAGGCTCCAGTAGTTACAATACTTGAACTACCTGCTGCTGCTCCTGCTCCTATATCAGATAAAACTTCTGATGCACTTCTACCCTCAACTGTTGTTCCATCAATTCTAAGAAAGTCATCATCCACTACGCCTGAACCAAACTGTGCTGTATCGTGTTGTGATATACCTTTGGCTATTTGCAATTTGTTACTTGATATTTCTAAACCAGGGTTAGTACCTAAATCTACTGCCATTACAGCACTTGATGCTGATAATCCATCTCCTGCGTGTAATGTAGCAAGAGCATCTACTGTTGTAAGTTGTTCATTTGCACCATCACTATCAACAGTTGCAAGACCATCACCTGATGCTGGTGTTACTGCACTTAATTCTGATAAGTCTAAAGTTAAAGTGACACCACCAGAACTACCACCACCACTAAGTCCTACTCCTGCTGTTACACCTGTAATATCACCTGCTCCAACTGCTGTAATAATCTGTGATACATTTACATATTTTGTTGTACCACCATCATCAACTAACATTTTGTCGTCAGTTGCAACTGTGATTGAAGTTCCATCTGTGGCTCCATCAACCTGGACTGCTGCTGCTGATACCTTGTCTGCTGTTGAAATAGTTGCTAATTTAGAATCTGCTATGGCAGCACTCGCATTAATATCTGCATTTACGATTATTGCTCCATTAAATGCAAATACTCCTGCATTAGTAAGGGTTATGTCCCCACTAGGAACTACAGGATTAAAATTGGTTCCGTCTGCTACAAGTATCGCTGTATTAGTATTTGTACCCATTACTAGATCATCACCGGTAATCGTAAGATCACCTGCTATAGCTACGCTTGATCCAGTAAATGTAAGAGCAGTAGTAGTTCCTGATTTAATTATTAAATTACCACTATTGTTAGTAGCACTACCAAATGTGGTACCAGCATCTTTGAAAAATACATCTCCACCATCAGCGTCTAGTGTTAAATCTCCTGATACGTCTAGTGTCATATCAGTTACTCCTGCTGTAGAAGAATTAATTGTAAATACATCTGTTAAAGTTCCAGATACCATTACACCAAATCTAAGCTCTCCATCTTCTTCAGTATCTGTAACATCATTAGCTTCGGCAGTTATCCTGGCAAACTCGGTTTCGTTGCCACCAGAATCATCCATCTTAAATGATATATATATTTCATCATTATCAGCTCTTGTAGAATTATCACCAACAAGCTCTAACACCATATTTGATGCGCTGTTAGTTGCATTTTCCACTCTTAGGGGTGGAGTGCCTGCTGCTGTATCAGACCTTACCCATATATGCTCTACTTGAACGTGGTCTGCGTGCTTTAAATATCTTATAGATGAACCAGATTGTATTTTTACATCTACGTTTTTACCTGTTAGGCCTGAAGTAAACTGCCAGGCTCCATTGGCATCGGTGCTATCTGTAGATCCAATAGTGGTTGTAGTGCCGGCTTCTAGTGCTGTTACAGTAGCGCCTTCTACGGCAGTTCCTGCATCGTTGTATAAATATCCTTGTAATCGTGTCATATTATCTTCCTAAACTATATTTAGAATAATCTTTAAAATTAAGCGCCTCTCTTACATAAAATGTGGGATCGGCCATCACATCATCATCATCTAAGAATATAAGAGATATACCATCCCCTGCAAGTATCTCTCTGGCAAGTAAGTCATTTGCTATGTTTACGCTTCCCTGCTCATAGTGATAGTAAACTCCCTGTACATTTATAGCTAATCCAGGAGGATTAGAAAACAGAAAGTCGATAACCATACCTCCACGTTCTATTTTACCACCACCAAACCTAGTCTGAAATTGAAAATCCTGGTTAGGTTTTAAGCCAAATCTAAGTAATTGGTTATAAACAACATATTCAGGCAAACTTCCTGCAAAGTCAGCAGGTTTCTCTGGTATTGACCTTCTTTGACCTTTAGCTGTAGTTGTAAATGCAGGTGTGACCATTTTACGGCTCCAAAAGTGTTAAAGTTCTTTCAAATCTGTCGTCAAGTCCTGTCATTTCAAATCCTGACAACTGAGCTACGTCTACATAATGAGTATAATTAGAATCATTGTGCCTAAATGTGTAGGAAAGTAGGGTGTCTGAATCTACTATTGTTCGTAAAAGATCATCTAATTGTGTTGGCGTTTTCCCTTTATATCCCTTTTTACCTCTAGGCCTAGTTAAGTCTATAGTTACCTGCCAACCATATTTTGCTTCCAGCTTTCGTCTAAACTGCATTTCAAACCTGTTGATATCAGGAGATACCTTTGTGCTTGTACTTCCCCTAGCCAAAGTTAATTTAAACCTAATTGATTTAAATTCTAAACCAGCAGGTGTAGCAGAACTTGGAAAATCATATTCTGTAACTCCGTCTGATGTTATAGAGCCAAGACTTGTAAATGATGTACTTCCATTTGTTGCGTAAGCTACAGCTACAGTTTCTGTGCTTGAACAATGAGAAGTCTGAACTTTTAATTTTAAGGCTAGTTTAGTTGAAGTAATGTCGTTTGCATCAAAGTCTGGTGTTTGAAGTTCCCCGGCAGTATCAAACTTAAAATCGGTTATCTGGTCAGGATTAATTACATCTTCGCTTAAAGCAGTAAAATAAATAGTATCTGTTGCAGCAAACCATAATCTGTATTCATCGTATGCTGAACTAACGTGAGCAGCAGTAGCAGCTTGTTGAGATGTTGTTCCTGCCCATTTTACCTCCCAACCTAATTCGTTATATCCAAGTAGGGAACTGAGGCCTGATGCCTCGATAACCTGGCTCCTGTGTCCGGTTTGGGATGAACCTGTTGCCCATATATCACCCTCATTTCCTGTTGTTCCGTCTACGAGAGCTATTAAATCATTGTGGGTTCCAACAAGTTGCCTTATTGTTCCTCTATAAGATGAAGGCAGACCGTGATCCCTGTCAGGGCCTACAACCTGCAACGTGCTTGTTTCTCCAACTTTATACTTGTAAACAGCTAATCCTACAGGAAAATATACCGAATCTCTCCATTTTAAAGAGCTTAATCCTGCAAATTCGTTAAAAGGAAGTCCTATTTCAGTTTCAAGCCATTTGGTATTTGTGTTGTCGTGAACGAACAATCCTACTTTCGTATTTGCATACAATACAGGATTGGCGCTTGAATCCCTGCCTACAAATAAAGCTGTAACGTGATCGTCAGGCAACTGTAATTGTGCATCATTTGTCCAGGAAGTTAAGTTTGAAGAATAACCCAACAGTCCATCTTCGGTTATTCCCCACAGCAAATTATTCCAATATGCAAAATATTTAGGTTTAAATACTGTATTAGCCTTGTTAGTAAAGCTGCTCCCATTTGAAGTATAAGTATATCCTGCCGTATTTGATGCCCAGACAAGATAAGCCGTGTTGCTTATCCTAACCTTGATTACATCAGTAGCATCTCCCTGAAGTGTGTGCAGGGAGCTTCCCCAAGTGTCTGTGTTAGCATACTTCATTATCTTAGTTCCAAAGGCAGCGTAGATTTCGTTATTTAGATCGTGTATCGTCTGCACCTTGCCGGATTCACCTGATGCAGCAGTTGCAGTTGTCAACGGAGGAAGAACCAGGTGTTCTCTGAACCTTAACTGGGTTGTCGCCCACCAAGCTCTGTCTATTGTAGAAGAATCAACACCTCTTTCTATTCCTATTCCACCTCTAAAATCGCTAAAAGATACTGTAGATATATGTTGAGCAGCAGTCTGATCCGACTCACCTATGCTTATTTTTGGAGCAAATAATGAAGTAAGAACCCTTCTAGGTGGACTTTTTATAGGAAATCTGTGTCCATTCAACAGAATTTCGTTTCTGTCTATTACGCTTCCTACCGAAGTAACCATTATACTGTTGGAACTCCTTGTGGTGTAGATAATCCACTAAGTATCCTTTCAGCTAATGCTCTGTATTGACCTGCTGCTGTTCTACTATCATCAGGATCAGTTACTCTACCTCCACTAATTGACATAAGTAATCTGTATGCTGCCAGATATATAATCAAACTAGGATTCACTTCACAGGCTGTACTGTCGGCAGATAAAGTGGCAGGCTTGTCAAAACCTACAATTTTTATCTTTTTATTAAATACTTTTCCCCTGCCTTGGGATGTTATGTGCAGAGTTCTATCTTCCCTGTTAACTTTCCATAAATAATTATCTAAAGTTTCATAATGCTCTGTTTCAGTCCTGTACGCCCTAATCTCGTCTACCCATAGTTCAGCACTATCCAACTCTGAAGCGTGGTTAGAAACGAATTGTACGGCTTGTATGGATGTATCTAGTTCAGGATTAGATAGGGACAATTCAACTCTAGTCCAGGTTCTAGCCGAAATAGCTGGCAAAGATAAGGTTTCTCTTTTAGTTCCTGAAACGCTTGTTTCATATAATTCCAGTTCCAGGCTACTAGCAGTTAGAGCAGATGAGCTTTTTATCCAAAACTCAATCTTATCCATATCGCTTATATTGGTAGCGCTTGTTGCATTTGAATAGGCCAATGGAGTTCCGTCAGCTATGCTTGCACTAGCATTAAGCAAGTTTAAAGAGTTAGTTCCTTCTCTGTATTGAACAGTATCTGAGGAAACTGTGGTATATGTACCGGCAGTCCAGTCTGAAGAATTGGCATCATTAAGTTTTTCCGAATCTACAGATGCCCTGTACTGTATTTTTGAAATCATTGAAATATTTGAAGGTATTGTATAGGTTTGCTGGTTCATATCTCCATATAAAGAAGTATCTTCATCTGGAACCAGGACTCTATCTGATATTTCGGATATGCAGTCATTAATTATTCTGTTTATTCTTTCAGGATTAAACTCTGCATCCCATAATTCATAAGTATCTGAGCTAGCAGGAGTAAATGACATAGCAGTAGCAAAAGATAAAGTTGTACTGCTAGCTGTATAATCGGTAATTCTTCTGATATTTACAGTTGTTCCATCTGAAGCATCAGTCACAAGTATCCATTTGCCTATATAGTCGTCATCTCCACCTATGAGTCCAGCACTATCGACTAACGTACTTGTGCTTGTAGATCCGTTAGCAACACCAATGTACACAGCGCCAAGATGCTCTCCTATGGCCTGTCTTATTGATTCTCTGGTTTCTGATTGTAATATTGCCATTTTTTAAAAATATTGAGTGTTTTTACCTAATTTTTTATTCCTTGCCCAATCCGATCTTGCCACCATAGCAGCCTTGGCATCTCCAAGTTTATCAGAAAAACCTGGCTGATTTCTTATTTTAGCCTTTTCTGATTCTTTAGCCTGCTGCTCTTTATGCTTATCGTGAGCTACCTCATCCTGCCATTCGAGAATGTCTTTTAGCTGAATAGGATCCAGATGAGGAGCATCCGGTATTTTGATTGGTTGCTCCCCACCTTGTGGTCCTACAATAAATACGGTTGGATCCTGTGTGGCGTGACTATCTACATATTTTTTAGCTATATGAGATTGACCTGCCGACATAGGCAACCATATATCAGCCATTTAATGCCTTATGTTAAGCATACACCATTGGTTGTCTGAGTCTACTGCTGGTATACCCATTGCAATACCAATGTTAGCTATGTCAGCTTCATCTGAATAGTCAGTTCTTTCTGCTTCTCCAGATTCACCTGATGCTTGCGATACTGTTAGCGCATCACCAACAACACCTACTTGCGCACCTAGTCTTACGGAAGCTGGTCCTGCTGTCTGAATCCAGCAGTAATAATCTGCTGTTACAGGCATACAAGTTACGCCAACAACTCCGGTAGTCATAGTTCCGTCACCATCAATGATTTTTATATCTTTGTAAGGATTGTACATCAATCCAAACAATGAAGATGTAGTTAGTGCTGTCACTAAACCATCTTCTTCATCAATAGTAATTGAAAGTCCTGTTGCACCTGATACTGCTGTATTAGACTTAACTTGGTAAGTTTCACCTTGCCCTGGGCCATCGTTAAAGTAAACGTACCCATCTTTATACTGATTTAATGTTGTAGTTAAAGATGTTCCACTTGTGAACGAAGTTGATCCTGCTGTTGTAGCAGTAGCAGCCACATCCATATCGTGTGCAGCAACTGGTCCAAGACCATCTACTAGATAACCACCGTGATCGATAGCTGTGCCACCATTTTCAGCGTAGTAAAATACTCTACCATCTGCTGTGACAGCTCTAGTACCTAGTTTGTGTTTTTGGGCCGATGTTTCCACCTTTTCCATACCCGGTTTTAAATTTAAACTTAGTGGATATGCCATTTTTTACCTCCTTAAAGGTTAATCTTTACAGGCTCTAAGTCCTGCGATCAGTCGAAAATATTATACTGGACTCGTCTGATCGTTACATCCAGTTAGATGCAACCCTAGATTATCGGGTTTCCGTTTTTATCCAAGGTTGCATCTTTAATAAACGAAGGGTTAATTAATGGATGATCTGAACTTTTAGGTTCTCCTGGAGGTGATAATTTAAACCCTCTCCTAAGATACTTTTTCAGACTATCTGCATCACCTGGAAGATTAGGCATTGACTCCCATTTTGTTTTGGTAGTTCCATCCTTAGTCTTGCCAACTTCAACTTCTTTATACAAAGTGATCCTCGGTATGCCACCGTATGTTTCGATGTCACCCACAGAATAGCCTTGTGCATTGATCTGTTGTCTAAGTTCAGTATCGATTGCCATTATTTATCCTTTATGCACTCGTTGAGTGGTTGCCTATTTCATATTGTAAACTAGCTCCCCTAGAGTCGTCTAGTTCAAACATTCCATAGTCCTCAGTTATAACCATCTCAGTTGCCCTTAGAGAAGCATCTCTCTGGCGCTCTACGTTTCGAGCAGCAGAAGTGATGTATCCCATAGCACCTGAAGTAGCTAAACACCCATATCCAGAATCATCAGTTCCAATTTTTGCGATGTTTCCATCTTCAAAGAAAGGTACTCCACCAATTCTGATTCCTGTAAAGAAGTCTTTTACTGGTGGCTTGTTGAATACGTCTGGTAGTGGGTAAGTTGCCAAAGGCGTAGTTAAGCTCTGCGTTAGCTTGAATATAGCGTTAGGGTGGTGAACAATAAATGGATTAACTCCAAACTTGTCACCTTTTCCTCTTGCTATAGCCGATGTAGCATTAGCTAAAGTAAAGTTTGCATCATCTGCACCTAAAGCTGTACTGAAACCTGAGAAAAGTGCTATAGCATCTGTATCTTTCTTTCTTGCCATAGCATCTCCACCTTGTCTGCCGATCACAGTCATTACGTCTTGGTTAAACTGTCTTGCCAGTTTGTCGGTTATTATGAATTTAAGTCCAACTTCAGAGG
>Ga0208183_1000716_pt1 | contig 13755 bp, 14 predicted proteins | sample MalvirDeepMed_51_FD_184251 | JGI IMG/M metagenome (GOLD analysis project Ga0208183, IMG submission 184251) | Marine viral communities from the Global Malaspina Expedition - Malaspina viral metaG DeepMed_51 (SPAdes) (version 2) | ecosystem: Environmental > Aquatic > Marine > Oceanic | place... | reverse complement strand
CGCAGGTTCGCCTTCCTCGCCTTCGGACGATGGGGTGACGACATTCGCCCGCAGCGAGCCTGTCTCGGTCGGACAGGGATCGGAGCAGAAAGAGATCACCACATTGCGCCAGCAGATGGCCGGTTCCGGAACAGGTTTCTCGTTGCCGAACACCCAGCCCGTCGCTTCCGCTGCGATTTCGCGCGATGTGTTCGCTGCCGGAGAAGCCTACACTGCCAAAACCAGCGGTTGCGGAAACGCAGCGGGATGCGATCGCCGCTGAGTTTCCACCCGCGTCCGCTTAGTCCCGGTAGCAGACCTTCTTGACCGCCTCGACGATCCGCGGCGCATCGATGAGCGCGAGCTTTTCGAGATTGGCGGCATAGGGCAACGGGACATCCTCGTTGCAGACCCTCAGGACCGGCGCATCGAGATGGTCGAAACCTTCCTCCATGCAGATCGCCGTCACTTCCGAGGCGATCGAGCAGGTCGGCCAGCCTTCTTCGGCGATGACGAGGCGATTGGTCTTCGCCAGGCTGTCGAGGATCGCCTGCTTGTCGAGCGGGCGCAGCGTGCGCAGGTCGATGACTTCCGCCTCGATCCCTTCTTCGGCGAGCTTTTCCGCCGCTTCCAGCGAGAAACCGACGCCGATCGAATAGCTCACGATCGTCACATCCGATCCTTCGCGGACAATACGCGCCTTTCCGATCGGCAGGACGTGGTCGTCCAACTGCGGCAATTCGAAACTGCGGCCGTAGACCAGCTCGTTCTCGAGGAAGACAACCGGATCCTCGCTGCGGATGGCGGCCTTCATCAAACCCTTGGCGTCCGAGCTGTCATAAGGGGCGATCACGATCAGGCCGGGCACGCTGGCATACCACGGGCCGTAATTCTGGCTGTGCTGCGCGCCCACCCGGCTCGCCGCACCGTTGGGGCCACGGAACACGATCGGGCACCGCATCTGGCCGCCGGACATGTAATTGGTCTTGGCCGCCGAATTGATGATGTGATCGATCGCCTGCATGGCGAAATTGAAGGTCATGAATTCGACGATCGGACGAAGGCCGCCCATCGCCGCGCCGGTGCCGATACCGGCAAAGCCGTATTCGGTGATCGGCGTGTCGATCACACGCTTGGGACCGAATTCGTCGAGCAGGCCCTGAGTGACCTTGTAGGCGCCCTGATATTCGGCGACTTCCTCACCCATCACGAACACACGTTCGTCACGGCGCATTTCTTCGGCCATGCCGTCACGCAAGGCCTCGCGTACGCTGATCGTCAGCATATTGGTGCCGGCCGGTATCTCGGGATCGCTGGCGGGTGTGCGTGACTGTTTCGCAGGCTTGGCGGCCTTACCCTCGCCATCGGTTTCGCTATCACCGCGACCGACATCCTTGCCCTCGCCCGGCACGTCCTCGACCTCGCTCGAAGACGGTGCTTCGACAGAAGAGGCATCTTCGCCCTCGCCTGCAAGCATGGCGATGACTTCGCCGACCTTCACACCCTCGGTGCCCTCGGCGACCATGATCTTGCCCAGCGTGCCTTCGTCGACCGCTTCGAATTCCATGGTAGCCTTGTCGGTCTCGATCTCGGCGATGATGTCGCCGATCTCGATCGTGTCACCTTCCTGCTTGAGCCATTTGGCGAGCGTGCCTTCCTCCATGGTGGGGGACAGTGCGGGCATCTTCAGTTCGATCGCCATGGCTCAATACTCCTCCACCAGGACATCGGTATAGAGTTCGGCCGGATCGGGCTCGGGCGAATTCTCGGCGAAATCGGCGGCTTCGCTCACCACCTTGCGGATATCCTTGTCGATGGCCTTCAGATCGTCCTCGCTCTTTCCCTTCTCGATCAAAAGCTTCTTGATCGCTTCGATCGGGTCCTTGTGGTCGCGATAATCTTGCACTTCCTCACGCGTCCGGTATTTCGCCGGGTCGGACATCGAGTGCCCGCGATAGCGATAGGTGTTGCACTCCATGAGCACCGGGCCGTTGCCTTCGCGCACATGCTTGAACGCGATCTCCGCCGCCTGGCGCACTTCGAGAACGTCCATCCCGTTCACGTGCATCCCCGGAATGCGGAAGGCAGTGCCGCGACGATAGAATTCGGTTTCGGCGGAGCTGCGCTTGACGGCGGTGCCCATGGCGTACTGGTTGTTCTCGACCACGAAGACGATCGGCAGGTTCCACAGGCTCGCCATGTTCATGGTCTCATAGACCTGCCCCTGGTTCGCCGCCCCGTCGCCGAAATAGGCGAGGCAGAGGCCACCATCCTCGTTGTACTGATGCGCGAGCGCCAGCCCGCCGCCCAGCGCGACCTGCGCGCCGACGATGCCGTGGCCGCCATAGAATTTATGCTCGGTGCTGAACATGTGCATCGAGCCGCCCTTGCCCTTGGAAATCCCCGCCTGGCGTCCGGTCAGTTCCGCCATGATGACCTTCGGATCGATCCCGTAGGCGAGCATATGGCCGTGATCGCGATAGCCGGTGATGACGCTGTCGCGATCATTGTCGAGCGCGCTCTGAAGCCCGATCGCGACCGCTTCCTGGCCGATATAGAGATGGCAGAACCCGCCGATCAGGCCGAGGCCGTACAGCTGCCCGGCGCGTTCCTCGAACCGGCGGATCAGCAGCATCTGCTCGTAGAAATGCAGCATCTGTTCGTCGGAGGCATCGAAGCGCTTCTGTTGCTCAAGCTCCTGCTGCAGGCTGCGGAGGGCGAAATCCTCGGAATCGGATTTGGGTTGCGTGGCGGGCGCGGGATTCTTCGCTTTTGCAGGAGCTTTGGCCAAGGTGCTCTTCCCTCTCATGATCGTTCGTTGCGCCGGATCGGCGCTCACCCGCCTATAGGCACAGGCTCGCCACCCGCGCAACGGCGAGGACCATGTTTGCATACAAAAACGTTACGGAACCGCCGCGCTTGACGGCGGGATCGGGTTAATCAGTCGGTCGGATCTTCGAGCCGTATCATGACCTCGTCCGGGTGAACGACGTTCAGCTGGCTGCGCAGCAGCTCGCCCACCATGTCGGGATCGGCGCTTTCGGGGTCGAGCAGTTCGACCTTGTTGCGCAGCATATCCCGTTCCGCCGTCAATTCGGCCAGCTGCGCCTGTCGCTGGTCGCGCAGCCGCAGGTTCTCGCTCCAGGCGAGCAAGCCGGACGGACCGGCGATCGCGAACCCGCCCATGAGCAACAGAGCAAGCAGGGCAAAGGTTTGCACCCTGCCCTGGCGAGTCTTGCCCAAAACTGCACGTTTGCGTTTCATATTGCGACAGAATCACTTTTGCCCGCCGGGCGCAAGCCCTCTTGTGCCTTGAAAGCCTTGCGGAACTTGCACGAGCGCCGAGCCGTTGCATCCTTGACACGTTTGGCTCGCTTCGGTAACTAGTTTCCATTGAAACTATAACCAGACAGAGGATCTCCCATGCCCGATCTCTTCGAAAATCCCATCGGTCTCGACGGTTTCGAATTCGTCGAATTCTGCGCTCCTGAAAAGGGGATGATCGAACCGGTCTTCGAAGCGATGGGGTTCAGCCATGTCGCCGACCATCGTTCGAAAGATGTGCAGTTGTGGCGCCAGGGTCGGATCAACCTGATCGTCAATTACGAACCGAAAAGCGCGGCGTGGTTCTTCGCGCGCGAACACGGCCCCTCGGCCTGCGGAATGGGCTTCCGCGTCAAGAACGCGGCAAAGGCCTATGACGAACTGCTCGCGCGCGGTGCGGAGCCGGTGTCGGTCGAAACCGGGCCAATGGAACTGCGCATTCCCGCAATCCGTGGGATCGGCGGCGCTATCGTCTATCTGATCGACCGTTACGAAAACGAGGATGGTCAGGGTCTTTCGATCTACGACATCGATTTCGAATATCGCGACGGTGTGGAACGCCATCCCGAGGGCGCCGGGTTCAACGTCATCGATCACCTGACTCACAACGTCTACAATGGACGGATGAAATACTGGGCCGACTATTACGAGACCCTGTTCAATTTCCGCGAGATCCGCTTCTTCGACATCAAGGGCGAGTATACTGGCCTGACCTCCAAGGCGCTCACCGCACCCGATGGCAAGATCCGCATCCCGCTCAATGAAGAAGGCGAAGGCGGCAAGGGCCAGATCGAGGAGTTCCTCAAGGAATTCAACGGCGAAGGCATCCAGCACATCGCGCTCATCTGCGACGATCTCGTCAAGGCGTGGGACCGGTTGAAGGAATTCGGCGTGCCCTTCATGACCGCGCCGCCCGAAACCTATTACGAGATGCTGCCCGAACGCCTGCCCGATCACGGCGAGCCGGTCGATGAATTGAAGGCACGCGGCATCCTGCTGGACGGGACCACCGAGGGCGGCCAGCCTCGCCTGCTTCTCCAGATCTTCGCCGAAGCACAGGTAGGCCCGGTCTTCTTCGAGTTCATCCAGCGCAAGGGCGACGAAGGCTTCGGCGAAGGCAATTTTAAGGCCCTGTTCGAAAGCATGGAACGCGATCAGATCAAGCGCGGCACCCTGTCCGTCGAACAGGCGAAAACCGTCGAAGCGGAGCCGGCGGAATGACCGACCAGGCCCCTCACCCCATCAAGCTCGGCGGCGTCCACCATGCAGCCTATCGCTGCAAGGATGCGAAGGAGACCGTCGAATGGTACGGCAAGGTCCTGGGCATGGATTACACCACTGCCTTTGCCGAGGATCACGTTCCCTCGACCGGGGATTACGATCCCTACATGCACGTTTTCCTCGACGCGGGTAACGGCAACATCCTCGCTTTCTTCGAACTGCCCAACCAGAAGGATATGGGCCGCGACGAGAACACGCCGCAATGGGTCCAGCACCTCGCCTTCAAGGTCGCAAGCGAGGAGGAATTGCTGGCGGCGAAGGACCATGTCGAAAGCCTTGGCATCGACGTACTCGGCCCGACGCATCACGGCATTTTCAAATCGATCTATTTCTTCGACCCCAACGGTCACCGCGTCGAATTGGCGACCGATATCGGCACTGACGAGCAATATGCCGAGCTGAAGCGCGTCGCGCCCGTCATGCTTGAGGAATGGAGCGAAACGAAGACTGCGCCGAAACACGCGGACTGGCTCCACGAGATCGCGCGCAAGGAAAACGCCGCCAAATCGGCCTGACCTCACGGACCACCTTTCCCTCGCTTCGGAACCGCGACGGGTTTCTGCCCGTTATGCGCCCTAAACGAGGGAAAATTCATGCAGGTCAGCCAGACGGCGGCTCAGGCAGCTGACGCCACAGCACATTCCACATCCGCGACGAGTGTCGACACGGTTGCGACCTTGCGGGACCAATTGGTCGGAATGGGCGAAGGGTTCGTCCGCGCCTTGCCTGGCCTCGCCATCGCGCTCGTCGTTCTGCTCATCACATGGATCGTGGCGCGGTTCGCGGCCCGGATCGCCGACCTGCTGATCGGCAAGACCGACGTTCGCCCCAGCCTCAAAAACCTCATCGACACGCTCGTCCGATTGGTCATCTGGATCATCGGTATCATGATCGCGGCGATCGTGGTCATGCCCGGCCTGACGCCCGCCTCGGCATCGGCGCGGTCGCGATCGGGTTCGCCTTTCAGGACATCTTCGAGAATTTCATGGCCGGCGTGCTGATCATGCTGCGCGAAAAGATGCGCATCGGCGACATCATCGAGTGCGAGGGGATCGTCGGCAAAGTCGAGCATATCACCTTGCGCGAAACCCACGTTCGCAAACTCTCGGGCGAGGTCACCCTCGTACCGAACTCGATGCTGTTCAAGAACCCGGTCGAGATCCTGACCGACGAGGTGAAGCGCCGCCACGAGGTCGTGGTCGGGGTAAGCTACGACACCAATCTCGATCACGCCGCCGATGTCATCCGCCGGGCGGTGGAGGGCGTAGAGGAAGTCGACAGCGAAAAGACGCTCGATATCTTCGCGCAGGAATTCAACGCGAGTTCGGTCGATTTCCTCGTCCGCTGGTGGGCCGGTTCGACTCCCCGTTCCGGGTGGGAAAGCAAGGACAAGGTGGTCCGCGCGATCAAGGCTGGCCTGGACGATGCGGGTATCGAAATTCCGTTCCCCTACGTCACGCACACCTTCAAGGAGAAAATTCCCTTGGGGAAGGACTTGGGCGAAGCCGCATAGTCAGCCGTGCTGCAGGTCGGCGAACGTGAAATGATGGTGCGCCCGACGCGAAAAAATGGGCATCTATATCGCTCGGGCATCCGAAAAGTTCTTCCCCCTCTAGCTGACGCGCCGCGCCGGTTGGAGAGGAGAACTATCTTTTCGCTGCAGGCCCCTCTTGAGCGTTCCCGGAAGCACCTTCGGCGTGACGCCTCGCGGTTCGCGCAGCCATTGCCAGGAAGTCGGCGACGAGGGGGGAGCGATCGTCAGTGCGGAATGCCAGGGCGATCGGTGCGCGCGGCGAGACGTCGGCGATGGTGCGATAGATGGTGCCCTCGCCCCGGATCGAGCCGACCGAGCGGGGCACCACCGCCACACCGAAACCGGCCGCGACCAAGGGAATGATCGAGGCGATCTGCGATGCTTCCTGGCCGAGCCGGGGGCTGAACCCCGCTTTGTGGCAGGCCGCAAGGACGCTGTCGTACAGGCCCGGCCCGATGTCGCGCGGAAACAGGATCAGCTCCTCGCCCGCAATGGCCGCAAGCGGCAGCGGGTCCTGATCCCCCAGCGCATGATCCGCCGGCAGCGCGATCACCATGTCCTCATCGAGACACAGGCGGAGCGTCAGCAGATCGCCCTCCTCCGCCGGAGGACGGATGAAGGCGACATCCAGCCGCCCTTCGCGCAATCCCGCCAGCAGCGCGGGCGTATTGCTCTGTTCGGGCGAGAGCACGACGTCGGGATGCGCGGTGCGATAGGCTCGCATGATGATCGGAATCGCGGGGTGGAAATAGGTCGCCCCCGCAAAACCCAGCCGCAGCCGACCGCTATTGCCCGCCTGATAACGGCGTGCCTCGGCCACCGCATCCTCCAGCCGCGCGACGATGTCGATCGCCGCCGCCTGAAACTCCCGTCCGGCGGGGGTCAGTTCCACGCTGCGCGAATGCCGTATGAACAGCCGCGCGCCGATCGTCTCTTCGAGCTTGCGGATCTGCATGCTGAGCGGAGGCTGGCGAATCCCGATCTTTTCCGCAGCGCGCGTGAAATGCAGTTCCTGCGCCACCACGAGGAAGTAGCGCAGCCGGCGCAAATCGATGTCATCCAGTTTCATATATGGATTCTCCTGCATCCATATATTGGAACCTATGCCGCAGACTTTCTATCTTTCAAGCCAGAACGAACCTTCGCTCAAATCGAGGAATTCTGCCATGCCGATGACCGTCGCCGACCTGCTGGCCCAAACCCTCGCCGATGCTGGCGTCGAACGAATCTGGGGGGTCACGGGCGACAGCCTGAACGGCCTCAACGACAGCCTGAGGCGGCTCGGGCGGATCGAATGGAAGCATGTCCGCCATGAGGAGACCGCCGCGTTCGCCGCGGGGGCCGAAGCCGCCGTCACGGGGCAGCTCGCCGTGTGCGCGGGCAGCTGCGGGCCGGGCAATCTCCATCTCATCAACGGCCTGTTCGACTGCCACCGCAACCATGTGCCGGTGCTGGCGATCGCGGCGCATATCCCCTCCTCCGAAATCGGCCTCGGCTATTTTCAGGAAACGCATCCCCAGGAACTGTTCCGCGAATGCTCCGATTTCGTCGAACTGGTCTCCAACCCGGCGCAATTGCCCGGCGTGCTCAACCGCGCGCTGAACACGGCGATCGGCAAGAACGGCGTCGCCGTTCTGGTGATCCCCGGCGATGTCGCGCTCGCCCCCGCGCCCGACAAGGCGGCCGCCGTTCCGGCCCTGCCTGCCCCGCCCCGCATCCTGCCGTCCGACGCGGAGATTGCCCGGCTCGCCGGGCTCCTGAACGAAGGCGGTGCCATCACGATCCTCGCCGGCAGCGGCTGTGCGGGCCATCATGACGCCGTCGTCGCGCTCGCAGATCGGCTGAAGGCCCCGGTCGTCCATGCCCTGCGCGGCAAGGAACACGTCGAATGGGACAATCCCTTCGATGTCGGCATGACCGGGCTGATCGGCTTTTCCTCGGGCTATCACGCCATGGAGAATGCCGACACGATCGTCATGCTCGGCACCGACTTTCCCTATCGCGCCTTTTATCCGAAGGACGCGCGGATCGTTCAGATCGACCGCGATCCCGGCGCGCTCGGCCGCCGCGCGGCGCTGACGCAGGGGCTGGTCGGCGATGTCGGCGAGACGATCGCCGCGCTCCTTCCGCATCTGGACGAACGCAGCGAGCGCGGCTTTCTGGACGCGGCATTGCGCCACTACCGCAAGGCACGCGAAGGGCTGGACGCGCTGGCCGTGCCCGCACCGGCGGGGCGTCCCATCCATCCGCAATATCTGGCGCGCCGGGTCAGCGAGCTGGCGAGCGAAGATGCGATCTTCACCGCGGATGTCGGCACGCCCACGGTCTGGGCGGCGCGCTATCTCGAGATGAACGGGCAGCGCCGCCTGATCGGCTCGTTCAACCACGGATCGATGGCCAATGCGATGCTGCAGGCGATCGGCGCGCAGGCGGCGGCACCGGAGCGGCAGGTCGTCTCGCTATCGGGCGACGGCGGCTTCACCATGATGATGGGCGACTTCCTCAGCCTGTCACAGCTGAACCTGCCGGTGAAGGTCGTGGTCTTCAACAACGGCACGCTCGGCTTCGTGGCGATGGAGATGAAGGCGGGCGGCTATCTCGACACCGGCACCGACCTCCAAAATCCGGACTTCGCCGCCGCCGCCAATGCGATGGGCATCAAGGGCATCCGCGTCGAGGATTCGGCGGATCTCGATGCGGCGCTGACAGAGGCCTTCGCCCATCCCGGGCCGGTGCTGGTCGACGTCGTGACCGCGAAGCAGGAACTCGTGATGCCGCCCAAGGTGCAAATGGAACAGGCCAAGGGCTTCAGCCTCTATATGCTAAAGGCGATCATCAACGGGCGCGGCGACGAAGTGGTCGAACTGGCCCGCACCAATCTCAGGCTCTGACGGTGGCTGTCGTGACCGAGGAACGGGCACGCGATCTGGCCTTCGTGCTGCGCTGTTCGGGCGCGGCGACCCTGTCCTTCGTGCTTGCGGGGGCCGTCGCGCTGCCGCATCCTGTCTGGGCCGCGATCTCGGGCATTATCGTCGGCCAGGAGAAATTGGGCGACACCCGGCAGGCGACCATCGGGCGCTTCTTCGGCACGCTGGTCGGCGTGGGAATCGCGGTGGCGATCGGCATGATGGGCGAATGGCTGGGCACGAACATCATCGTCGAAATGACGATTGCCGTCGCGCTGGCCGCCGTGGCCGCGCGGCGATTCCCCTCGCTCAGGGTCTGCATGTGGACCTGCCCGCTCGTCTTCCTGACCGGCACGCCGGGAACGCCGCTCTGGGAAGCCGGTCTGTTCCGCGGCACGGAGGTGCTGCTGGGTGGGCTGGTCGGCGCCGTGCTGCATCTTCTGGCCGAGCTTGTCATCGAACGGACATACGCTGGATCGAAGACCTGACCACGCGACTGCCAGGAACAAAGGCCACTCCGCAGCATGGGAGGGATGGTGCCGCAGATCGTCAGCACGCTTCGCCTAAGGGGACGAAATTAGATCCTAAGGAAACTCGTCTGACCCTGACGCGCTCGACAGGATAATAACGGGCAATGGAAACTTTGGGAATTTCCACAGCGGTATTTTGCGAGCCGCCCCCCTTTCAGCTTTTAGCGTAAGCCCTGTTCCCGCCTTGTTGTGGGCATAAACAACCAGGCCGACACCGCCGCCGAGCTGCTCGGCCAAGCCGGCGATATCGAGCGCGGGCGCGAGGCCTGGATCGTGGACGAGGCCTCCATGCTCTCCGCCCGCGACAGCGAGGCGCTACTCTCCCAGGCCCGCGAGGCCGATGCCCGTCTGATTCTCGTGGGCGACGTGCGCCAGCTCGGCAGCGTCGAGGCAGGCCGCGCGTTCGGGCAGCTCCAGGAACACGGCATGGCAACCCACGTCCTCGACCAGATCGTGCGCCAGACCAACGCGCATACCAGGGAGGCGGTAGAAGCGATCCTGGCAGGCGAAGCGGCACACGCGTTCGAGGCCATCGACAAGGGCGGTGGGCGGATCGTCGAGCAGGGCGACGATGCTATGCGCTATGCGGTGATGGCGCGGGACTACGCGCGCCTATCGCCCGCAGACCGCGCCCGGACTCTCGTGCTCGATCCGACCCGCGAGGGACGCCAGCGGCTCACCGGCGCCATCCGCGCCGAGCTGGTCCGTGACGGCACGCTGGGGGCCGAGGCCATTGTCGCTACCACATTGGAGCCTGTCGGATTGACTCGCGCCGAAGCGTCCGACGCCGCCAGCTACGCACCTGGCCAGATCGTCACGTTCCGACGCGGCAGTCGCGAACAGCGGCTAAGCAGGGGCCGCGCCTACCGGGTCGATGCGATCGACGCCGAAGCTGGCACGGTCTCGCTTGCCACGCCGCAGGGCAAGAGCGTCACCTGGTCGCCTGCGCGATGGGGCGGAGATCAGGCGGAGGCGTTTGTGGAAGTGGAGCAAGAGTTTCGCACCGGGGACAGGATACAGTTCACTCGCAACAACCGCCGTGCGGGGCGGTTGAACGGGCACACCGCCAGCGTGATCGGGATCGATCCGCAGCGCGGCGGCATCACCGTCGAGCGCGAGGACGGCAAGCACGATGCGCTCGACCTGTCACGCCTCGCCGATCGCCATATCCGGCCAGGGTGGGTCCGCACCATCCACTCCGCCCAGGGCGCGACCGCCGATCGCGTCATGGCCCACCTGGAGAGCTTCCGCGCCAACACCGTCGATGCGCCAGCGGTCTATGTCGCGATCAGCCGCGCCAGGGACGCGGTCGCGCTCTACACCGATAGCCGCAGCAAGCTCACCGAAGCGCTCGGTCTACGCGATGGCGCACAGATGGGGGCGATCGACGAGGCGCGGCGGGAGGCGGAGGTAGCGGTGGGATAGAGCAGCGTGCTATGCAGCGTGTATTAGTTTCCAAAATCGCGCGAGCCGTTCAGTCCGTGGATTGACTACGGAACTTGAGCCGAGTCATCAGCGATAACCATTTTGAGAAAACCGCAATAAGGTAGATGACCGGCAACGGAAAGATAAAGAGGAGGATATTTTCCACACCGCCCATCGGGCTTAGAATAACAAATATAAGGACCGACAGGGCATAAGCTCCGGCGCAAAAAAAGCCGAAGTATCGCTTGCCTTGAAAAATTAGATGGGCTGCTAAGCTAGTTAAAATATACACACTCACTATGAAAAAAGTGAAAACTATAGCGAAAGAAAGATAGATTTCTCTCGACCAGCTCGGATCAGTGTTTGGATAGGCTACGTTAGAATATATAGCGACAGCGATCGTGAAAAACACGAACTCGGTTATCTTCGCGATTAAATAGCTGACTACCCTCTCCATATCAGCAACTCTTTATCCGAGTCCCGGCCTGATCGCAGGCTCCCGATGATCTCGCGTCCTTAATTAGAGCATTCCCGATCGCTTCCCGATCTGATTGGTTGCCAAAATCGATATCCCGCCCAAGATTTTCTTTAACGCCATTTAAAACGCGCATATAGCTGCGATCAGACGGCATCCGGGTAGCTGCAAATTCAGTTGCACCTCCGGCATTCAATAGCCCGTTAATCTCCCCTATAGCGCTAGCATAACCTTCGGGATTGCGCTGCGCGAAGGAATCCAATCCTGCTTGCACCAAACTCTGTTCGTAATGCACCAGCCTTGCATCCAAGTTTCGACCGCCCCACTGACCCGTGCCGACGCGTAATGCTGCAGTCTCATTAGCACGTTCAAGGCCAGAGCTGATAGTCCCTAACAGGGATCGCGTATTGGAGCTGGTGAACATGCGTCCAGCTATTGGATAGTCCATATTTGCAAAAAATTCGACCGTTCGCGCTGCTGCCGAGAAAAATCTCGTCTGGTCGCGCAGAGCAGCGTCATAACCACGATACTTCCGAGCGCGAGCGCAGTAAGGACTGCCGCTGTTTAGAGCTACGCATGCTTCGCCCGTCGGATCGACGCCATTGATGGGATCGTTTGCGACATAAGCGTAGAGGTTGACCTGGTCCTCGTAACCGATCGGATCGGTTTGGAGGAACCGGCCCAGCGTGGGCGAGTAGATGCGGGCCTTGTAGTGGTACATGCCGAGGTCCGGCAGCCAGATCTGTCCGGTATACTGGAACCGACCGGTATTTGCCGAGCCGGGGATGCCGTACTCATCATAGCTGTTGACGCTGAACGCGCTGCCATAGGCATCGGTGCGTACTTCCGTGGTAAATTGGCGCGCCCGACAGGATTCGAACCTGTGGCCCCCAGATTAGGAATCTGGTGCTCTATCCTGCTGAGCTACGGGCGCCCGCGCCTCATTTAGCAGGCTTGGCGCCGCGCGCAATCGGAGGCGCGATCAGTTGAGTTCGTCGGGGGGCGCGATCGGGATGAGCAGCGGTGCCACGGTGACCCCCTCCTCCATCAGATCGCGCGCTTCCTTTGCGCTGGCTCTGCCGTGGATGGGCTTCTCGTCCTTCTCGCCATAATGCATCGATCGCGCTTCATCGGCGAATTTGTCGCCGACCCACGAACTTGTCTTCAAGGCTTTCGCCTGGGCCTTCACGATTTTCCTGAAGGCCTCTTTCAGTTCGGCAGGTATCGGCAGGTTCGACACTTCGGGACGAGCAGGCTGGCCGGTAGCTTCCATTTCCCGGCGATCTTCAGCACCTCGAGAAACCTCATTGCCCTTGACGCCTATTGCCGGTGCCATTGGCGCTTTCGCAATTTCGAGGTTATCGCAGGTGGGGCAGGCGAGCAGGCCGCGCGCCTGTTGATCGGCAAAGTCGGTCGAGGATCCGAACCACCCTTCGAACCGATGGCCGTTCCCGCATTGGAGGTCGAACACGATCATCCGCGCGCTACTCCACAATCACGCGGCGGTTGGCAAGGCTCGGCACCTGGGCTCTGACCTCCTCGATGCGCGCAAGGTCTATATCCGCAAATCCGACACCGGCGCTCTCGCCACCCATATCGAGCAGAACCTCGCCCCAGGGATCGATCACCAGGCTGTGGCCATAGGTGCGCCGCCCGTCTTGGTGCTGGCCGACCTGGGCTGCGGCGATGACGAACGCGCTCGCTTCGATGGCCCGTGCGCGCTGGAGGATGTGCCAGTGCGCAGTCCCTGTCGGAACGGTGAAGGCGGCCGGAATGGCGATCGCATTGCACTTCGCCCTGCCGAGCGCATCGAACAGCGCCGGAAAGCGGATATCGTAGCAGATCGACAGGCCGAGGCGCCCGATCGGCGTATCCTCGACCAGCCCCAATCTGTCTCCCGCGCGGTAGACATTGGATTCGCGCCAGCTCTCCCCGTCGGCAAGATCGACGTCGAACATGTGGATCTTGTCGTATGAGGTCCTGATGGCTCCTGCCGGATCGATGACAACCGCCCGATTAGCGCGCGAACCATCGGAATTGGCAAAGGCAAACGAGCCGAGCGCTATCCACAGCCCGGTTCTCGCGGCGGCTTCGCGCATGGCGGCTAGCACCCGATCGTCCCGCTCGCTCGCGAGATTTTGGCCGGCGCGCTCCCGATCCCGATCGAGCAGATTGCTCATCTCGGGTGTAAAGAGCATCGCCGCCCCGCCCTCGGCCGCCTGGTCGGCAGCTCTAGCGAGTTCTTCGGCGTTTCTACCGGGATCGATCCCGGTATTCGCCTGGAAAAGCGCGATCCGTACC
>Ga0208183_1000707_pt1 | contig 13863 bp, 5 predicted proteins | sample MalvirDeepMed_51_FD_184251 | JGI IMG/M metagenome (GOLD analysis project Ga0208183, IMG submission 184251) | Marine viral communities from the Global Malaspina Expedition - Malaspina viral metaG DeepMed_51 (SPAdes) (version 2) | ecosystem: Environmental > Aquatic > Marine > Oceanic | place... | reverse complement strand
CATCAGGTCCCGCCACTCTCCACTCTTTCCAGAGAGCGATCCGTACAAGCTCCAGGTGAGCTGCATCAGGGCCCGGAACTGGCCTCCGACGCCGTACCAGCCACCGTTCACGAAATAACTCAGGAACCGGCGCCCGTTCAGTGGGTTGAGGCCAGGCTTGATGTCCTTCTCCCAGTCCTTTCCCATCGCAAAGCCGGTCGTAATGTATATGGATGTGATACCCGCTGCCAGCCTGGAAAGAGCCAAGAAAGCACGGCGCTGTTGTGCGTTAGCCCCGGTACCCAAAGCTCTAGCCGCCACGCCGCCAACAACCGGGATATCCCCTACAGGGACGTTCCTTCCCACGGCGCCTGCAGGCATCTTGTATACCGCAGTCAAAGCGCTATGAGTCACTGCAACGGTCGATCGCAAGAGCCTCGGTGAGAACGCCAGCCACATACTCTCTATGGCACGTTGGTTCGCAGTCACTCCCAGTCTCTTGGAGTCCAGGGCACCGGTCATATTCCTGATGTGAGAGTACATCGCATCATTAGTACCGTCCCAGCTTTCCTCTACCGCTTGCTTCAGCAGCACACGACCGTAACCAAGAGCTCCCTGGTACGCTGCCTGGGCACGACCTACGGTAAGTTGCATCCCTCCTCTAGTCAGGTGCTGGACGCCTCTGAACCACTCGTATGCTTTCTCTTCTGTAGCCCCCATCGCCGGGCGAACCCTCTGGTACTTCTTGAACACTTCTTCGATGTTGATCCCCTTGCCGGGGGTCATCATCGCAAACACCTCCGGGTCTCCTATCGAGACACCGTTCACCGCCAGGTCCCAGTAATCGTTCAGGTTCCAGCGGACCAGTTTCGACTGCATACCAGGGGCCAAGAACGCAACGTAGTGGAGAGCCAGGGCCTGGGCCCACTTCGCGGGGTTCTCCCCGAACAACGGCATCAAGTGGGTAAAAGGCAGCACTGCATCAAAGGTCGATGTCGCGGTACGGATCACGTTGGCAGGCTGCTCAAAGAGGACCTTATACATGAGACCTGCCTGTTCCTCTCCTCCAACCACCGTGGTGATGACTTCCTGGACCGACTTGAAATCTTTAGAAAGAGAGAACTTGTTCTTGAACTGGTTAGCACTGATCTTGTAATCGCCCTCTTCCATCAGTCCGCCGAAAAGAGAGAGGCCGTCACCGCGCAAAGTTATTTTCTCAGCTTTCTTGATCTTGTCGACAGCCTGCCGGTACATCTCCCTGGCTTCATACCAGGAATCACGCGCCTCGCGCTCTGCTATCTTCAGCCGTGCTATGTTTTCGGCCATGCTGGTGCGTATACCCTCTCGCTGCAGCCGCATGGCTATCTGGGCCTCCGACAGGATATCGTCAACCTTGAGGTTGATATTGATATCAGCCATCAATTTCCCGATACGGGACTGTAGCTCTTCTCCCTGCAACCCTCGTACTGCAGCTCTCACAGCCTTCTTTGCCGCTTCCCACTCACCGAACTTGGCACCTCTGAGAGCGATCAACTGTGGGTTGGTAGCGGCCAATATGTCTTTATAACCGACCACCGCCCCCATGCCTTCCAGAAGATCGTTGAACTCTTTCATCCGTATCTCACGGAGGGCCTGGCGGATGTGCAGCTCCATGACCGCCCGGGGATCGGTCTGGAAATTCACGTTGAAACGCTGCCATATTTCGGTAGCAGTCAGGTCAAGCCTGGGCATATTGGGATCTGACGGCCTCTCAAACTCTGTGACACGTTTGTCCGCATCAATGAAAGAAACGGCCTTCCTGGGCACAAAGAACACGTTCTCAGGGCGTCTCTTCTGCCTTGCTGGCAGCCCGAAAAGCTCACGTATGCGCTCGACCTCATCGTCGATCACAAAGAGGTAGTCAGCGATCAAACGCCTGTGGCCCTCGTTCACCAGACCGGCATACTTGGTCTTATACATCGAGAAGACGTCGTACCAGAGCGGCCTTGGACCCTGGGTGACTTCGTCCCATTTACCGTGCATCCACTGGCCGGTCCGCCAGTTGATCGGCAGGTTCATCTTGCCGGTCAGGACGTTCGCATGAGCGTCAAAGGCCATAGATAGTGCCACGTTGATGTACGAATCGTCTTCGACCTGGGTCTGGAACAACCGCGTGACTAGCCGTGCGACCGGGTCTTGCTTGCGGACGGACGGGTTCATGGCCCTAAACAGGGGAATCCATGTAAACAAGAACTGGGTAAGCTCGTCCGCTTCAGCCACCTCGTGCAGATAATCTTCTATACCGCGAGGAGCAGCCAAATAGATACCACCATCGTTACCAGGAGAACTGAAGAGGCCCTTCAAGCGGCCAAGGATGCCTGGCGGTATCGGCGGCGCCTGGGGATCAACCCCACCAACCCCGGCCCATGCAGCATCAGGGCCTATATCACGGGGCTGGTTGGGTATCTCCCCGGCAACCCCGTCTCCGAGGTCTGCGGCCCAGCCACTGGAGCCACCACCGCCCACTGGCTTACTGGGATCGTGGCGGTAGATGTCCACGTACCTGTCGACATCACCAGGGTCTACGCTGACAGATACCTGTCTTACGACCCTTAGCGGGTCTCCAGACGGATGCAGCTCGTCCAGGTTGAGCATGAACCCACTGACACGTTCGACCCTGTAGAGAGCAGCGCCATCAGTCACCAGGTCCCCACGGTTAAGGTCAGTACCATTGTATTGACGCGCAGTCGTGCTGTCGTACCTGAGAGGCCCGTCTACGTGCTGGCCCTCGTTCGCTGCCATCACCTCTGGCAACCCATCGTCCATCAACATCTGGCCGTCGGTGACTAACTGTATGTTCTCCTGGCGGATGGCCTCTTCTTGGGGGTTGATAAGTCCTTGCGGTTTGGCAACGTCGGTGCCGCCGATGATCATCTCTACTTGCTGGCCGGGTACCTCAAAGCCCTCCAGGCCGGTCTGCACAGCCGTCCTGGGGGCCATAGTGGGTCCAGTCTCAGGGGCTGCTGCAGCGGGAGGCTCCATTTCCGCTAACAGTGTGGCTTTCTCAGCATCTAACTTATCCATCTGCCGAGTAAGGCTATCAAATGCACTACTTTTGATAGGAGGAGGAACCATGCCCTGCCCAGGTCTACTTTGGCGAGCTAATAGGGCCTTGGCCCGGGCATCCAATGACGCCAGCTCTGCGTCTATTTCTGCAATTCGCACAGAGTGGTCAGGCAGAAGGCCCGTCTCCGGGACTGGGGCTGCTGCAGCTCCCCGGACTTGCGTGCCACCCCTCGGCGGGTCCAACGTGAACACCTGAGTCTCATCAAACAGCTCTCGTATACGTTTAACGCTCTGACCAGCATCGTTGGCGTCAGCATACCGGGGCACGTTCACGATGATGCCATCATGCCCCCCAGAGATCATTGCCTTCTGTAGATCAAGCACCCGCTGCCCTGGAATTAGGGAAAGACTTTCCTTCATTCCTATTGCTGCCTGAAGTTCAGGAGTTGAAGTAATAACCAACGGATTATGAAGCGTCAGTTCGTACTGAGTCACATCAGGGCCATATTTCGACGCAGCGTCCGCTGATAGGGCACCGTAGAAGCCATCTCCCAGGATCGGACCCGTTACCCCTCTGGCATACACTTCCTCTCTCGTAGCTCGTCCGCTACCAGAGAAAGTTGTTATTGTTACTGGCTTACCAGTCTCGGGCGCGCTTCCATCGGCCATCCGCCATATATCAGCACCTGTATCCTGCGCTGCCCATTCACTAGCCGACATGCGCATCTCTTCCAGGTCCTTAGCGGTGGGAGTATACGAGGAAGCTGGAGCAGCCCTGGTGGGCACAGTAGGGTCAACAACAGGGGCTGCGCCGCGTCGAGCTGCAGTGACCTCTTCCCAGTATTTGTCACTGATCCTATTCACAGTCCACTCGTCTGCAGGATAAATCGTCGCAGACACGGCTTGGCCAGTGTCGCCATCGACCAGACGGATCATATGGTCAGGTTGGCCCTCGTCTGCGATATAAAGCTCATAGCGCACATTGGGGTCCACTGTTTCTACCGCATCAACAGTAGTCATGGAACTGCGTGGCCCAACGGACTGCTTATCGCCAAATTTGGGAGCTACCCCGGGAGCTGGGGCTGCTTCTGCTGGGGCTGCTTCTGGAAGTCCTTCTTCCAGGTCACGGTACGGGAACCTCTGTCTGGGATTGTAAATTTCAGAAGTTCCACCGAGAATACCGGGACGTTTCTGAATTACTAAAGCAGCCCTTTCCTGGCCCGCTGAATAACCCTCTATATCTGCAATGACACTATTTTCAATATTATCTAATTCTATTTTTGTCAGTGGTCGATCAAGAGTATCTTCAATATCATAAAGCCGTTGAAAAGCCTCTTTATCAGATAAATCGATTAACACTTGCACAGAATTGCTTGGCCCACCTTTTGCAACGGGCAGCCGCGCCTGAATCGCATCTTGTCTAAACTTCTTACCTCTATCTGAGAACCTGGACTGATTTAGAAGAGCATAATATCCGGTGCCTTCCGAAAGTTCACCCCGATACATCGGAGGGACTTTCATAGTATTCGCAGCCTGATCGAGATACTGGCCCATCTGGCGGGCAATCTGGTGGCCAATCAACTGCGCCTGCGCCCAATCGATCCCAGTCCCCTCCCGAATCCACTCCATCGCACTGGCCTCAGCACCGCCTAATGTTCTCATCCTTCTATTGAGGGCATCATATTCTTGACCAACATTACGAACCATATAGAAGGCTTTATCCAGAGGGTCTGCGAACTCCACCACAGCACTGCCTCGTAGATCCGGGTGTCTGGCTCCTATCGTGGGATCCGCAACTTGTTGCGGCGGGGGAGCAGTAGGACCAGCAGGCATGACTACCTCCCTTCCAGTAGGAACAGCAGCTACAGGCGCTTCTGGTGGCAGGTCTTCCAGCCGTACTCCGGGGGTGGTGCCGATACCAGAGATTATGCTGTCCAGTTCGTCCAGCAAACGCGCAGGGTCCAGGTCTTTGATGCCGATCAAGATATCGATGGAATCAGAAAGATCAGCTTCCGCAGCCAGCACCGTCAGCTCGTCAACGGTCTCATCGAACCGTGCAAGGAACTCTTCACTCAGGAAACCTGGACGCTCATGCGTCTCCTGCGCCACCATGTCCCGCAAGAAACGGAGCATGTCCTCTGGATGCTCCACCAGGGCCGCCAGCTCTTCAGGAGAAGCTCTACCCGCAGCAGCCTCGGCGCGACCCTTTAAGACCTGGCCAGCCGGGGAGTCATTGAGCCTTACCAGTTCCTCTTCTTGCAACCTCAACAACCGTTCGTACTCCGCAGTACCCTCTACACGACTGTAGATCGCCTTGATACGGGCGAGGACATCGTCTAAATAGACCTTCCCCGCTGCGTCAAGCCCAGCGTTGAGGGAGAGCGTCTCGTTCCACTCAGAAGCCTTATCGTCCAAGACGTCATACTTGACCGTAGACTTATTTCTTGGCCTTCCTTCCCGGAATGAACCAGGGAAAGTCCTTTCAGCCCAATCGACCAGCCGTGCCGCGTAGCCCTTGCCAGGAGCTGGCTGCGCACCAATAAAAAACTTGATCAAAGTAGATGGAAAAACTCGTTCAGCGTTGTTCTCTATCTCAAAGAACAAGTCTCGCCACTTGACCCGGCTCTGACGGGACTTACCGATGAAATCCAGCAACGTTTGCGAGATATCAGAGAGGTCAGCACGCGCAGTCAGCTCTTGTATCGCTTCTTCGACCACACGGATCTCAAAAGCTACCTCTTCCGGGACATCAGAGATAACTCGTACCCGGGGAGCAGCGGCGGCAGGAGCTTCTGGTTCCACAACTCTAACCCGGGGAGCAGCGGCTTCAGGGACTACGGAAGCGGCAGTGACCGGGACATCGGCTGCTTGCTCTGCAGCTAACTTGACCCGTGCACGGTATTCAGAAACGAATATCTCGTTATCATTGACGATACGCTCTCCCAGGCCGACCCTGGACGCATCATCAGCCAGCTCTTCGGGCAAAAGAGTGATCTTAAACTCGCCGGTCTCGGGATCGATGTAAGCGAACTTGACTTCTCCCGGCTTCGCCCGGGCGGTCAAGTCAGCTACCTTCTGGGCAGCGGCATCGACCTCTCCAGTGTCTACATGGCCGGGTCTTTCTATGACCTCTCTGGCTGCCAGCTCCTCCGGGGTGATAGTCACCTTCGGGATGTTCGCTGCTTTAGTCTTGAAGAGGAACTGCTTAGCCTTGAAAGGTATCTTAGCGCCCTTCCATATGCCTCTTAGAGCAAGTCCAAACAGGTTATCTAAGACCGGGATCGGGATAAGATTGAATGGAGACGCCAACCCGAAAGCCGCTGACTGCTTCCAAGACTGCTCTGCAGTCATCTCGGCCAGGTCTTGGACCATCGTGTTGAAGTTAGCAGGGCTGAGCACATCGCCGTAACGGCCATCCAGCCACTGGCCCACCGGAGTAACCGAGATAGCAGCCTCACGGGTCTCTTCTATGCGCTCTTCACCACCCGGAGTCAGACCCGAAGCAGCAACGGCCATCGGGCTAGTCCAGGCTTGCTGGGCATACTGAGGCACGATTCCGGTATCAGTGATGTCCAGGACGTTCATCACCTTCATTACATCGCCAAGTGCCAGCTTTCCAGCTTTTTTCCAGCCTTCGACATCAAAGGGACTCCATTTGCCCTGGGGGAATATCCCACCAACTCCTGATGCCCAGTCGAGGAATCCACCTTGACCTTCTGGCGGAGGGGCTGTTGGCGATGGAACGGGTTGCACTGGTTGTTGAGCAACCGGGGCCCCAGCGGTCTTACGGAACCTCTGTTCCCATTCCTCCCAACCAGTAGATACTCCAGGAGCCTGCAGCACCTCACCCTGAAGCTCTGCAGGGGGTCCAAAGCGAGCTGGATCAGCGGCGCCTAACGAGAACTGGGAAGGCGCGTAAGTGACCGGCTCCACCGGCTCCACCGGCTCCACCGGCACTTCAGGCGTAGTGGGAGACTTCTTATATTTCTTTTCCCATTCTTCCCAGAACTTATTATCTTGACCCACAACCCATCACCTAGATCACAGATAGGAATACTGAACACGAGGAGCAAAGCTACCTAACGTCCGCCCGGTCATCTCGGGCGGCAAAGCGGAATAACGCTGCGTGAATGGGAACGCCTGCAAGAACTGCTGGAAGTTCTGTGCTGGCATCTGTCCGCCCTGGAGCGCACGCCCTTGCTTCCCCAGAAACTCGTCGTAGATGTTCTGGAACTGGCCCTGGAAGTACCTGCGAGATGCAGGACTGGTCCCGAACGGATTCCCGAACATCTCTGACTGGGCCATCCCTGGCTTAGACCGGCCTGTAGCACCAGGCGTCTGGTCTCCCAGCATCGCTAGATAACTCATCTGCGGCTGGGCGGTCAGCGCCTCGCCGCTTATGAACGCTGCGAAAGGGTTAGTAGCCATCTATCAACTCCTAAGCTGGCGGCGTCCAGCCCTGTAGACTGGGTAAGAGCCCCTGGATACCGGCGAGATTCTGCTCCATCGCCCACGGCAAGAACGCACCACTTGGCTCCTGGTACTGGTAACGCTGCGCTGCCTGCTGTATCTGGTCCATCAGAGCGGCCCTTACCTGTGGAGCCCCTGCAGTAGCTCGATAGAAAGGGTTCTTAAACGCTTCCAACTGGGCAGCAGGGTCCTGGAACAGACCTGCCATCTTTGAATAGACGTTGGCGTCCATGCCAGTAGGCATGGCCCCTGCTGGGCTACGCAGCACTCCAGCAAGCTGGTTCAAGAAACCCGCATAGTCCTGGCCCATCATCAGCGGCTGGGTGCCAGCCTGGACGTTCTGCAGCCAGCTTTTGACATCAGAGCCAATAGCTTCTTCTCCCGGGACTCCGTATGGGGTAAGCGCCTGCTGGGCCAAGTACTGCATCTCCAAAGGCGCTGCAGCCTGAGCATAAGCACTTTGGACCGCACGGCTTCCGCCATACCCCGGAAGTAACGAGGTGAAACCCGGATATATCTGGCTAAAGGGACGGAGAGTTTCCCACGTTCCGTATGGATCAAGGCCACCCATGTCGAACCCACCAGTAACTGGCGCAGGCGCTCCGGGAACAGCAGGAATCACCGGCGTAACGGGTGTAGCGGCAGCAGCAGGGGTACCTGTCCACGCAGGCATGGCCATAGCCGCGTCGTTGAAGGTATCCCAACCTGTTCCACCGAAATTCCCCTGGGTAGGGCTCTGCGTCCAGTTCAACAAGAACTCGTAGGCTTTTCTCCGGTCAGTGAAGTCCTGGCCGAACAGACCGGGCTCGCCGATCATCCAATCAGCGCCTTCGTTCAACATCGCAGTCAAAATATCGGCGGAAGAAGTGCCTAGATCGGACTGCTTCTTGTAGAGACCCGCCAGGAAGTCGAATATCTCTTTGTCCGTGCCCTGGAGCGGGGCTACCGCTTGCTGGAATTGAAAAGACGTCGTACCCAGCCCAGTGGTCGGTGGCCCACCGGTCAAACTTTCGCCTGCGGACCTGAGAGCTTCCTCGTAACCGTCAAAGAACCCGGAAAACCCACGTTCTGTGGCGATAGCCTTCATCAGGACATCGATCTCTGACCCACCGGGTTCATAGAAGTTCTGCCAGAGGTCGTATATCTGACGGAACGAATTATTTATTTCAGCAATATTCCCCGCGGCACCCCACTCCTGCATTTTTGCAATAAAGTTACCCAGCACGACCTTGGCTATGCCCATCTGCTGATGACGCTCCAACGTAGCTATCTCGCTCACGGAGAGGATCTCACCCGCATTTGCACGGGCCATCAAAGCCTCGGCTGGGAGAGCCGCTTTAGGGGCCCCAGAGGTTATTACTTCAGCAAGGGGAGCATTAGGAAGATCGCCCGAGGTATCTGTTGCTGCACCTCTCGCGAACAAGTCCTGCAAAGTCAGTGTTTGATCAGCAGACAGCACTCCTCCGCCACCACTCATAAGATTAAGGGCACCACTAGCTCCTGTACCAGCGGCCCCGATGGCCGTGCTAGTGTCAGTCGCGAGAGTGCCAGGCATATATTCGCCACCACTCCTAGTAAGACCACCTCCCCATCCTGCTCCCATCCCTGTAGGCGTTTCAACGCCCTCGCCCGGGAGTTGTATCTGCGTAGCTTGGTCCCTGGTGCCAGTGACTCCGCCAGCCTCCTCTGCCATAGCTAACGCAGCCGTGAGACCCCGAGTCTCGGCAATGAAATCGAATTGTTGTACTGATATCGGCATCTTCTAACCCCTCGGGCCGAACAGGCCCAGTCTTCTTAGTCTTTCCACCTCTGCCTGCCCACCAGGGCGAGGCGATCCTTCCGGTACGTTAGGCCCAGCCTGGGGAGTCGGCGCCGGTGGCGGCACTCCCAGGCCAGCGTTAGGCATCACTTCTGGCCTCAAAGTTGGCCCACCCGGACCCGGGGGAGATGGAGGCAAACCTCCAGGCCCGGGCGGACCAGCAGGAGAGCCGGGTCCGGGAGGAGACGCACCCGCCCCGGCCATCATCTGTTGCTGCATCATCTGCTTCTGCTGCATGATCTCCATCAACCCACCCATGTAGAACTGGGCCAGGTCAGACCTGCCACGTTCCTCAGTGGCCTTCATGATGGTCCACATGGCAGCCTCCGGGAGCATCCGCTCCGCCATCTGCTCCTTGATCTGGTTCTCTACCTCGTCCGCAGACTGGAGACCCAGGATCTCATCACGTATGGTACGGTCATCAAGGAGCGGCATCTGGCCCTCACGGGCCATCTGCGCCATGCTCATCTTGGACATCTCGTCTTGCGGCAGGTTGCCCACGAAATCGATCTCAGGAGAACCTACCCCTTCGATCATCTCGTAGGTGATCTCCTCGCTGAACCACTGCCGGTTGTTAGCAAAACCAGAGAGCTCGATAGCATCGAACGACCCAGTGGCATACTGGTCAGAGAGCAAGTTACATATCTGCGTGTAACAGGTCCTTAGAGCGTCCAGACGGGGCTCTAGCACTGTCTGGATGCCCTGCCTCAACGTGTTTATCGCAAACCCAGAAAGCTGGAACTGCAGCTCCCCATGCACCGAATGAGGCAACGACCCACGCTGTAACTCGCTTGAAACCAACCCCATGTAAGCCCCGGTCTCCCGGGCTATCTCAAGTAGGCCCAAAGGCTCCACGTTCTCGCCCTCTGCAAGGCTTATCTCGCTGCCAGCCTGGTAGGGGTCCTCGTCCAGGGACTTAGAACCGTCCCTAGAACGCACCAACACGGTCTGCTTCTGGGCCCGGGCCACCATCTCCATCATCACGGACATGGTGAAATTGTGCTTCTCGTACAATTCCCGGTTGGAACGGAAGAGACTCTCCCCATACTCAGAGATCATGTCCGGGTCCAAACGCCCGTTGAAACGCCCCTGAAGACGCGGCATCGCCCCTACCATCCCCAGGAACACCGGCACCCTGTCAGCGCCATGTTCCTGCGGCTTCTTGGCGAACTGGCCCTGGATGACCACGCAGTTCTGCTCACGGTCGTAGTAGTCATAGACGTCCAACCCGAACTCGTCCGGGTTCTGGTTGCCTACGGTCCACTCATCAAGCTCAAAATCAGGGTATTCAGCCCTGATCTCCTGCAATGTCCGCCTCATCTTGTAACAAGCCCAGTCCAGACCACGCTTACCAAGACTCCAGTACGTGTGCATCGGGTCCCACGGCTGCACGCTCACATACGTCGATTCGTCATCCTCATCCTTGGCGATCAATGCACGCCCAGCGAACCAACCACGCAAACAGATCATCGATGACAACGTCTGCTGCAACCTCGGCTCCAACTGGTTCATGGTCAACTCTTCGTCGACCGCCTTCAGAAGCCCGATCAAGAACCTCTCTTTCTGGTCGTTACGCTCCCGCTCCTGCAAAGCATCACCACGGTGAGGAACGCTCACGATCAACCTATGAGCTGCCATCCAACCGATGATCTTGTCCGCATAGGTCTGAGGCTCGTTGCTGGTATATGACTGATACCCATCTCCAGCATCAAAAGGAGTCAAACGATAAAGGTCATAGTCCTCTTCCATCCGCTGACGCAAAGCGTCAGTCTCATCAGCATGACGCTGGACGGCGTTCATGATCTCGTCAGGATCGCAATCAGCTTTAGCCATACATCACCAATGTTTAACCTTGATACGCTCACGATCACGCACCACCCCGTACCCGAAACGGTCCACGATCCCGTATATCAGCGCCTTTACCCCGTGATTATACTTGTCCTCCGGGCTCTGACCCACGATATTCCCATCACGGTCTGTCTTCCATTTGTAAACCCGCGTCTGACCATCAAAAGGGTTAGGCGCGGCCCCAAGCTCACTAAGTACCCCGATAGCCCGGGGAGATATCACTATCTTCGGCCTACCACTCAAAGGGTCAGGCTTGAAGAAACCCTTCAAACGCTCTGTACCCTCGTTGATACGCACCCTCTGGTTGGCCAGATACAACCCGGTCTCCTTCAACCACACCTCTGTCGGCGCCGCCATAGCCTGATGCTGAGTACCAGCCACATCAATCGCCCCATACTGAACGTCCTGCCACCACTCACGGGACTGGCACACTCTGATAATCTCGTCAGTAACAAGTCCTCGCTCGTAGACCTCATCGATCACCCTCACCTGCTCATCTACGATCTGCACCACCTCTACCGCATATGCCCCCGCATACCCGGGGTCCATCCATATGTGGACAGGCAAGCCGGGCTCGTATTTGACATCCTCCAGATGCAAGTCAGCACGAAACTCCGTGAACACCAACCCGGTCGGCGGACACGGGATACCCTCGATACGCTCCAGAAAGAACTCGTCAGGACTGTTATCCTTGAGAGCCATGATCTCAGGATCATCTTTACCACCAGGGTAAAGATGATGATTGCTCCAACTAGGTAACGTGAAACTCTGCTCATCACCCGCCCCCGCCTGCCACGCCGTCGCCAACTGCGGGTACCATCCCAACGACCCCTCCATAGTCCCACTCAAGAACATCCACCCCTTCTTCGGCGCCAAACGGCTCCGTATCCGGTAGAAAGTCTCATGGTCCAACTGACTAGCCTCGCATCCCACTATCCCGTTGGGCGCACGCATAGCCAGGGTGCGGGGGTCCTTGCCGCTCTTGGTCTCGATCCGCGTCCCATCTGCCAACACTATCCGCCCAGGATCAACACGCTTGCTAGACTCGGCAAGCACCCCCAATGCAGCGAAATCGCTCACCAAATAATCAAACTCAGCTCGCGTCCGCTCATAATCCGCTGCCACCAACCAGTACAACCCAGGCCCGTCTGTCTCCATGAAACGACTAAGCAGATACTTACTCGCAACCATGCTCTTCCCAGCCTGCTCACCACCACTCACCAACACGTACCGCTTACGACTACCCAAGATCCCACGTTGCATGTCTGTAGGCTCAAACTGCACCTTGCCAAACAAGTAATCAACTATCTCAGGTGCTAACGGCATCAGCTAATCTCCGTCGTTCCTTCAGGTATGCTCCACCCACTGATCTCAGCACCCATCTGACGCTTGATGAAATCCTGCACCGCCCCATCCCCCACATGAGTCAAGAAGATCGGCGTCCGCTCCCCTACATACTGCCCCTGGACGTTGAACCCAAAATGATCCAATGCGTCCGCATACGGGTCCTCACTCTCTCCATCTCCATTCGCCACCAGGATGTCCAATACCTTGTTCTCATCGTAAACAACCACCGGACCCACGTTGAACTGCCACCCAAAGCCCACAAAAGCGGCATCGAACTCATCGTAAAAGATCGTCTCGTCAAACTCCTCCCACTGCGAGAAGTATTCGCACAACGTCTTCGGCGGGTGATCTAGCGCACTGTCTGACATCAAGGGCTCCTTTTAGCAAAAATGAACCGTCGCGGGTAGGTACTTAAATAACACCACGCGCGTCAAGCCATGCCGGGGTCGCCCGTGCCTGCGTTCCTTATCCGCCGCCGCTCGGCCCCAGCTCCTGACCGTCTGGCCCCAGGTCCCGGAGCTGCTGGCCCTGGTGCTCCGCGTCCGCTCCGCTCTCTCCGCTCTCCCAGCTCTCCGCGCTGGTCCCGGGTCCCGGCCCGGCCCGGGTGCCGAGCAGCCGCTCCGCCTCCGCTACCGCCGCCGCGCCCTGGTCCTGGACCTGGTCGACCTGGTCCCCGGGTCCCGAGCTGGCGAGCTGACGCAGTTCGGATAGAGTGTCCCGCGCCGTTGCCGGGTCCAATGCCGTCTGTACTCTGTATTTGGCCGGGAGTGTAGCGTTCAAGAGACAAATCAGAAGGGTTGGATTCTGGCCCGGTTTCATCTTCTTGACCAGGTCCCACGCTAACGATTCGAGCCGGTCCCCGAATCCGCCCTTAGCCCGCTCCAGACGACCAGCAAACCCGAGAGCATCAACCCTCCGCCAGTATTCCGCCGTTTTCCTGGCCACCCCTGCAGCCTCACAGGCCGCCGTTAGGTTTCCAAGGGCTTCAAAGCCCCGGAGCACCTGTTCTTGTCGAGCCCAGGCAGGGAGCTGCAGCTTTGCTCTTTTTATCTCGGAGGAACTGGCAGAGGAATCTTCCCCCGCTGCAATCCTGGCCATCTGCTGACCCAGGTCCTCGGGCCCCAGCTCGCCGACGTCCCCCCGGTCCTCGGTGGCCAACCCTGGCCGCACCAGCTCGAAGGCCGCCAGCTCGGCGTCATGTTCCCGGTCCAGGTCCTGCTGCTTTTTAGTACTCATGGCCCGAATTGTGACCCCGTGGCTGGCCAGAAAACAAGGGGCCCGGTCCACCTGGACCCGCACCCCGGCGAAGCGACCGCGCAGGCCCCGCCGAAGCGGTCGCGCGCGCTCTGTATTCT
>Ga0208183_1000690_pt1 | contig 14076 bp, 16 predicted proteins | sample MalvirDeepMed_51_FD_184251 | JGI IMG/M metagenome (GOLD analysis project Ga0208183, IMG submission 184251) | Marine viral communities from the Global Malaspina Expedition - Malaspina viral metaG DeepMed_51 (SPAdes) (version 2) | ecosystem: Environmental > Aquatic > Marine > Oceanic | place... | reverse complement strand
ATCCAGGGACGGACCCGCGCCCAGCTTCGCCAGAGCGTTGGGTATAATTTAGGGGCGCTTTACGTATCGTCGGCCAGTGGGAACGGGTCTACTACCACGATAGTGGACAATACCCTTATTGGTGCAGACGATAATTTTAATGGCAGGTGGGTGGTTTTCAACGACGCCGACGGGACAGCCGGACAGGTTACCCGTGTCAGTGACTATACATCCAGCTCCACTACGCTCACACTATCCCCCGCTGTTGCCTCCTCGTCGGCTACCAGCGACACGTATGAGCTATGGGACGACGAGTACAACCCCGCGATCATAGACGATTTCATAAACCAGTCCATTCTTGAGACTACGGGCCACGCATGGGACCCGATAGAGAATCTCTCTTTCCACACCGACGGGAGTACGCTGCGCTTCGACGTGCCGTCCGGCATCTCCATGATCCAGGACGTCTATTACCGCAACAGCGTGGACTTTACCCGCCTTCATGCGTGTGCCGAGGCGTTCGACGAGACGGTAGACAGCGATTTCACAGTATCTCTGGATACAAAGGACAAGAAACAGGGAACTCAAAGCTGCAAGTTTGTCATAGCAGCGGGCGCGTCTGCGGGTGATATAGCCACGGACTCGATCACCAGCAAGGACATCTCCGGCTACGACTATATAGAGTTCTGGGCCAAGAGTACGGTAGCTACATCGGCTGGTAACTTGAAGATATTGCTTGATGATACCGCCAGTTGTGCATCACCCATAGAGACACTTAGTGTCCCTGCACTGTCTGCCGATACGTGGACATTTTGCCGCGTGGCCCTGGCTAATCCCGAGACAGACACGGCTATCATATCCGTGGGACTTGAATACGATGCTGATATAGGTGCTGCCACTGTGTGGCTGGACGATATCAGTGTGGTTAAGAACGACACCGCCGAGTGGGTCAAGATACCTCGTAATCTCTGGCGCGTCGATAAGGAAGCCAAGGACGTGGTATTCGACAGTTATATGCACGGCGTAGCCCGATACAGCCTGCTAAAGATAGTGGGTGGGGATAAGCCCGCACTGCTCACTTCAGACTCGGATACGTCCGAGGTGAACGAGCGGTATCTTATAGCGGCAGCTACTGCAAGGGCATATGCGTCTACGTCTGGTGGCTCTGGGACCGATCCTGACCAGCGACGCTCGCAGGCAGGGTTCTGGTTCGGCATGGCTAACGCTGCCAAGAGAGCCCTACCCCTACTTACGAATGTACGGTTGGTTGAATAATGGCCGCCAAGGTAGAGAGTCCTAACGAGATCAGCCTGGGTGGTGTACATTACCCCCTTACGAGGCCCGTTCAGAGCGTACTCACGTCTATATACCCTTCCAAGGTCGTCATAGGCGACACTACGAAGGACTCACAGGCGCGTACCTCTGTAATCGCGTGGTCTGACTGGCGTGGCGGCATAGGCATAGACCGCATGGAGTCGGGCGGGGACGTTAACCGCGCATGGTGGTCTGACTGCCAGCTACGTTACAAGAACCATCTCGTGCTGGGTAACCTCGCCAATAAGACGGATACTATAGGTCACGGCCTCGCCAAGGCTGGCGCTGGTACTGGCATAGCTGCTATCAACGAGCATAATGACAAGATATATGCGGTATGGAATGATTCAGCAGGCAATAACTCAAAGATATATGTGTATAACAACACAAGTAGCTATTGGTGGGACGGCAGGAGTGAGGACGCCGTAATAGGCGCACACGCTAGTGATACAGGACTTGAGGGAATAGAGATACAGGTTACAGACGCACTAACTTACACGGATAGTTCAAATGTTAGCTGGCTGATATTGGCACATTATGACTCTACAGGGAGTACATGGTCTTTTGCCAGGTATCCTAGTTATGATGGTACTAATAATGGGGTGTGGGATAAACCCGACACTGCCAAGGCCACTAAGTATTTAACAAGTTGGGATAACAGGCTGTGGGGAATATCTAACGAGGGGCAGTTATGGTATGCGCTTACTATATCAGATGATGATGGCACTGCTGTAAATGACGCGGTACTTCCTCTTCCGGCAGGGTACTGCACAGGGATGTTTGTGGCCCGTGACGCTGCTGGCGAACCCGTTATCTACGTATCAACCAAGAAGGGCCTGTGGGCGCACGATGCCGCAAATGCACGGTTCGTTAAGACTGAGGTGGAATTCCCTTTCCACCCTCATGCGGGCAAGGGCGCAGACAGGTGGCGCGACTCCATATATTTCCCCAGCGGATTAGGATTGTACAGGTATATAAACGGCGCTAACGCAGCCGTGCTGACCGTAGTTGGTCCTGACAGGGATGACGGGCTTCCCGAGTCCAACAGGGGTACCATCATGCTGACCGAGGGTACTCACAACGAGCTACTCGTGGGGGTGGATGCGACCACCGCTCCGACCATAACAAGCTCCGACAGCATACCGTTCCAGTGGAGCGCACAGGCTGTTACGGGTATTTCAGGTCTCGGCAGCCAGGTTATAGATGAAGGTACTGGTTACAGTAGCATCCTCGGATACAACGAGCTTGGCTGGGAGGCCAAGTGGGTAGCGGATACAGCAGGTAGAAGAATAGACGCGATGCACGTATCCAATGCCTACAGCGATGTGAACGAGAACTACAGACTGTGGTTCGGATTCAATAATGACGTCTACTATATGAAACTCCCTGTGGACATCATAAACCCGTCGAGGGTATCGGAGTTTGAGTATGAATCGTCGGGCACGCACGAGACGCCTTGGTTCAACGCGGGCCAGAGCGAGGTAGACAAACTGGCATTAAAGCTAAAGACAGAGGTACAGGACGCCTCCAGCACGGAGACGGTGATCGTATCGTATGCCACGGATTACAGCGAGTCTTACACGGTGGCAGGATCAACAATTACCTCCGATGGTATCACTACCTATACATTTGGCAGTTCTGCCGGTACCGAGTTTCGGGCGATCAAGTTCAAGATCGAACTCGCCCGCACGACGAATACATCTACGGCTAACTACAAGAAGAAGACCCCCGACGTGGTCTCCCTGACACTGGAGTGGCGCAAGAAATTGGAGTCCAAGTGGGGACACCAGGTCGATGTAGACCTGAGTAAAGAGTATAAGTCAAGGAGCCCGAAGGACCTGCGTGCAGCGCTGCTATCTGCCATAGAGAGCGCGACGCTGAACGAGTTCACCTTCAGGGACGATTCCGGCGGTACGCGAAACTACTACGTGGACGTCGTGTCTGCCACAGGGATGGAGTTCACGGGCTATGACGAGCGAGGGACCACTACTATCAACATGGTGGAGCCATGATATTTGACGTTGGTACAACCACTGTCTCTACTGCCGGTACTGAGCAGCAGATCAGCAACACGGCCAACCGTGTGCGCTGGATCAAGGCCAAGGCACTGGCGGCCAACTCGGGTATTACGTACCTGGGTGTCTCTGATGTCACCGCGACCAACGGCTACGAGCTATCGGCTGGCAACGAGATCGAGATAAACTTCGCGGACGTAGGTGGGACGATAGCGTTTTCCACCATATACGTGGATGCAGCTACTAACGGCGATAAGGTGTGCTGGGCAGTAATACTGGACGGGTAATGACTACCGAGGCAACAAGAACACCAGACACATGGCGCGGCAGCGACGCAACATACGCCGCATTCGCCGCCCTGGTGCGCGCTGGCAAGCGACCCGGCGTTGATTTCACATACCGGCCACGCACCAGCGGGGGGACCACGGGATCTGTGGAGGCGGACTTCATGTTCCACTCCCCGCCCGACCTTGCCATGCAGGTGCAGGAGCCGTTTCACAGTCACCGCAGCGGCGTCTCGACACGGGGTACGGACATAATGACGAAGGTGCAACTTGCGGGGTACGGTATTACACTTATAATGCTAGGACATGAAAAGCTAACACAGGACCCGGACTGGTTAATAGGCGAGGCGCTCCAGTACAGGGATCATAGCTGGGAGTAAATTATGACTGTTAACTTTAGAGGATATGTATTCCAGGATGACGGAGATGCTGTCAATGGTGCTACTGTCCAGCTTCTGGAGACCGGCACGACCACGGTAGAGGCATCCACCACTACCGATTCTGACGGACTCTGGTATTTTAATGAGGCCGATCAGGACAGGTACGACGTTAAGATTACATCGGGTACCAGCGTGAGATATGTGCGCTGGGACGACCAGGTAAGTTTCAAGGAGATCGATGTACGCAATAACACGGGTGCTACCACACCTGCTGCCACGTTCTCGAATCTAACGAACAGCACAGCAAACCAAGTAGCTGTATTCAGTGGGGCTAACTCCACAAAAGCAGACAACGATGAGATTTATATCTCGTTCAAGATGCACGATTCCGCTGGTAACTTGGACGAGTTTGCCCGGATGACAGCAGTTGCAACAGATGTAACTTCAGGGTCTGAAGACGGACAGATTGAATTTGATGTAATAAAGGCAGGGACGCTTACCAAGGTCTGGACTATTACTTCCAGCACTGGTGCAGCCATGTCCTTTGATATGAACGTGGATGCCCTGACAATAGGGTCTGGGGCAGATACGGATGTATCCCTAACATTCGATGCTAACAGTGCAGACGGTGTTATCACATGGATGGAAGACGAGGACTACTTCAAGTTCTCTGATGACATCCTGATGAACAGCACTGAACGCATTAACTTCTACGACACGGCTATCTATATCTACTCATCTACTGACGGGCAGCTAGACTTAGTAGCTGATACCGAAATACAGATAGCAGCCACCACCATCGATATCAATGGTGCGGTAGCTCTTAACGGGGCAATTACCGGGGCAACCAACATTACCCTGTCGGGTGAGTTGGATGCAGCAACACTGGACATATCAGGGAACGCAGACATAGACGGTACTACGAATTTGGATGCTGTGGACATAGACGGCGCGGTGCAGATAGATGCCACGTTCACGTCTGGTGTTGATGGGCAGGGCTATGACACCAAGTTCTTTGGGGATACAGCCAGTGCCTACATAATGTGGGACACCAGTGCCGACAAGCTGCTAACAGCGGGCGGCGCTGTCATTGATATCGTTAAGGACAAGCTGCTAATTGGCAGCACCGCCGTAACGACAACGGCTGCTGAATTAAACGTACTGGATAACGTGACCGCAGGAACCGTAACAGCCAGCTTGGGAGTGGTTGTTGATAGCAACAAGGACATAGGGACATTTAGAAACATTACCCTGTCGGGTGAGTTAGACGCAGCAACTCTAGACCTGTCGTCATCTGCTGATATAGCAGGAGACTTAGTTTTGTCTGGCGGTGCTGATGGGGCATTGCAGTTTACCAATGCTGGCGAGAACTCTATCAAGATACCAGATAACCAAGCCAGTGCCCTTATTATAGAAGAGGCCGATAACGCATACATAACATTCGTTACAACCAATAGCTCAGAGGCTATCACCGTGGCGAAAGCCACGACATTCTCAAGCACCATATCGGCGGCTACTGGTTCTACCATAGGCAACCTTACATTAGCTAACGGCAGCATTACTGATAGTGGTGGCGCACTGGACTTCGGCAACGAGACCCTGACCACCACTGGTGCTGTGGACTTTGGTGCTGCTACCGTGGACAGCCTGTCTGTATCAGATGCAAACATCACTAACGTGGGAGATATAGCCCTCGATACGATCTCGTCAGACGGCAGCACTGTCACTGTCAGTATGGATGATAATACCGACCTCTCGTTTAGTGTCAAGGAAGGCAGCAACGAGTACATGGTGTTCGACACCACTGACGGCACTGAGGGCATAGGCATAGGCAGAGGCCCGACAAATAGTTCCAGACTTCTCGTAGACTGGCCCGATATTACTACATCAGCAAATACATATATTAAATCTAATTTTAGGGGCAACAACGGCGCAGTCACGCTGGGTGGCAATATGGCCACGATGGCTACGGTGGGCATCCATGAGCCTAATGTGACGCTGAACAGCAACACGTTGACCAACGCTGCCTCGCTGTATATAGGAAGCGTTGCAACCGAGGCAAGTTTTAACCATGCCATAATTGTGGATGCTGGAACCAGCCGATTCGATGATTCTATATTCATCGGCGATAACGCCAACGCCCAAGTAGAATTAGGCTTGACGATTAATATGGGTGCTTCTGATAAACAGGCTTTTGCTCTTAAAAGTAGTGACGTAAATCATGCTCTATTGACTGGGCTTGTTGCTAACGAGACTGACACATATTTTGCCATCGCAAAGATGGATGGTGCTTCTGGTGGGGCTAATCTCCAATGTTTTGCAGGGGACGCATCCCACTCTCGTGTTTTAGGTATGACAGTGGCTGGTGGTACGGCAAATACCGACCAGACAGCAGCCGACGGACAGGGGCTGGTAGACTTTTATATCACGGAGCATGACGGGGCGAATGCGCTTACCGATATTGCAGATGACGGCAACCTACTTGCTGTAAGGGGAAGAAGCGGAGGTTCTACCAAGGCACGATTTATCGTGACTGGAAACGGGAACCTCTACGCCGATGGAACTCTTGGCGCATTCGACTCATTCGATGACGCTCATCTCGTCAGGGCGTTTGATATAGCCCAGAACTCTAAAGATTTAATTAAGAGCGAATGGGATAACTTCCTTAAATATGGTGAAGATAAACTGGTGGAGCTAGGCATACTCGGCGACACCATAGAGAACGGTGGATTGATTAACGTGACAGGACTCCAGAGGCTCCACAACGGTGCCATCTGGCAGGGGTACGTCAGGCAACAGGAATTACAGGAACGTGTAGAAGAACTAGAGACTAAACTTCTAGCATTAGAAGGAGCGAAATAATGGCAACAGGTGATGTGACGGTAAGCATTGCAGTAGAGGGCGGGGTAACGAAGAGCGCAACCTTTAACTCTGCTACCCGTATCAAGACAAAACTGCACGTCGATATCAGCACTGACGCAGACTGGCAGGTGTATGCGGTGAACAATGCTGCTGCCGTGCTGGTAGATCAGGCAAACAGGCAGCTTGAGTCGGAGACATCGTACACCAAGAAGACATACTCGGCAGCCTCGTGAGTGACCTTGAACAAGTTTTAAAGGTAAACATCTTGCCCGCGGTGCGACACATCCAGCGCAGGCAGCGTGTAGTGCTGATGTGGATGGCAGTGCTGACGGTAGTGAGCGTGGTGAGCTTGGGCGTGGCGGTTGCCACCCTGGTGGAGGTAATCATATGAGAGAATTATGGGCGCCCCGTTGGGCTGCTTTCAAAGCATCTCCCTTAAATTCTTACAGGTCTCTGTGCCGAAAACGCGATTGGCTCATTGCCAAGATCGAGTATGTCCACAGTGAATCTGCAAAGTGGCGAGCCTTCTGGGCAGCACTGAAAGCTCCCTATACCGCACTTCGATTTTTTGGCGTCTCACCACAGGTCGCTATCGGCCTCCTTGCCGTTGGTTCTACGGCGGGGACTGGGGTCGTTATTAACGAAACGGTATTCGCCGACAGAAGTTTTGAACGCGGTGATCCCGGGATTTACGTGGCTCCGGCAGACATTCCCACCAGCTATGTCGAGGGGGACAACACGCTCAGAATCGATTTAGGTTCCACGCCAGTGCGTGAGATCACAATCGAGAACGTATCGGTAGGCACGGTCTTCACGGGTTCAGCGCTACCATCGGGAGAGACTAATGTAGTCGAGATCTCAGGGAACGTGGTGACTGGAGGGAGTAACACCAGGCTTGAAGTTGGTCATCTAATTTTTGAGAAAAGTAGATGTAAAAAACTCACCCTGACAGATATTCAAGCCCATACCATAAAGATCATCGGGAACGCATCGGACGGTCAAAGCATTGCCCCTTCGCCCGGTACTTCACGCATGAGGGCCATCGGAGGGGGACATTCCCAGGCCGAGGCCATGATTACATCTGGGGGCCAATATGACCGCATCTTAATTAACGCCCCAAATTCTGGAGTCAACGGAAAAGTGGGGACGTTGCGATTGACCAACCTCTGGACCAAAGGTGGGGACTGTATACTCAATAAAATCAACGTGGGAACCTTGGAAATTTTACTGAATGAAGTCGGAATGGGGAATGGGTTCGCCACAAAGGAATTTACCGTGGCTACAAATGTGACCGGGGCTAACATAGAAATTACAGATAACGTAGAAGTTACGATTGCGGAGCCAGCAACCCAGTGAAGCTGGCAATCATAACAGCGGCCTCTGTTGCGGTTCTCGTCGCAGTGGTGGCGTATGACAGGAGGTATCCACTATGTCGTGGGGAAAAATCAGACCGCAAATAGCACTGGCCGTAATCTGCGCGACTGTATTTAGTTGCGCGGCTTTGTACGTGGGCTTGCAGATGGCAGCAACTGAGATAGTAACTGCCGTTATCGGGGGGATATTCGGGTTCCTCGGGGGAGTCAGTTTGAAAGTATTGGAGAATGAATGATGTTCAGCTTTTTGGCCCGTCTCAAGGAGAAGATAACGCGCCACCGTGACTACTGCTTGAAATGCAAGGATTACCAGCGGGTGTGTAATACGAAGTACATCAACCTCAGTACCTCCGCTGGCCCGCGCCGGTCACGACGTGGGACGTGTACGGTGTGCGGGGCGCGAACGTCCCAGCTTGTTGCTGCTTAACTTACCGACTCAACCCAAAATGGGGCCGAGAAAACCTATATTACGTGTTCCTGGGTTGAATGTTCCTGCTATGATAATAGGATTATAGTCAGGGTCCTTTTCCCACTTGATAGTATCGTCTAGTGACCAGCCGAGATCAATCAGGTTCCTACGTCCCTCGCGCCTGTCACAGGTACCGCACAGTCCAACCCATCGTTTGATATCTTCTTTGTGGATACGAAGTTTTAACCAGTATATTGCGTTTTTGTGACACTGGGTATTACTACGTGGGTCTATGTATTCACATATTGATTTAGCCAATTGATGCCTCCCTCACTGTCATCTCCACCTTGCGCTGGGGCATCTTAGGCACGCGCACCCAGTGCAGCCGATAGTCTACCAGATACCCGTTAGGGCTGTCGTCGTCTATAACTCCCGCGTCCTGGAACGCATCGAGCATAGGCCCCGTGCCTGATGCCAACGCCTCCGCATCCAGGGGTTTACCGCACCAGTACTGGGTGATGTCCACAGTGAACTGGTCGTAGTGAGGACGAGCCCCACCCACTGCTTCGAGGATTAACATATACGCATCCTCGCGCATGGTTTTGGTTTCCCGCTGGCGATAGCGCCAGTGGGATTGTGTCCCCTTATTCTTGCGTAAAGCCTCCGGGGGCACGCCCTCGTATGTGATGGTTATATCACTCAAGTTTCCTGTAACAACTCCTTTTCTGGTTCACTCGGATACCGTGTAACAACATTCACCATGGTTCACTCAAACCGTTTGTAACAACATTCACCTGTGGTTCACTCCTACAATGTGTAACAACGCCGGATATGGTTCACTCGATCCCTATGTAACAACGCATGGAATGGTTCACTCGCACCATGTGTGACAACATGGGTTCTGGTTCACTCGATCCCTTTGTAACAACGCTGAGCATGGTTCACTCTCGCTTTCTGTAACAACTGACGACATGGTTCACTCTGGTGGGTTGTAACAACCATAGGAATGGTTCACTCTAGGACCTTGTAACAACAACTTCTCTGGTTCACTCGATATTCATGTAACAACTTAGACTTTGGTTCACTCAGCAACAATGTAACAACCTTGGCTTTGGTTCACTCTCGCTTCCTGTAACAACATCACGGATGGTTCACTCGCCTCATATGTAACAACTATGTGCGTGGTTCACTCCGGTTTCTTGTAACAACACAACGCATGGTTATTTCCAGTTAGGGGGCGGGATAAAGTCTGAGTGTCCGCCGTGCGCTATGATCCACGGCCTGTCAGGCGGCTTGCCGTGCATTACCTCGTACCCTACGTGATGGTAGTGGGACAGGAATAACTTCACAACCCACCTCTTTGCCCTTGCGTAGATATGCCCCGGCGGAAACTGGCCTTCCGAGTAGTGCTTGTACGCCTCGGTTGACTTGCCTACCGTCTTGGCCTTTGCGAGCGCCTGTTCCTTGTAGCTGCCATCGTTGTTCGCAGCCTCTTCCATCGCACGGCGTTCGAGGTAGTATCCCCCGTAGAACTCACCGCCCGCGCTGTTCTGCTGCTTAACAAACGACTCCCCGATCTTCCATGTCAGCACCTTGAGCTTTGCGTTCCAGGGTCGTCGCGCCACTGCCTTTACAAGGTTGGCCTTCGTCAGTGTTTTTTCATCTGCGTTGCTGTACGAGAGGGTCATTCCCCTGAGTAGCCTTGGGTTTCGATGAGACTTTGCGCCGATCAAGGATAGTTTCTCCGTGGTGATTTCCTTCTCCTTGCCCATCACTTCATCGACCATCTTCTTAGCGGCATCCTTACCCAACCACTCCGATGTCGGGTCGAGCCCTGCAAGTCTCCACAGTGCCCCTGCGTGCGGGGTCTGCGATATGTCTATGTGCGCCAGCAGCCCAGCCGATATCACGGGACCTATGCCCGTTATTGATTTCGACCACAACCCGAGTTCGTGGCTGTCACTGTACAGGCCGAGCGCGGCCTTGATCTGGTTCTCCAGTCGCGACAGGTGGTTGAACACGTATTCAACCCATGTGACCGACTCGTCCTGTTCACTACTCCGCACGTGGCTCGCAGCCCTTATGCGGTCATCCTGCATCTGGTAGTAATAATCTACCAGGTACCGTGCCTGACCCGACGTAAGTGTACGCGCCGAGTTCTTCAAGTCCTTCGTCAACCTTTCTATTCCAATCGTGTCTTCGTTCACACAACACATAACTACCTCCCTCTGTAGTTTTTCTCACTCTTAAGTGGAGAGATGTTCTCCTTCTTATCGCAGGTGAAGTTTGGGTTTATCACCCGGCTTATCTACGGTCCCGTATTTATGTGTCATTTCGATAATTTTCAACTGCTGTCGGGCCGCATTGCATACGGCGTTTGCCTTTGCTGGGTTTGTTACATCATCGAGAACGTCCAGCATGACTGCGGTCATTAACCTAGAAAAGTCACCGGCATCATTGATACCATTCTTACTGACAGCAATGTGTCTGGGTAGTTTCGATGGTACGATTTCCTGTTTAATCTGCTTAATTGGATTCTTCATTATTCCCTCTCTTTATTTCTATTTTGATACTTTCGTTTGTACTCGGGGTCACGCAGAAGTTTTGTCACCTCCTTGATTGTATTTTTCGCTCTATCAATGGCGCGTATTTCCAATGCCCGTTGTAATCCGCGTTTGCGATTCTGCCTTGAGATAGATTTCATTAAGGCTGTCTGGCATCTGTCGCACAGCCAGTACTTATCAGTGATTATATCTAGACTCTCAACTTCACCTCGATGGGTTACAGATCGATGGGTTGCAAAGAGGAAGGGAATTCGTACATATGTATTGGGCTTCTTTCCCTTTAGATATTCCCATTTATATGTCAATGTAGTCCTACGAAAAACCCAACAGGGAGAGGGGCCCACCACAGAGTTGCGTGGGAAACTCGCAGAACATATGTCGCACGGTATATTATGATTGTGAAGGTGGCAGAGAAGCCTACCTTTATAATCTACCCCTCCACTCGCACTACATGGCTTCTCTTTTCTGGACCACCATTCCGTCCATAGATTTGCACTCTGGTTGTAGTCGAACGACTTTACCAGGGCATTACAGTGTTGTAGATTAGGTTCTGCTGTAAGGGGTATACCGAATTTTTTTCTGATGGCGATATCTTTCATGTAGTTTTTCTCACCCTGTCAAAAGTTTATGTTTCTTTCTCTCCTTTCGGTGTTGATACTGCTTCGTAGCCGTAGATGACATGATCGCAGGACTGGCACGGCAGCACGAGCGCGTCGTTGTACAGCATGAAATGTTCACCTATCTTATGTCGCGTCTGTGGTAGCCGCGCATACGCTACCATCGGAGATTTTTGTCGAGTGTCGCAGAGTAGGCATATCTGGTTTCTAAGCCAGACCTGGTTGTAGTAGATGCGATTTCCCTCACGAGAATTGTCGCTTCGCACGGTACAGCCAGCCTGCGACGCACACGATCCAGCGTGCCTGCCCCTGCTTCGATGCATACACGGTTTTATATCGAACATCTCAACAGGCTCGGGCGCATAGCTGACGCGAGTGCCTTTCAGTGCCTCCAGTTCTTCCCACAACTTATCATTTTTCATTTTTCACAACTCCTACACAGTACAGGGCTATCGGGGTCGCACCCCTCCTCGCCTATGGGACAACCATCCACGTAGTTGGGGTGACCCTGGAGCATCATGTCGAGGATATCCCATCTGCACATGGCATCTACGAAGAGCGTGACGGCCCTGTGCGATCCAATCGGGTTGCCATCCTTGTCCCAGATTTTATCTTGCATTGCGATCAGTGTTGTCTGTCCTTTACGCAGCCGGTTCGCTATCTCGTTCAGATTACTGGACGTATTGTGAAGCAGCGAAAGGATATCCTTCTTATGTAGCTTGAGTTTCTCTGTGATCTCAGAGTTCCTTGGTCCGCTCAAGAGCAACTGCCCGGTTTTGCCGAGGCGAATACTGACACCATGTTTCTTTGCGCTCAGGATAACCTCCCTCACGTCTGTTAAATCTCCCATTCGTTATCCTCCAAGTCGTCGAGTCTAGCCTGGACGGCGAGCTTACTGTCTATCTCTACTATGCGACCTGCTTTCAAGTGCCTTGATATCGCGGTTGCTACGCTTGGGCGCACCTTGTCAACGGCCTCGTTACGGTACTCTGCCACTCGGTCACTCATCGAAGCCTTCTCGATAGGCCCCTCCTTAGAAACGATGAGGTAGACTAGCTCTGCGACTGAAAGGTTCTCGCTGACTACCTCCGAATCCATCGGGTCCTTTGCGGTCACGGCAATGAGCCCTTCTCCAAACTCAATCTCAATTGCGCGGGCCTTCTGCTTTGCGACCACGTTGACCTTCTTGTGCCAGAGCCCAACGTCAATGTTCTCCTCACCTTCAGCATTATTCTTCTTGACCTCCCAGATGCTGCGTCCACAGTTCAACGTGTAGACCGATCCGAAAAGGTGGCCCTCTTTGTTAGTGTGCGTGATGGTGAGGGACGTGATGCCTATCCAGCGCAGTGCCCCGAAGTAGCTCAGTACGCTCTCTGCCTCGTCGAGCCCTCCCCCAGTGGCAAGGCCGAGGGAGTCTATCACTATCATCTTCACGTCGTTTTTATCCACGATATCCTTTATGTGATCCGCCTCGTTGGCGAGGGACTGCGTACATCTTCGGTAAAGTATCTGCGACTTGTGCCCGTTGAGTCCCATCCCTGCCTGGAGTTCGCGTACACGCGACGCTACCTCTATCTGGTCAGTCTCCCAGTCGCAGTAGAGCACCCTTCCAGGCTCAACCTTTAGGTCATGCTTGCTATCCACATGGGCAGTGTCCATGAGGACTGAGAGCCAGAGTCCAATCATGGATTTACCGCTGCCGCCGGGGCCATAGATGACATTGGCCATACCGGCCAGGAGCATAGGTTCAATCTGCCATGCCACTGTTGTAGGTATTTGTACGTTAGACAACACTATCTCAGGTTCGCCCTCTCTGTGCGCGTCAATGACACGCGCAGCGAGTTCCTCTGTATAACTTTCCCAGTCTATTCCCCAGTCCTCCTTCGGCAATCTTCTGTTTAACTTGCGCCAGAAGGAATCCAGTCCAGAGACTGACGTGAGTACAGGATTTGAGCGTGCGATTGGCGCACGGTCCACGAAGATACCTACCTCGGCTTTGAGCCTGTCGGGAGTTTCCTTGATGCGTGTGATCCTGGCCTCTATGCGGTGACCGCCAATGTTTGTCGTGTAGATGTAGCCAGACCCTACTGGCTTGAATGTGGTTAGCTCTTCCATGTATATTCCATGCCTGGTTTATTGGTTCCCGGTGGCGGTGGTGGTGGCGGTGTTGGCCTTGGACGACGAGGAGGCGGCGCGGTAACGGCTGGTTCTATCTCTGGTAATAACTCTACACGTTTGTACGCCTCGGCCTCCCCGATCTTTTTCAATGCCTGTATTCG
>Ga0208183_1000686_pt1 | contig 14140 bp, 12 predicted proteins | sample MalvirDeepMed_51_FD_184251 | JGI IMG/M metagenome (GOLD analysis project Ga0208183, IMG submission 184251) | Marine viral communities from the Global Malaspina Expedition - Malaspina viral metaG DeepMed_51 (SPAdes) (version 2) | ecosystem: Environmental > Aquatic > Marine > Oceanic | place... | reverse complement strand
CTCTGCGCTCACCATCCGCTACCATCGGCTCGAAGCATTCGAGGCGTGGAAATCCGCGGCACAGGCCGCTTGATCAACGAACAGCTTGCCAACTTGCAAATTCGGCGAGTTAACGTGACAACACCCTCGAAGCGTCTCCTCGAAGGGGAAACGATTGTGGAGATCGATCCACAATTGATCGACGTGTCCTTTGTCTCGGATCGCCTCAGTGATGACGATCAGGCGTTCGATGAACTGAAGGCATCGATCGCTGCCGGCCGCCAGGACACACCAGTATTGCTTCGCCCGCATCCGGAATTAGACGGCCGCTATATGATCGTCTTCGGGCATCGCCGTGTGCGAGTTGCGTCGGCGCTCAACCGTAAGGTTCGCGCTGTTGTCAAACCAATGGACGATGTGGCGCACATTCTTGCTCAAGGGCAGGAAAATACGGCACGCGCAGATCTCTCGTTCATCGAGAAGGCGCTGTTCGCGAAGAATCTCTTGGATATGGGGCAGGCAAAGGATGTGATCCAAGCTGCGTTGACCATTGATGGGACCCTGCTTTCGCGCATGCTCTCGGTGGCTCAGAACGTTCCGCGGGACGTTATCGAGCAGATTGGCCCAGCCAAGCAGATCGGACGGGATCGTTGGGAGGATTTCAAAAAGCTGGCTTTGGAGCCCGCGAATGACAAGATCCTGAAAGAAGCCTTGGAGTTTGACGGGTTTCAGCATCTCGATAGTGATGCTCGCTTCGAGTTCTTGCACAGCAAACTGGCAGAAGCCGGTAGGGCGCCGAAGCGCCGTAAAGCACGCGCTGCGCCCAAAAAACGCACCTGGACCGCCGGCAAAGGCCGCATCAAAGGCGTCATCGGGCGGTCCGGTAAGGCATTCAGTATTTCGCTAACGGCGCAAGATTCAACCGAGTTCGGGGACTTTCTCTCCGGTCGACTGGATCAGCTCTACAGCGATTTCCTCACGACAAAAGAGGAGCAGTCGGAACAATGATCTAGGCAAAAGAAAAGCCCCCAAGCAGTGTGGCCTGAGAGCTAATCTGAAAAGTTTGGTCGCTTAGAAGATATCTCTCCCACGAATCACTGTCAACGACGAACGCTCCTGAGCGAACGGCTTTCTTTTGCCTCCAACTAACCGGAGGTGAGAAACAGGCATGAAACATACAGGTTGGCGCAAGCCGACACCGGGTCTTGGGGTTGCTGAGCAACTTGCCCAAGCCGGTGAACGGGTAGCAGTACCCAAAACACGGGCCTTCGTGGCACTCAAGCGCGTGGGGGCACATATCGGCTTAAAGGCAGGCGACGTGATGCTCCTCGATACCCTGGGGGCCTTCACTCAGGCCCAGGATTGGGAGGAGGGGCAGCGTCCGATCGTCTGGGCTTCGAACGCTTATCTGATGGAGCAGACGGGGTTCTCGCTCTCCGCGCTCAAGCGCCACGCGCGGCGCCTGGCAGAGCTCGGCGTGATCTCCTTTCAGGATAGCCCCAATGGCAAGCGGTGGGGTCGCAGGGACGCTGAAGGGCGCATTGTCGAGGCCTATGGCTTCGATCTGTCACCGCTTTCCGCCCGTGTCGAGGAGTTCGAGGGACTTCATACCGAGTTGCAGGCCGAGCGCGAACTCTGTCAGCGCCTGAAGCGCCAGATCACTGTGGCGCGCCGGATGATCCGCGCGCGGATCGAGGCTGCTGTCAGCAGCGCGTTGCGCGGGCCCTGGGCACAGTTCACGGACCTCTTTGATGAGCTTCTGGATCGGCTTCCGCGCCGCCATGAAGCCTCAGATCAGCTGGTACGACTGCTGACCTGGTTCAAGGAGCTTCAGGAGCGGGTCGAAGGGGCCTATCTCAAGGCAACCGAGGCCGTTAAACCTGTGGAAAACACCGGTAATAACGATACCCAAGTCACGAAGAAGACTCAAAAAATGAACCCCAGGGAGGCCATTTCTGAACCTCATATACTAACTACAAAACAACTTAATCCAGTAACTAGTAATTCCTCTGAAAAAGAGGAAGCGGCGGGTGTGGTACCCAATGCGCCACCGGAAGAGCGGGTTGACAGGGAGCTGGAAGACTGGGTTGCCGAGGTGCGCAAGAAGCGCACAGCGCTCGACCTGCCGACAATCATGCAGGCCTGTCCGGAATTTGCGTCCTGGGCGCGGAATTTGGGCGGATTCCTGAAGGATTGGGGCGATCTGCACCGGGTTGCAGGTCAACTCAGGCCGATGATCGGGATCTCTGAGCATGCCTGGAACGTGGCGCAGGACCGAATGGGCACCCAGGTGGCTACGGCCGCATTTGCGCTTGTCTTCGAGAAGCACAGTGCGGGCGAGGTTGCCTCGCCGGGCGGCTATCTGCGGGGCATGGTCGAGAAGGCCGGGGCAGGGGAGCTGCATCTGGAGCGCAGCTTCTATGGTAGGCTCAGTGGGCAGGCGGCGTGATAGGGCAGGGGCTCAGAGACCGGCGGCTTTGGTCAGGTTTACCCGGAACCTGTCGCGGTGCCGCTGATAGCGGCGGGTCATCTCGGCCGAGGCGTGGCCAAGCTGCTTCTGGACGTAGCGCTCGTCGACTTCGGCGGAGCTGGCGAGACCGGCGCGCAACGAGTGACCGGAGAACAGCGCCAGGCGCTCTTTCTCGGGCAGCTCGGATCGGATGCCAGCGTCGAGGACCGTGCGCTTGATCAGGCGGGCGACATGCTTATCGTTCAGTCTTGCCTCGGACGCGCGTTTGCCATCGCGCGAGGTGCCGGTGAAAATTGGGCCGAAGTCGATTTTGGCGAAGTGCAGCCACTGTTTCAACGCATGCACCGGGCAGGTCTGATCGCTGGACCCAAGGCCGATCTCGACCTCGCGCCAGCCGGTCTTGGCATTGAGGGTGAGGAGAGCCCCCTTGTCGAAGATCTCGACCCAGCCGCCAGAGTCCGGCGTGTCGTCCTTGTGAACATCAAGGCTGACGATTTCCGAGCGGCGCAGGCCGCCGGCATACCCCAGAAGCAGGATCGCCCGATCCCGCAGGCCACGCAGATCGAAGGGCAGGGTGGCGACCATCGCAAGGATATCCTCGGCCAGGATCGCCTCTTTCTGCACCGGCGGGCGCGCGTGCTTGCGCTTGATCCCCGCAAGCACGGTGGATATGTGGCGGTTCTTGCGATCAAGCGCAAAGCCCCGTTGCGCATAGTTCCACGCAAGGCCCGAGAGACGGCGTTCGATTGTCGACACCGAAAGGGCAGGGGAGAGGCCAGACCCGGACGCCAGGTCCGCAAGGTAGAGCCCGATCATTTCGGGCGATGGAGGCAGCGGCTCCACGTCCTTCATCCGGCACCAGCGGGTAAAGTGCGCCCAGTCCTTGGCGTAGGCCTTCAGTGTATTGTCCGAGGCCGCAGCGCGCGCATAGTCACGGGCGGTGTCGACCAGCCGGTCAAGGCTGCCTGAACCAGCCACAAAGAAAGGAGGGCTCAAAGCCTCGCTGCTGGGATGATCTCTCTCGTTGTCCTCGCTGACCGAAGGCCCATTTGGCGGCTTTGAGATCGATTTCTCGTTGTTTTCCGACATGGCGCTGAGCATATCTTTTAATGTCCGATAATGTAAACTTATTGGACATAATGGAGAACGACAAGATGGGGCGCTTAGGGCGCTATTTTGTGGCCAAAAGCGCCGCAACGCGGTAGGAATTACGCATGACATTTGCCAATGCCCGACCTCTCGCAGACCTCGACATGCTAATGCGAATTCCCGACTGGGTCACCTCTAAGCATGGTGAAACCTCTGAAGATGTGGCGTTTTTGTCAGGTGCCGCATTGTCACATCTGCACGGGTATCGTATTCATGCTCACGCTTGTGATCTGGTCGCGCGGCACTATTGCGGGCGGTTTCGCCCAGATTGAGGAACTCGCGTGGATACCGGCCATTGGTGCCGCTTATCGGTTGGGACTGGACGGGTTGAGCCTGCCGTTGGTGTTGCTCACGTCGTTGCTGTTCTTTTTGTCAGCGATCTACTCGGCGCGGATCAGCGATCGTGCGCCAAGCTATGTTGTGTTGATGCTTATGCTCGAAACGGCCGCACTTGGCACGTTTATGGCGCTTGACGGACTGCTGTTTTATGTTTTTTTCGAGGTCTCGCTGGTAGGCATGTATTTCATGATCGCCGGATGGGGATATGAAGACCGACAGCGCGCCGCGCTGATGTTCTTTATCTATACGTTGCTGGGGTCGTTGCCGCTGTTGCTCGCGATTATCGGGTTGTATCTGAGCAGTGGCACCTTCGACATGCGCGTCTGGATCGACATGCCACCTCTGACAGGCATTGCGGCGATGCTTGCGCTGATTGCGATGCTGTTTACCTTCGCAGTCAAGATACCGGCCTTTCCGGTGCACACTTGGCTACCTGCCGCACATGTTCAGGCACCCACGGCGGGCAGCGTGATCCTGGCCGGTGTGATGCTGAAATTCGGCACTTACGGACTGGTACGCTTTGCTTTGCAAATGACGCCTGAGGCATTTGCGCAAGCCGGTCAGGTAATCCTAGCGGTGGGGGTGGTCAGCGCGCTGTACGGGGCCTTCGCCGCACTGGCACAGTCTGATCTGAAAAAAATGATTGCCTACACGTCGATTAACCACATGGGCTATGTCGTGATGGGTGTGGCGGTGGCCGCGCTTACCGTTGATTTGCGTATCCGCACAATTGCATTGGACGGTGCGACTTTGCAGATGGTCAGCCACGGTCTGGTGACAGGCGCGTTGTTCTTTTTGCTGGGCATGTTGCAGGACCGCGCCCACAGCCGCGATATGAGTGAATTTGGTGGTCTGCTGGGCCGTGTGCCGTGGTTGGGCTGGTCGTTCATCCTGATGGCGTTCGCTTCACTTGGTTTGCCGGGGTTGGCGCATTTCCCTGCAGAGTTTCAGGTGTTTCTGGCGACCCTGAATACCGCTCCATGGGCGATCATAGCTATCCTTGCCATCGTGGTAACCGCAGGCCTGTATCTGCGCGCCATCGCCGCCGTGTTCCTTGGCTCCGAGAACGAGAAATGGCTGGAAATGCGCGATCTAGACCGCAGGGAGAAGCTGGTGATTGTGCCTCTTTTGATTCTGACGGTGCTGGTCGGTGTGGCCCCCGGCTGGTTGATCGATATGATCCACACAACTATGGCAAGCCTGAGCTTCTGATGGGGCGCGAACTTTCTTTTCTGATCCCTGAGCTTTTGCTGGCATCTGTGGCCATGTTGATGATCGTGGCCGATATAGCGCGCGCGGCGCGGCTGGTTCTGGTCCTCGGGCTGGCGGGGCTGACGGCGGCAACGCTGCTGACATTGCCGGTCCTGCACGCCGACACAACCGTGTTCAGCGGCACTTACCGGATCGACCTGATTTCGGGCTGGGCCAAGCTGATCCTGCTGCCTGGCACAGCGTTGGCGCTGTTGATGGCGCGCGCCGAAATCGCCGGACAGGAGCGCGAGGGCAGCGTCTATGCGCTGATCTGCCTTGTTACTCTTGGGGCGCTGACGCTGTCCGGTGGCGGCGACACAATGCTGCTTGTATTGGGTGTGGTACTGACGGGCTTAGGCTCTTTTGCGCTGGTGGCTTTCCCGCGCGATGATGCGGCGACAGAGGCCGCGATGAAATATCTTGTTTTCGGGGCTGTCACCGGATCCGTGATGATCTACGGGCTGAGCTTTTGGTTCGGGGGCGTGGGATCGACGCTGTTCTCGGACCTCGCGGCGCTGGAGGACAAGCCGCTGATCGCCATTGCGGGCCTGGTCGCAGTGATCATCGGCCTCGGCTACAAAGCTGGGCTTGTGCCGTTTCACTTCTGGGCACCTGACGCCTATGACGGGGCGCCGGTTTCCATTGCCGCCTACCTGTCGGTTATCACCAAGCTCGCGGCAATCTTTGCCTTTGCGCAGGTGCTGCGCGACATGCCCGTCGGCAGCGCTTGGCCACTGGTGATCGCAATGATCGCAGCGATCACAATGACCTATGGCTATCTGACAGCGTTGGTACAGACCAATCTGGTGCGGCTGATCGCTTATTCTTCGATCGCCCAATCTGGGTATTTCTTGCTCGGCATTGTGGCACTCGGCGCCAGCCCACTTGCGGTCCCGGGGATTATCATCATGGGTGCCGCATATGTCGCAATGAACCTGGGTGCTTTTGCCATTGTGATGATAGCTGGACGCACCCTTGTCGACATGCGCGGTTTTGGCCGCAATCGACCAATTATGGGGCTGTCGATGGTGATATTCCTTCTGTCGCTCACCGGCATCCCGCCGCTGTTTGGATTTGTCGGCAAAGTCTATCTGTTCACCTCTGCAGTTGAGGCAGGGTTCCTTTGGCTTGCGGTGATCGGCATCCTGAATTCCGTGCTGGCGCTTGGTGTTTATCTGCGCATCGTGGTGCCGATGTATCAGACCGCAAGCTCAAAAACCGGCATGGACACCCCGTCACCACACGCCCTGCTTGTTGTCGTGGCGACGGTCACTGTCCTGATTACCCTGTCTATGGGGGCATTTGCGGGGCTGTTGCCCAGTTGATCGCAAACCTTCAATGTGGTTCATGCATAACCGACATGGATCATCAAATTTTGACAGCGCAACGCAAAGCGCCGCGTCCAGCAAAAGCCGGATACGGCGCTTTGTCCGTCTTGGAAAACTTAGCGCAGGCTGAATTCGGTGGTCAGCGATACAATCAACAATCCGTCACTGATACTGGTGTCATGCCATGACGCGTCAATGCCAAAGTTATCGGAGATCGCATAGCTGCCACCGACACTCCAGTAGTCGTGTCCCCCATTGCTGATCGTGCCGTAGTTGGCTGAAGCACCAAATTTGTCATCGAATGCGTAGTCGATCGAGACGCTTGAATTAACGTAATCCGCAACGGGGTCATGCGCAAACCGAAGGCCGACATCCAGCGGATCCAGTACGGAGTACCCCAATGACAGGATGACCTCTCCGCAGCAGTCATTGCTCGGGTTGCGATAATAGTATCGGGTATATCCCAGATCGTAGTTGAACTTGCCGACTTCATTGCGATAGCCCAGATAGAGGTCCACCTCAACAGAACTGCCAACAATTGATCTGGCAGTGTTTGACGCCCAGACGCCTGCATAAAAACCTTCGTACTCGGCCTCCGCCCAAGGCTGGAACGCCGCGCCGGTAGTCTGTTCAATGCCGTTGAAAACATATCGGCTGGTGAGGGTTGCGCCTGCGGACAGACTTAATTCCTGAGCCATTGTCACGCCGGGTAAGCCCAGACCGATGACGACGGCGGAAGTCGCAAAAATAGATCGCATCATTTTTCCTTACTGGAAGATTTTCCTGCTGCACTGTAACGACGAAAATCCGCCCGCCGGAAGCAGGGCGCCCGCATTTTTGTAACACCTGATTCAATTTTGAACACCGTTACGGGTCGTTGCCCAAAATTGACGCGAAAAAAAAACGGGCAACGATTATTCCACTGTAACGAAGTGGCGCTTATGGCGTCTGATATATGTACCCTTAGTGTCAGGAGGCCCAAATAGACCAGACAACAACCAAAACCGAACCATCTGAAGTTGAAACCGCCAAAGGCGGAGGATGCTGCGGTGGAAACAAGGCCAGCCAGGTTGCAGATGCCCCAGCGGCATCACAGGCATCCGTCAAAACACCTGCTGCAAAATCCGGTGGCTGCTGTTGTAGCTAGACCATCTCGGCGCCAGCATCAGGTAACGATGTCCGAAAAAACCAAAGCCGGTCCGTGCGCGGCAGATGTGCATCGTGATGCATATGTCGTGCACGGACCGGCATGATTTTTTTGGTAGCTCTTGCTCTGGATCGCCCCAAATCCCTGAGACACAGTCCAGCTCAGACCTTCACTTCCCAGCTCACTTATCTATACTGTAAACAACGAGATATGCTTGGTGCGGACGCCCAATCCTTTGTTGAGCGACAAGCGCGATTACCGGATCGCGCCGCCGGATCGTCCGCCCATTGCAAAACCCGCAACAAATCGAAAATGAAGGCGTTCTAAATGGATCATCAACACGGCGGCGACACTGAAAATAAAGGCTCCATCAGCCTAAGCGGCGGGGTGGCGATGGGCACCGGCGTGATGATCGGAGCCGGTATTTTCGCGCTGACAGGTCAGATCGCGCAGCTGGCCGGACCGCTCTTTCCATTGGCGTTTGTCGTGGGCGGGATCATCACAAGTTTCAGTGCATACAGCTACGTAAAGATGTCGAATGCGTTTCCGTCTTCGGGTGGCATCGCGATGATCCTGCAAAAGGCATACGGACCGGGTGCAATTGCCGCAGCGGCGGCGCTGTTGATGGCGCTGTCAATGGTGATCTCCGAAAGCCTCGTTGCGCGAACCTTTGCGACTTATGTCTTGCGACCCTTCGACATAACTGGTGGTCCGCTGGTGCCGATCCTTGCCGTTGGGGTGATCCTTTTTGCCTTTCTCGTCAATATCGCCGGTAGCCGATCGGTTGGACTGCTCTCGCTGATTATGGCGGTGCTCAAGATTGGCGGTATCGCGTTGTTCGGCATAGCAGCACTTTGGGCAAGCGGGTTTCAATTCGCCGCGGCGAGCACGGCGTCTGGCGGATTTGATATCACCGGCTTTATAGCATCCGTGGCCCTTGCCATTCTGGCGTTCAAGGGGTTCACCACGATCACCAACAGCGGCGGCGAGATCATCAATCCGCACCGCAATGTTGGCCGCACGATCATTATCTCGATCACGATCTGTGTTGTTGTCTATCTGATTGTGGCCTTTGCGGTCGGATCAAGCCTGACGATAGACCAGATTATCGCGGCCAAAGACTATTCATTGGCTGAGGCCGCCGCACCCGCACTTGGCAACGCGGGGTTCTATTTTACCGTCGTGCTGGCGGCTGTTGCGACGGCGTCTGGTGTTCTTGCCAGTGTCTTTGCGGTGTCGCGGATGCTGGCCATGCTCACCGATATGAACATGATCCCGCACCGGCATTTCGGGATGTCGGGACCTATCCGCAGTCACACGCTGGTCTATACGGTGGTGATCGCCTCTATCCTTGCGGTGTTTTTTGATCTGACCCGGATCGCGTCATTGGGGGCTTTCTTTTATCTGATCATGGACATGATCGTCCATTGGGGCGTCTTGCGCTTCATGCGAAAAGAGGTTGAAGCGAAAGCATTTGTCATCGTCTTGGCCTTGTTGTTTGACGCTGTGGTGCTGGTGGCCTTTACAGCTATGAAGCTGCAATCCGATCCGCTCATTGTTGTGTACGCTGTGATTGCGATCACATCAGTCTTTGTGTTCCAACGGATTTATCTGTCGCGCTGGACTGCACCACGACCCAGCGAAGACCACTAAAACACTTCTCGAAAGTGCTATAGCCCTCCTGAAAAAGGCGCGTTCGGCTAGCAGGTGTCGGGTATGCCCTTTTTCATTTTTTCGGTTTGTCAGGCTCGGCGCAGGGGGGCCAATCCCAAAGCCGGTTCATCATCGCGAAAAGATATGCACCTGACCACGCGATCAGCAACAGTCCGGTCAAGGCCTCGACGCCCGTCAGAAGACGCAGGTGATCTGTCGGGAAAATATCGCCAAGACCAAGGGACGTATAGCTGACGACGGAAAAATAAAAATAATCCAGAACGGTATCAACGCTCTCACCGGAAAAGCCGCCGATGCTCAAAAGCTGGTGACCGACGCCAAACATGCCTGCAAAGACAACTATTCCGGCGAAATGCGCGAAAAACAGGATCAGTACGGCCATCATGACACGATTGAACGGCTCCAAAGGTATCTTTGCCATGCCAACCGATACCCACCGCATGACCGCAAGATGTATCCAACTACTCGAAACGATGGCGATAACTGCAAGAATTAGTGAAAAAAGCAAAGAGACGCTCCTGATTGGATGAACTTGCCAGTATCCAAAAGTAGCCGTATCAGGTCGGCTTCTTGCGCGCGCTGATCGCGGTGCCAAAGCTCTGAAGTCCGCCGTCACCACGAACAATCCCGCGCGGTTGCGCCGGGTGGATTTGACCTTGCATCTCTTGGCAGCGCTGGAGATCGGGAATCTGGGGTCGCTCACATCTGGGAACGGGCGCGAAAGGTTGATGGCACTTGCCGCGGTTGGTGTCGGCGTGACCCGTCCCATTGTGGGCGCTACCCTCATTCTGAGAGGAAACTATTGGGCGGTTCGGGGGTTACGCCGCGCCTTTCCGCAGCATGGTCGGGTGATTGAACGGATGCGTGCTCTGTCGAATGACCTCGACCAGCGGCTTCCGGGACGGCGGGAAACAGAACATCTGCCGGAACAGGAAGAACATAGAACGAGCAAGTCGAGAGCGTCAGAAAGCGCTCTACGAGCAGCCCGGCAGGCCATCTCCGAGCTTGGATCTGGGGCAGATCGTCAAGCGCTTCTGGCGCGGGCCGATGCAATTTGGAGGTGCTCAGATGCGGTCAAATCCTGAAGCACCGGGCCTGTGGATATACTGCAATTAAGGGTACAAAAATGCCCAAAATGACCCTGAATCCGCAGATTCTGATTAATTAGGGTACAGTGACAGTTGTCACCACTTGTTCGCGGCACGTCGATCTCCATGACAGATCGTGCCGCGCGGCGGTTCTGCGACCGGCTGGTCGAGCTGGGCGTGGCGCGAGAACTGACCGGGCGGCCTACTTTCCGGCTCTATGGGATCGCGCCATGATGACGGCAACGAGGAAACGGCAACCGGCGGATGAAAGCGGCGCCGTTTTTGACCGCGAGCTCGAGGACCTGCCGCAGGAGTTGCGCTGGCGCGAATGGATGGGCCGGGTCGAAGCGGTGCTCTTCGCCAGTGCCTCACCGGTAAGTCGCGAAGATCTGGCCCGCGTGGTGGGGCAGGGGGCCTCCGTGGAGATGCTGATCGAGGACATCCAGGCCGAGCTGACGGGTCGTCCTTACGAACTGGCCCAAGTGGCTGGCGGTTGGATGTTCCGCACGCGACCGCAGTTTGCCGATGCGATCAAGACCACCGCCGACCTTGGTGACCAGTCCCTCGCCTTTACCGAGATGGAGATGGGGGTGCTCTGCGCCATTGCCTATCACCAGCCGATCGACCGCGCCGGGCTGGCCGACATCTTCGGCAAGGAGGTCAGTCGCGATCTTCGTGTAATCGCCGGACGTAATCTCCCCAAAACCGCCGTTTGAAAAATCCCCAGCCATGAGCGGAAGGGCTAATTCCGAACCTTAAATATTCGGAATTGGCGCTGCCGCGGGACACAGGCCTGATGCTCCCAATGGAGACTCACAAGGGGAGCAGACAGGTGAAGAGACTGAGGGAGATCGTTTTGATCCATGATCTGAAGAAACAGGGTCTCAGCATTTCCGCGATCGCGCGGAAAGTTGGCTGTGACCGCAAGACAGTGCGTAAGCATTTGAAACGCGGCCTCGAAGCGCCGATCTATGGCCCACGGGTGCCGCGAGATCGCATCATCGAACCTTTTGAGCGTTACCTGCAGGAGCGTGTTCAAGCCTTCCCCGATCTGAGCGGCGCGCGCCTGCTGCGCGAGATCCGGGAGTTGGGTTATGATGGCGGCTACACCGCAGTGACGGACTTCTTGCGTGAGGTGCGCCCGCCCAGGCGAACGCAGTTCGAGCGCCGGTTCGAAACCCCACCGGGTATGCAGGCCCAGGTCGATTTTGCTGAGTTCACAGTTGAGTTCGCCGACGAGCCCATTGTCGTGCGAAAGGTCTGGCTGTTCTCGATGGTGCTCGGGCATAGCCGCTGGCTCTGGGGCCGGTTCGTTGCCAGCCAAAACCTGCAATCGGTCCTGCGCTGCCATATCGCGGCTTTCTCGGACATGGGCGGCGTGCCTGGGGAAATCCTCTATGACCGGATGAAGACTGCGGTGATCGGCGAAGACGAGGCCGGGGTAGTAACCTACAACGCCTCCCTGGTGGCCCTGCTAAATCATTATGGCGCAGTGCCACGCGCCTGCCAGCCATATCGGGCCAAGACCAAGGGCAAGGTCGAGCGCCCGTTCCGCTATATCCGGCAAGACTTCTTCCTGGCCCGCAAGTTCCGCAATATGGACGATCTCAATGCTCAGTTTGACGCTTGGCGGACCGAGGTCGCTAACCCTCGAGTTCACGCCACCACCAGGCGCGTGGTGGACGAGGCCTTTGCGGAGGAACAGCCCAGCCTCAAACCTCTTCCGGCAACACCCTACAGCGCGGTGCTGACGGTCGAAAGGCGGGTGAGCAAGGACGGAATGATCTCGGTCGGCGGTAACTTCTATTCCGTTCCCGATACTACCCGGCGGCGCACGCTCGAGGTCCAGCATCACGCCACCGAATTGCGGATCTACGAGGACGGCCAATTGATCGCTCGTCATCCGGTTCTGGAAGGCAAAGCGCGGCGCCGCGTCGACCCTACGCATCGCAAAGCGCCACCGCCGAGGCCCTCTCTGTCGCGGTCCTCGCATGGGTTGCGGCGACCGCTCGACTTCTACGGTGCGGTAGGCCAGCGCCTGGCAGCTGAGGGGGCGCGGTCATGAGCGAACTTCTGGACCGGATCCGCGGTGCCCTCGTAGGACTGAAGATGCCGCGCGCGCTTGAAGCTCTCGATTGCACGCTGCAACAGTTGGAGAAGGGCGAAGTTACCGCCATCGAGGCTATCGACACGCTGCTGAGCGAAGAATATGCCACGCGGGAAACCCGTCGTATCGACGTGGCGCTGCGCACCGCCAAGCTCATGCCCACCAAGACCCTTGAGGGCTTTGACTTCAGCTTCCAGCCATCACTCGACCGGGAGCGGATCGCCGCGCTGGCCCAGTTGGACTTCATCCGGCGGGCCGAGGTCGTTCACTTCCTTGGGCCGCCAGGCACCGGTAAGTCGCATCTGGCCACGGCCCTCGGCGTCGCCGCTGTGAAGGCCGGCAAGAGCGTCTATCGCGCAACCCTCGCCGATCTGATCGCAGCGTTAAGCCGGGCCGAGCGGGAGGGCCGGTTGGCGGAGAAGATCCGTTTCTATACCCGAGCGTCTCTGCTGATCGTCGACGAGATTGGTTACCTGCCGATCACCACCGGCGGCGCTAATCTGTTCTTCCAACTCGTCAACGCTCGCTACGAAAAGGGTGCCATGATCCTCACATCGAACCGTGGGTTCGCGGAATGGGGCGAGGTCTTCGGCGACCCAGTCGTCGCAACCGCGCTGCTCGACCGGCTCCTGCATCACGCAGTGGTTATCCAGATCGAGGGCGCCAGCTACCGCCTGCGCGGCCATGCCGACCTTATCCCAGAGCATGTCCGGGCAAATGCTCCAATCGCTCCGCCACCGCCGCAAAAGCGCCGCGGACGGCCGCCAAAAGCAAGGAATAGAGCCGCTGATCACTGAGCCGGCTGATCACCGGAACCAAGCAAGTGGGGAATTTTACTTCGGCACTTTTGGGGAAAGTTCAAACGGCGTTGACACTTCTGGCCCGGCTGCGGTACAAGGACTTGATCGCCAGCGGGCCCCGGTCGCCGCGGCCCGGGGCGCCGCATACCTTCGTGACGACGGAGACGTTTCTGGTGACGTTCGATCTGCAGAGCCTGCGGGATCTGCCGGAATTGGAAATTGTCGAGCCGTCCAATCTTGCTGATTAGATGAGGTCGTCCAGATCTCTATTGTTTAGTTCGCTATCAGAAGCGGACTCCACGCGTGCTTCCAATGCCTCTTGAGATTCACTAACCGCAGCCGGTTTGAGATAGGGTACGATTTCTGCGAAATGTCGATGGACTTCATGCCGCGACCATTTGGCTGACCACATAAGTGACCCAAACGCGGCCATCTCAGCATTTGAAAATCCCCGCCTTACGCAACGATTGGCAAACACCATCGCTGTACACGGTTCTGTCTTTTCCGCCGAATGCACGTTGACATGACCCTGAAGGATTTGAAGCGGCGCCCCCATGAGATGGGCGAGATCAGGAACAAGTCTAATCACGAACTTTCGAGCACTCGTAGAGCGCTTCTTGTCGCGTGTTTTGTCAGAAAGCCGCTTTTGAATTTTCTTGAGCGGCGCACCGTTCATCCAGTTGTGAATCGGCATGCGAAATTGACCCACTTGGGTGGGTTATGAGCGAGTAAAATTGACCCACCTGCCACGTTAGCATCCGCGCTGGATAGCGCGGAGGAATGAGCAGGTGATATTGATGGAAAGTGT
>Ga0208183_1000676_pt1 | contig 14329 bp, 24 predicted proteins | sample MalvirDeepMed_51_FD_184251 | JGI IMG/M metagenome (GOLD analysis project Ga0208183, IMG submission 184251) | Marine viral communities from the Global Malaspina Expedition - Malaspina viral metaG DeepMed_51 (SPAdes) (version 2) | ecosystem: Environmental > Aquatic > Marine > Oceanic | place... | reverse complement strand
CCTCCAGGTCGGGACCGACTCCGAGGGCGGCTACCTGGCCCCTGACGAGTTCTGGAACGCCGAGCTCCTCCAGGCCCTCGAAGAGGCCAACATCATGCGAGGCCTGGCCAACGTGATCCAGACGGGCTCAGGCTCGATGGAGATCCCGGTGGTGAGCTCGCACGGGTCCGCCGCGTGGACGGCTGAAGAGGCCGCCTTCACCGAGGGAGACGAGGCGTTCACCGTGGTGAGCCTGTCCGCCTACAAGGCCGGCACGATCATCAAGGTGGCCGACGAGCTCCTCCTGGATTCCGCGTTCAATCTCTCGAGCTACCTGGCCAGCGAACTGGGCCGCCGGATCGGGGCCCTCGAAGAGGCCGCGTTCGTCAACGGCGACGGCTCGAGCAAGCCGACCGGAGCCGTGGGCGGATCGACCGCCGGCGTCACCGCCGCGGCCACCGGGGCCGTAACGGCTGACGAGATCATCGACCTCTACCACGCCCTCGGCCGGCAGTACCGCGGGAAGGCCGCGTTCCTGATGGCCGACGCCACGCTGAAGGCCGTTCGCAAGTTGAAGGACGGCGACGACCAGTACTTGTGGCAGCCGGGCCTCCAGTCCGGCGAGCCTGGCCAGATCCTCGGCCGTCCGGTCCACACGTCGGACTCGATGCCGGCCCTGGCCACCGGGAACAAGACGATCCTCTTCGGGGACTTTTCGTACTACTGGGTCGCTGACCGGGAAAGCGTCGTCCTCAAGCGGCTCGACGAGCTCTACGCCGCGAACGGACAGGTGGCCTTCCGGGCTCACCGCCGCGTCGACGGCAAGGTCGTCCTGGCCGAGGCCATCCAGCACCTGGTCCAGGCGTAAACCTGACCTGGCAACACTGACGCGGGCGTTTCCCGCCGAGATGGGAGTCCGATCCGATGAAATGCGAGATCCTCACCGCCTTTTCCGGAATCATGGGATCCTTCTCGGTGGGAACGACCGCCGACGTCCCCGATGAGCACGTCCCCGAGCTCCAAAAACTCGGCTGGATCAAGCCGCTCGGGAAAGCGACCACGCGAAAGGCGACAAAGAAGAAGGCCGAGACACCGGCCGGCGAGGGCGATGATTGATGGCCCTGACCACCGTAACGGCAGCCAGCCAGGAGCCGGTCACGCTGGCCGAGGTCAAGGACCACCTGGTTATCGACCACGGTGACGACGACAGCTATCTGTCGACGCTCGTCACGGCCGTTGTCTCGTACCTGGAACAGGTCCAGGACCGCGCCCTGGTCTCGACCACCTACGATCTGAAGCTCGATCGCTTCCCCTCCGGGGGCGGCGTGATCGAGTTGCCACGGGCTCCGCTGTCCTCGGTCACCTCGGTCAAGTACCAGGACACCGACGACGTCGAGACGACGCTGTCGGCCTCGCTCTACACCGTCGACACCGCGAGCACGCCGGGGCGGCTCCAGCCGGCCTATGACGAGTCCTGGCCCTCGACGAGGGAACACGTCCACGACGTGACCGTCCGATTTGTGGCCGGCTACGGGGACCCGGCAGACGTCCCGCGACCCCACCGCCACGAGATCCTCCTGCGCGTGGCCGACCTCTACGAGCACCGGGAGGCCGCCGTCACCGGCCGGCACGAGGAGAGTTTCTCCGCCGCCGCCCTGTTCCAACTCAATAGGGTGTTTTGATGCCAGCCGCCGGAACCTACCGCGAGCCGATCCGCGTCGAGACCCGCGACGAGACGACGCTGAACTCGTACAACGAGACCTCGGCAAGCTGGTCGACAATGCTCGAGACGCGGGCCGCCCTCGCGGGAGCCGGCGGGCGGGAGTTCATGGCGGGCGGCGGCGTCCGCGCCGACGTCACTCACCTCCTACGGATCCGATCCAGCCGCCTGGCCCGGACGATCACGCCGAAGGATCGTCTAGTCGTCGACGGGCGGACGTTCGAGATACTGGCCGCCGTCGACAAGACGGGCCGCCGGCGGGAGATAGAGCTCCAGTGTCGGGAGGCCGTCTAGTGGCCTGGACAAATAAAAAGGGCGGGATCAGCGTCGCGGGGATCGACCCGTTTCTCAAGAAAATCAAGAAGCTCGGCCCAAAGATACAGGCGAGAGTGGCACTGACGGCAGTCCGGGCCGGATCGGCCGAGGTCCGCAAGGTCGCCCAAAAGCTCGTAAAACAACACGCCCTCGGTGAGGGTCTGACGCCAGACGGCCGCCAGCGGATCCACCTGTTTAAGGCGATTATCAACAAGGCGAAGTCCTACGGCAAAGACAAAATCCCGGTGGGGACCATCGGGACACAGTACAAGGCCACGCCACACGATCACCTAGTCCACGACGGGACCAAACCGCACACAATCCCCGTCCCCTGGCCGGGCATCAAGCAAGTCCACCACCCAGGATCCCGCGCGTATCCGTTTATGGAAATAGCCCTCGAGAAAAGCCGGACGTCGGCACAGGCGGCCATGATAGGCAAGCTCGAAAAGGCCATCGAGAAGGAGCTCCAGAAGGACAGGGACAAAAAGTAGTGGCGACACTCAAAAAGGCCATCATCGACTACCTCCTGAGCCAGTCGGCCGTGACCGACCTGGTCTCTACGCGGATCCGTCCCGGCGTGATCGAGCAAGGTCTGGCGCGTCCTCACCTCCGGGTGAGCCAAACGGGATCGGACGTCCATTACGCGATGACCGGAAACACCGGCCTCGGTGAGACCTTTATCGAGATCACCTGTGAGGGCGACACCGAGAAGGAAGCGGCCGACCTGGCCGAGGTGGTCCGAAAAGAGGTCGACGGCTACAGCGGGACGTGGGGGACTGTGTCGATCAAGGCGAGTTTCTGGCGTGGCACGCGGGACACCCGCACCGCGCCACCAGGCGGCGGTGAGGTCGGGCTCCCGAGCCAGACAATAGCGGTCGAGGTCTTCCACGCGGTCACGGTCCCGAGTTAATGCAACTAATCAGAGCCAAGAGCAAGACCGGCCAATTGGTCGACTTTGAGGTTGATCGGATCGTCTCAATCGACGGGGAGCCATACGTCGAGACGGCCGGCCAATTGCGGGACCACCTTCTCGTGATCGAGGGCCGCCTCCAGGCTGTCGAGAACATAATCCAACCAACGGCAACTCTAGCGGGAGTCTAAAAATGGCAGACAGCGGATTCGGTACAACGGTGACCTTCTCCAGTGGTTTCTTCGCGGAGATCCTGAGCGTCGACGGGCCGGACCTGTCGCGTGATCCGATCGAGACCACCCACATGGCGACGACCAACGGCAACAAGACGTTTATACCGTCGGACTTGATCGACAACGGGACGCTCTCGGTCGAGATCGCCTACGACCCGTCGACAGCCCCGCCGATCGCTTCCGCCGCGGAAACGGTCACTGTCACGATGCCGGGCGGATCCACGGCGGCGTTCTCCGGCTTCATGGTCGCCTTCGCCCCGTCGTTCCCGATCGATGATCGGATGACGGCCAGTTGTGACGTGAAGGTCACCGGCGAGATCACCAGGGCGTAAACGGGGGCGAGACGATGCCGACGGTGAGATATCTCAAGGCGGTTGACAAGCCGGCCAGCCGGGCCGGCCAACCGGGAGACGTTCGAGAACTGGAAGACCACGACGCGCGGGAACTCGTCGGGTCCGGACACGTCGAGCCGGCCGATAAGAAACCCCGTGTGAAGAGGGTCCGAAAAAATGGCAAACCTGCGTGATTCTATCCTGGCGGCCGATGATCTGGAGCGTCGAGAGGTCACGGTGATTGGCTGGGATTTCCCGGTCTTTGTCCGCGTCATCAGCGGCCGCGAGCGTCAGCAGTTGGTCGAAAAGTGGCAAGTCGTCAAAGACGACGAAGCACTCCAGCAGGATCTACTCCCGTTCGTTTGTGCCCTGTGTATGGTCGACGCCGACGGCTCCCGACCGTTTGATCCGACCGACGCGGGAGACCTGGACCTTCTCAAGTCCAAGGGAGCCCGACAACTCGAGGCGGTCTACCACGAGGCCATGAAGACCAACGGGATGGAGGATGATTCGATGGACGAGGCCGTTGCAAATTTCACCGAGGGCCAGAGTTGAAATTCTGGTTTCACCTGGCCCGGACCGTAACTCATACGAGCGTGAAGGAGACACAGGAGACGATTACCGCGGCGGAGTTCACCCAGTGGATGGCCCTCTATGGCCTGGATCCGTGGGGGGACGATTGGGCACAAGCGGCCACGATCACCACCGCGGCCCTCTCACCCTGGACTAAGAAAAGACTTGATCCGCGGCAGTTTATACCCGGACGCAAGGCGGTCCGGTCACAAACCCGCGAAGAGGTGGCTCATAGGTTGGGCCTTTTCTTTGATCAATACGAGAAGAACCGGAGCGGCGACTAGATGGCCAAGACGATCGGCAAATTCGCTGTAAACATCGGCGCGGTCACCACCGGATTTTCCAAGGGACTCGACAAGGCCAGCAAAAAGAGCCAGTCATTTTCCGGCGGGCTCAAAGGGATGATCGGCCCGCTGATCGCCATAGGCGGGGCCGTCCTGGCGGCGCGCAAAGCGTTTGGCGCGTTTGCGGAGCAATTTGACGAGGTCGACAAGATCGCCAAATTCTCCGCACAAACTGGAGTAGCGACCGAGGGATTAATTGCCCTCCACCATGCCGGTGGACTCGCGGGCGTCGGGGCCGAACAGGTCAACAAGGGCGTCCAGAAAATGACGGTCAACCTTGGCAAGGCCAAAGCCGGGAGCAAGGCGATCCAAGGGGAATTGGCCGGCCTCGGCGTCAGCATGACCGATTTACAGGGGATGACGCCGGACCAGCAATTCCAGACGCTAGCGGGGAAGATCGGAGCCATAGAAGATCCGGCCAAGCGGGCTGACCTGGCAATGAAGATATTCGGCAAGAGCGGCCTGGAGTTGATCCCCATGTTTAAGGGGGGAGCCGCGGCGATCGAGTCGGCCCGGATCGAAACCGAACAACTAGGTATGAGTTTCTCGGCCGTGGACGCGGCCAAGATCGAGGAGGCCAACGATGCATGGGCCAGGGTAAAAATGGCCGGCTCCGGCGTGGTCCGGATGTTCGCCATCCATTTAGCCCCGGCCATGATGAAAATATCGTCCACCATCGTCGAGGTGGCTAAGGTGGTGATTGAGAAAATCAGGGAATGGGAGCCAGTCTTTACCCAGGTGATGTCCGTTTTTATGACGTGGTTCGACGTCCTGTGGGAGTCGGTCTCCTCGATCTTCAACGAGATCGTCGGCGTGGTTGCCGGCCCGATGGCGTCGGTCAAGGACATCATCATCGACGCCCTGATCGGGGCGGAGTTCGCTTTCAAAAACCTTGGTCCCATCGTCCTCCTGGTCTTCAAGAAGTCACAGGTGGCCGTTGTCTCCTTCGGCGCGTCAATCGCCCATTTTTTCACGGGAGTCCTGCCGGCCCTGTTCAACTGGTTTGTTAAGAACTGGGACGGGATCTGGCGGACGGCCCTCGACTTCGCCCTGACCGTGTTTGTCAACCTCGGGAAAAATATCCGGGCGGTCTTCTCGGGGATCTGGGATTTTATCAAAACGGGGAAATGGGACGTCGCTTTTACGCCGATCACCGAGGGATTCTCCAACATGATCCGCGAGCTCCCCGAGATCCCCGAGCGGCAAATGGGGCCGCTAGAGACCAGCCTCCGCGGGGAGGCCAGGGAAATATCCGCGGACCTCAATGCGGACTTCGAGAAATTTAGGATCGAGCGGCGTGAGCAACTACTCGGAACCGGCGACGAGGCCGACGACAAAGTTGAAATGCCTGACCTGGCGGTTTCTGAGCCAGGTGGCGACCAAAAGAAGAAGGAGGCCAAGGCCGCCGGGGCCACGGCCGCCCTCCAGCGTGGCAGCGCGGCCACCTTCTCGGCCATCTCCAAACAGATCCGCGGGGCGGCGGATAAGCGGGAGGTGAAGGAGAATAAAGAGGCCAACAAACGCACGGCCGACGCCACCGAGCGAGTGGCCGAGGCTGTTGAGAACCTTGCACCAGAAACACCTGTCCCGGTGATGATCTGATATGGCAATCGTAAGCGTCACCGAGACCTGGAGCGGATCGACCGGGACAAATGAGTCGAGCCTAACGCGGACTTATGGCCGGACGTTCCAGGTGTTGTCGAACTATGCTCTCGAAACCGTGCCGACAGTCGGCAACGCTCCAGGGATCCCGCAACTCTGGAACCGATACCCGGCCGACATCGTCTGCTACTGCAACAAGATCGACGTCAAGCGGGTGAGCAACTCCCGCCAGGCGTGGACAGTCTCGGCGAGTTACACCAACAAGATCGACGAGGAGGACGAGCCCGAGGAGAATCCGCTGGCCAGGCCGTGGAAACTGAACTGGTCCTCCGCGTCGTTCCAAATAGTCGCAGAACGCGGAATCAAGCGGGAGACGATTGACGCCCAAGGAATTACGATCGTCGCCGCGCCGGCTGGAGACATCCATGGGCCGATTGTGAATTCTGTCGGGGACCAGTTCGATCCGCCGGTCCAAATCGAGTCGAGCAACTGGACGGTCACAGCCAAAAAGAACATAGCGACCGTCCCGACCTGGTTGATGGACTACCGGGACTCTCTGAATGACGCGGCGATCACAATCGCTGGAGTCGAATTTCAAAAACACGAGCTCCGGATCTCCTCGATGTCGATCGGGGAGTTTACTGTCGAGAATGACGTCGGTTTTTTCCCCTTCCAGGTGACGATGCAGCAGAAGGGTGAAACGTGGATGAGGGAGATCCTCGACCAGGGAACGCACGAGATAAAGACCGTGAACGTCGAGGGGACACCCGTGCAGAGCCGGGTCCGCATTGTCGACAAGAAGGGCCAACACGTCACGGAACCGATCCGGCTCGACGGTGAGGGTCTCAAGCTCGAGCCAGACACCGCAGCGATCGAGGATTCTGTTTTCATCCGATACCAGGTGTATCTGAAGGAACGGGATTTCACCTCACTCAATTTACCGACCAGCTAAGGGAGCCAAACAATGGCCGATGAAATCGCCATCACAGTCCTCGGGACCGTGACCAACGGGAGTTTCAAAGACCGTATCGACCACGGGCAACAGAAGTTCACGCAGGCCGCAATCGGGGCCTGTTCCAACGTCGTGAACGTCGGCACGTCCGAGGAGGACGTCTCTGTCGGTGATATCACCACCCTCGGCTGGATGTTCGCGCGAAACCTGGACGCCACCAACTACGTCACGTTTGGCCCGAAAAGCTCCGGATCAATGGTAGCCCTCGGGCGTCTCGAGCCCGGAGAAGTCATCGCCCTCCGGCTCGAGCCGGGCGTCACCATTCGCTGGATCGCCAACACGGCGGCGTGTCTGGTCGACCTCCGAATTTTCCAGGACTGAGCCGGTGACGGACAACTACAGTTTCGACAAACAAGGCGCGGAGAAAATCGCGCAGGTGGTCCGGAAGGCCCTCGGGACGCCGGCGGGCGAGAAGAGCCACCGACGGGCGGACGTCTCCGGTCCGGGTAATCACGTCGCGGTGGCAAAGATCACCGAGGCCGGCGGAAATACGCATAAGTTCATCTTCCTGGCCGGCGAGTTCACCGAGGACGTCGAGAGCAACGACTCGGCCTTCCAGGAACACTCCGGCGAATACTACGCGCACGATCTTTGCGGGGGGGCCCTCACGTCCGGTGATAAGGTCTGGATTGTCGACCACAATAATCAATGGTGGATCATTGATCGTTGCAGCGACGCGACAGGGTCCGGCGGCGGGGAGGGCTGTTGTGGGAGTTGCGGCGGCGGGACGGTTACGAGTTGTGACAAATGCGAAGCGGGTAGCGGGCAGTTGGCCGGAATGCATGGTCAGAACGCTTGGCATTTTGACCTTGGATTTAACGTCGGTGAAATGCCTGACGATACGGGCTGTTGTGAGCTACTCCAGGGCGGGCATTTCGTTTACCACGATAGCGGTTGTGTGTGGAAGGGGATGGACCTCGACCAATGCAATCCCGTCGACTCCAACCCGCCATATTGGAAACTGACGATAAATGAGCTCACGCCGTTTAACGTCATCCTTGGCGTTTCTCTCGACGAGGACAACGACGGGACGGCCGACGCGTCAATCCAATATTGGAACCCCTACCCGTGGTGTTGCGATTGCGCCAACACGATGGTCCTCAAATGCCCGACAGAATTACCGACCGGCTGTGACGTCTTCCCGTGCGAAATATGCCTGCTACCTGGTCCGAAATGCTGCGCCTCGAGTGACCTCGCCAAATCACTCAAGGCGACCATCACCAACGTCTCCGGTTGTGCCTGTGCCAACGGGAAAGAAATCACCCTCGACTACCGCGCGGCCACCTACGATTGGTTTGGCTCCGGCACGTTCTGCGACGGTCACGAGGTCGACCTCACGCTCTCCTGTGATGTGGACGGCGGCGGCTGTTCCGACTTCCGGCTCGACGTGAGTTTCCAGGACGCATGTAATTCCGGCACGACGGCGAGTCCTAACGGGGGGACTTGCACTTGTGATCCGCTGTCCCTTCCATTTGAGGGCTTGAGCGTCGACGGCTGTTGTGGCGTGGCCTCGACCGGGGCCACCGTGACAATTACGGTGACAGAATGACGGACCTTGACGGTCTCACCATCGGGATCACGGCCTTCAACCGGCCGGAGTGTCTCGAGCGGCTGGTCGAAAGTATCCGCGGCCGTTTTCCCGGCCTTCCCATCCTGCTGGCCGACAACGGTTGGCAGCCTGCCGATCTGTCGGGCTGGTCTGGCGTCGAGACAGTGGAGGTCGACGAGGACTGTGGACTTTCCGCCTGTCGGAATGCCCTGGCGGCCGCGTGTCCGACCGAGTTTATGGTCCTGGCGGAGGAGGATTTCGTTTTCGACGACAGGACCGAGCTCGAGCCGGCCTTGTCGGTGATCCGCGCAACGCCGGACATGGGGATGATCGGCGGGAGCCTCGAGAGTGAGCGACAACTCCAACACTACGCCCGTAACTTCCGCCGCCAGGCTGTCCCCGAGGGTGACGCCCTCCGGGCTATCCCCGCCGGCGGGCCGATGCAGCGGACAGGAGGCGTCCACTGGCGGCCGTGTCAAATGGTCTTTAACTGGGGGATCCTCCGGACGGCTATGGCCGAGGAGGTCGGCTGGGATGAAAACCTGAAACTTGCGGAGCACGTTGATTTTTTTTACCGGCTCGCGGAGACGTACTGGACGGTCGGGCATACGTCCGAGCTACTCGCCCGGCACGAGCGGCACGAGCCGGACGACTATGGAAAGTGGCGTCAGCGGGCCGCGGGCTATCTGGAGGTGTTCCTGGAAAAACACAACCTAGCCCGGTTCGAGCATACGGCCGCCACCGATGAACCGCTGAAGTCGAGCCGGCCGGTGGTGGTTATGGGGATCGGACACTCGGGGACGACGATCGTGTCGAGGATGCTATCGGCCCTCGGATTCTACGCCGGGCCGGCGGACGAGGAATACGCGGAACACCCAGGCGTCAGGGATCTCAACGAGGAGGCGATCCAGTCGGGGACGCTCGACCTGTCGCGGGCTCTAGACCACCTCGAGGACATGGCCGCACCTTGGGTGGTGAAGGATCCCCGCTTCGTTCATACGCTCAACGAGTGGACACCGATTCTGAGCCGATGGCAGCCGACGCTCCTCTGGATCGTGAGGAAGGACGAGGACGTCGAGCGGAGCTACCAGCGTCGGGAGGAGAATTATCGGGACGGCCAGACACTCGACGGCCTCTATGACCTGGCCGCCGACCAGTTCGACGCCTGGCCTTGGGGTAAGGTCCGGCTGGACTTCGAGAATCTTGCCGACGCGGTTAGCCTGTTCGACCTGGACCGCGCCGGAGTTACGCGGGACCGCGTACCAGGTGCGGTCCCGCCGCAGGCCGAGCCGCGGGTAGTGCCGCCGGCAGACTACGACGGGGATCCCGGCGGGCCGTGTATCTGCGCAGAGCCGGGAAGCTGCCGGCGGCACCCGGCGATCCAGAAGACCGGCCGCTTGTGGGATATATGCCAGGGGACAGTCCTCACCGATGCCAAATGTCTGGCGTACCGTCTGTCCTGGGACCAACAGCATGAGGTGGAACAGATTATCGACCCGGTCCAGACCGTCGCCAATAACTCACCAGCGAAGAGTTGCAGACACCGTGGGGACTACCTCCGACTCTCCAGCGGCGGCGGGTGAGGTGGCCGGACCAGGGCGAAGGTCTTCGCCTGTTCTATCCTCGGTGACTGCGTGATCGGGAAAGATATCAACGGCGTGGCCGGCTGTTGTAAAACGTGTCCGCATTTCGATCCGCTGGAAGGAACCAAGGAGGGCTCCCGAAATGAACGTCAAAAACGTGGTGGTCGTGAGTGATCTACACGCCGGCTGCCGGCTCGGTCTGTGTCCCGGCGGAGGAGTTGAACTGGACAACGGCGGGAGCTATCTCCCCTCACGTCTCCAGTTGAAGCTGTGGGAGATGTGGCGCGAGTTCTGGACCGACTTTGTCCCCGAGGCGACCGGCGGGGACCCGTGGTGTTTAGTCGTGAACGGGGACGCTATCGACGGCGTCCACCACGGCACGACCACCCAAGTAACCCACAACGTCCTGGATCAGGTGAGGATAGCGCAGGACATTCTGGAGCCGGTGGTCGATCAGTCGGCCGGCTATTATCACGTCCGGGGGACCGAGGCGCACGCCGGCAAGTCCGGCCACCTCGAGGAGCAACTGGCCGAGAGCCTGGGAGCTATTCCAAACCAGGACGGCCAATTCGCCCGTCATGAGTTGTGGAAACGAATGGGGGGATATTTGGTCCACCTGGCGCACCACGTCGACTCCGGCGGCGGGTCCGAGGCCGCGGCCCCGTACCGTGAGCTCCAGGCCGTCTTTTCCGAGTCGGCCCGATGGGGACGCCAGCCGCCCGACGTGATCGTCCGGAGTCACCGGCACCGATTCATTGTGACCGAGATCCCGACGGGCCGCGTGGTCGGGGCCGAGCGTGGCCGAGTTCCCAGCGGGACGGCGGCCTGTGTCGTGACGCCCGGCTGGCAAGGCCGGACGCCGTTTTCGTTCAAGAACCAAAACGGCCGCGTCGGATCTCCTCAATTCGGCGGCGTGGTTCTTACGGCCGCCGCCGGCGAGCTATTGATCAAGCGGCGGGTCTGGACAGTGCAAAGGAGCTCGACAGAATGAGTGACCAATTCGACCACCACGACCAGCCAATCCGAATGGACGAGCTACTGGCCGAGCTCGAGTCGATCCAGGGGACAAGCGACGACGAATACGGGCACACCGTCCGCGAGTTGTCGGATTTGTGGAAGGTGAGCCGCCAGAAGGTTCTCGTCCTCCTGACCGAGGCAAAGGCCGCTGGCCGTCTCCTGGTCGGCCGAAAGCGAGTTGAGCGGATCGACGGGGCGAGTAGTTGGAGACCGTGCTACCGTCTCCGGCCTCCGATCCAAAACGAGGGCTAACCACCGCGGGACTCCCTCCGAGGCCGTTAGAGGCGATCCTCGGGCCCCGTTTTGCCACAAATCGGCCGCGGAGCGCGATTTGTTCCGCTTACCGAACCACCACCACCCGGAGCGTGATCCCGTACCGCGCACAAACCGCCAACGCCCGCAGGTAGTACCGCCGCTCCCGCTCGGGATCCTTCTGGAGCAATATCAGCCCCGGTTTGCGGTTTGTCGCGAGCCCGTAGTAGAGGGCCTGGCCGATCCAGCGGCTGGACTGCCCGCGAGCTTTGCCAGTTGTGGGGGTGCAATCGGCAACGGGTTCACGACCTGTTGAACGAGGCGAAGCGTAGAGGCCGCCTGATCGTCGGGCGCAAACGGTTGGAACGGATCGACGGCCAGGTCACCTGGCGACCGGCCTACTCGATCACGCCCGCCGAATAGGCCCGAAACGGCCCCAGATCTTTTTTCGTAAAACCGGAAAAAAGATATCGGTTTACGCTGTCCGGCCTTCCAATGTAAACCGATATCACTTATATATGTGTATGGCAGTTACACGACACATACACGAAACCAAAGTGAGGAATGAGACGATGAAGACATTCAAGTACAACGATGGCGGGCGAGCAGACGCCGGATTCACTGGCAAGGTGCAACCTGGAGACTGTGTGTGCCGGGCAATTGCGATTGCGACCGGAAAGGAATACCGCGAAGTCTATGAAGAGATAAATCGTCGGGCGGGTGGTGGACGGTCGGGGAGTCGGAAAGCGAAATCGTCGGCAAGGAACGGAGTACACAAAGAGTTGTACCGCGACTTGCTGGACGAGTGGGAATTCGAGTGGACCCCGACAATGCAAGTGGGGCAAGGATGCCGGGTACACCTTCGGGCGGATGAACTGCCCAACGGGATTATCATTTGCAAACTGTCGCGGCATCTGTGTTGTGTCATCGACGGCGTAGTCCACGACGTTTTCGACCCCAGTCGCGACGGGTCACGTTGCGTGTACGGGTACTGGGCCGCACCTGAGTCTGAGGTTCCAGACGGGCCGGATTCGACGTGTGGCTACGACACGTATTGTGCTGATGGATTCGTTCCGCGACTGTCGAATTGATATCGACCCAAGCACCCCGCCCGCCGGGCCGACCCCGGCGGGCCTAACCTGGAGAACCACAATGGCACTCACCCCGATCATCCTGCGACTGCCGCCCGAGTGGATCGAGGAAATTGACAAGCGGCGAGGACCGACGCCCCGTGCCGAGTTTCTTCGCGACATCATCCGCCCGAAACTGGGCCGCCAAAAACTGCCGACGCCCCGGCGACGTGGTCGCCCCGTCAGCGAACCACCACCACCCGCAACGTGATCCCGTAACGACCGCAGACGGCCAAGGCCCGCAGGTAGAACTTTCGTTCCGCCTGCGGGTCTTTCTGTAGCAGGATCAGTCCCGGTGTGCGGTTGGTCGCGAGTCCGTAGAACAACGCCTGCCCGATCCCCTGCGACCACTTGCCCGACGCGCACCAGTCGACCTCCCAGGCGACCTGGTCGGTCAGGATATCCACCCGCGAGCCGTCGGGCGTCCTGGCTTCGGCCTGTCCGCCCATCTCGCCGGCCAGGTGGCGCGACCAGTCGGTCTCCCGCCACGCCGTCCGATCCGCCGGCGGCAATCCGGGCCCGTCAGGCGGCAACAGCATCGCCAGGGCGGCGATCGAGAAGGCGGCGGCACGTCTCACGGCTCCACCCCCAGCAGGTGGTGTACCGGGCGGCCGACGATGGCCGAGATCGTGACCAGTTGGGCCGCGTCCGGGCAACTCCCGCCGGTCTCCCAGCGGGTGACCGTCGAGGCCGACACGTTCAACTCGCTGGCCAGTTCGGCCTGAGTGAGTTTCTCATCGATCCGGGCGGCGGCCAGCCTCCGCCCGATCTCCCGCAGGTGACCGGCCCGCCGGCTCGCTCGTGCTGCGTCCATGCGGCGTGCCATCCTGAGATTATACTAGAAAGCCGTGTTGACAAGAAAACAACAAGACGCAACAATCACCAACGACGGGGGGCCAACGGATTGGGAAGAGGTGACACAAATGGATTTGATCAAACGCGAACTAGAGCGGCTCCGGATGCTCTCGGCCCTCGTCACCGCGCGCGACGCTCTACGGTCCGCGTCGAGATCACGGCGGGGCGAGTCCCCGGAAATGATCAGAGCCCTGGTCGTGACCGACCAGGTGCTACACCACCACGGTCTGGCCCCGGTGGAGTCCCGCAATGCGTGAGCGTTGTCTTGTCGACGGTTGTGATCGTCAGATCTACGCGCGCCGCCTGTGCCGATCCTGTTACGAATCGGCCAGGCGGCTGGTGGCAGCCGGGGACGTAACCTGGAGCGGACTTATCGAGAAGGGGCTGGCCGCAAAAACTCGCGGCCCACGCTGGAACCCGCTGACCGTGGCACTGAAGAAGATAGACAAGAAGGATTCCGATAGTGAGGGGGAACAGAATTGAACCAGGCGACGCTCTTTCCTGTCGAGACCGAGTCGCGTCCCCTCACGATCCAGGAACGATTCGAGATCTACGATCGGAACCATCCGGAAGTGTGGAGACTGTTCGTTGAGTTCGCATTGCTAGCCAAAGCCCGTGGCCGGACCCGTTACTCGGCCCGCGCAATCATGCAGCGTATCCGCTGGGAGCGGGAGGTCGAGCAGGAGGCCGCCGAGCCGTTCAAGATCTCGAACCTCTGGTCATCCCGCTACGCCCGGAAGTTGGTCAACGCCGACCCTGAGACCTGGACGGGGTTCTTTGAACTGAGACAAACCATGGAGTGAATCCCGCGTTGTGGCCCGCGCCGCCAGGATGGCGCATCCGCTCCCCGATTGCGGAGCCGGTGGAACCGGGCGGGCCACGTTTCAAGACACCAGAAGGAAGGAGCCTTCCGATGCTCGTGC
>Ga0208183_1000673_pt1 | contig 14356 bp, 17 predicted proteins | sample MalvirDeepMed_51_FD_184251 | JGI IMG/M metagenome (GOLD analysis project Ga0208183, IMG submission 184251) | Marine viral communities from the Global Malaspina Expedition - Malaspina viral metaG DeepMed_51 (SPAdes) (version 2) | ecosystem: Environmental > Aquatic > Marine > Oceanic | place... | reverse complement strand
AGAGATATTGTGCTGTTAAATTCAGCACGTCGGATAGTGCCTGCTGTTTGTATGTATTCATTTCTGTTTTTCTCCTTTGTTGTTGTTTATGTGGCTTCAATTCACCCTGAAGTAGGAGTACTCACCTGCTTCGTACTCGTAGCCGTCATAGTGTCCAAAGTGATGGCCGTACCCATCCATTGCCGTGTATTGGTATTGGACCTCGTCTATTTCTTTAGCCATTAATTCACCCAGGAGCTCATAGGAACCGGCTTTTTGAGCCTTTGTAACAACGTTGCAATCGAGTCCTGTTATATCTGCGATAAACCAGTCATTAAAACAACCCAAGGTATAAATATCACTTAAAAGTTCATCCCTTTGTATCTCGTCAATTGCATCCTGGTGAATGAACCGGTAATTTGCAACCTCAAAGTCATCTTCATCCATTGATTCGATAATTTCCCTTCTCTCGTCAAGATCGAACTGAGCTTGTAGATCCTTTGCTATTTGTCTTATTTTCATTTTTCTATCCTCTCTCGTTTGTTAGTTGTTTTTCAAGTTTTTTGATTTTTCTTTCAATCCACTGCCGCATTTTTCTCCCTTCCTTACTGTTTGAGCAATAGTACAACCTAGATGTCAGGTCTTTTATTTCTTCTGTCGTTGTCATTATCTTATCTCCCTTTCGTTTAGGTTTTGTTTTGGCATCCGTAAAGCTGGAGAAGTGTCTATTATGTACTTGGCTAGATCTTTGGCAATTTTATGCAGTGCTGCGGACCTTTCCTCATTGCTATTCCATCCAGCTCGTTGCAGTTCTTCTTTTGTTAGTTTCATTTTTTTTTCCTCTTTTTGTTAAAACTTCTCAATGATAAAAGAATCACCGTCGACAGGAATAACTGTCGTCTGCTCATTAATGTCTTCTATCGTTTTGTATTCCTTGCTATAATCCGCCTGGAATTCCTTTAGATTGTCGTATTCTGTGAAATCACAGCAAATGGCAATGACATCCAATTCGAATTCTTTGCCAATTCCCTCTTCCAATTCTATCAGGTAGTCATATATAGCATTTAGCCCCTGACAGGTAAATTGCTCTTTACGTGAGTCAGACTGTTCGAATGCTCGGTGAAAATCGTAAGTGGTTACATTCTGTTTCATTTTCGTTCTCCCTTTATCTGTTTTCACTATCGAATAGACACGCATCTTGTGTTCCTCATCTCTCCCGATATTACACTTATATGAAGTATTATGCAAGCTTTTTATTATATTATTATATATTATCTTATATTATCGTCAATCAATGCTATACAATGAGACACAAGCGGCGGAGCTTGGCCAATGCCGCCAATGATCCGCGGCGCCTGGACCGGTGGCGGTGTCCCAGGTGTCCCAGGTGTCGCAGGTGTCGCAGGTGTCGCCGGCCGTATTGCCAGGGATCCGGCGCGGGATCGGAGGCAATGACGCGAGACAGCGAAACTAATGGAGACGCGCCAGGGGGGGGGTATGGGGACCGCACCCACCGCCGCCGTGAGGTAATGATGTATCCCACATACTTTTTGGGCGTTTTTTGCGTTTTTGGGAACTACGTCTTTATTTTATCGTAAATGTTGCGTAACTTTCACAAAAGTGAAACATATAATGGACAGCACAACCTCACCCGGAAAAGTCTCTGTCAGCCAGTTGGCTGATGATCCGTTAAGCAATCCCATCCTGTCAAAGTTTTACAAGTCTGAGGCGAAGAAGAGCAACAGCAAATTAAAGTTACCGCCTGAGAAGTACGACGAGTTCTTATCGTCTTTGCAGGAGTCTGGCGGATACATTACGAGGGCGGCCGCCAGGTATGGTGTACACAAGCGTACTGTTTATACTCAGATGAAGCGTGACAATACTTTTGCTCTTGCTGTCCGCGATGTACAGGATATGTTCAAGAAGAAGCAGATGGACGACCTTGAGGACTTATCTCTTAAAAACGCAATGAATCCGAAGAACGTATCTGAGCGTTTGTTTCACTTGAAGGCGATGGATCCGGCAAGGTATCGTGATCGCGGCATTAGAACGGCGACACAGGTTAATGTAACGGTAGCTGGGTTAGCGATTAAGGACAGAGCCAAAGAGATTGAGCGTCGGGAGAAGCTGAAGAATGTCAATGACTCAGGATAGTGTTGTATTGGAGCTTGTTTCGGCTTTAATGGAGTCGTTAGAGGTGTTGTACGTTGTTTTGCACCGTGATGAGACGCTGCAAAGGTTATCTCCTGATGTAGTTGAGAATGCAGTTGCGGCTATGGCAGCCGGCTGTGAATGTGTTGACGAGTTATTTGATCGGTGGGCGGAAGCGTAGAGGTATATTGCGGTTATCGTGATGAGTCCGGCACTCCTACGGAGGCGTTGGATCATCAGGAGGAGTATCATTTGTACACTGGTTGGGCGAAGCATCATTTGATGGCGGGTTCGCTGGGTACAGGCAAGACGGAGGCGATGTGTGTTGAGGCGGTTAAGCAGTGTGCTGAGATACCGAAGAATTTTGGTTTAATGGGGAGAAAGGTGTTGGATGCGTTTAAGAAGTCAACTTTATTGCAATTATTGGATTTGGGGAGTGATTTCATTGAGCGTCACCGTCCTGTTGATCATTTGATTGAGTTCAAGAACGGGTCCAAGATTATTTATATGGCTTTAGATGATTCCAGGGACGCCATTCAGCGTATTAAGTCGTTGAATCTGGGTTGGTTTGCGTTTGATCAGCTTGAGGAGGTACCCGAGGATACGTTTATATCGGCGGCAGGTCAGTTAAGGCGCAAGGGTACACAGCGTTGTTCGTTTCACACTTGCAATCCGGCGGGGCACAATTGGGTTTGGAAGCGTTGGAAGAAGGGCAAGGATGCTCAGAACTCGGTACAGGGCGGTTATCGTCTTATTGAGACGAAGACGTGGACTGAGGGTGCATTACCTCCGACTACGGAGCGTGAGGTTCGTCTTTATTCTGACAATCCTCATTTGCCTCCTGACTATATTTCTTGGCTTTTGGAGATGCCTGAGCGGTGGGTTAAGCGGTATGTTTATTGCAGTTGGGATGATTTTGTCGGGTTAGTATATCCGATGTTTGATGAGAAGATACATTTTATTAAGCAGTTTGAAGTTCCGGATTGGTGGAATCATTATGTAGTATATGATTATGGGTATAAGAATCCTTCTTGTGTATTATTTGCTGCTGTTGATGGTGACGGAAAAATTTGGGTTTACGATTTGATTTACGAGTCGGAGTTATTGATTGATGATTTAGGTGAGATGGTATGTGACCGTTTGAATCCGGATATTGATTATATATTTTTAGCTGATCCGTCCATTAACCGTACTGAGCGGGACGGTCGCACAATTGCTGAGGAGTGGGACAAGTTTGATATTTTCTGGCAGAACGCCAAGAACGATAAGCGGGTTGGATATGATAAGGTTGGCAGATGTTTACAGCCGGATGAGAAGGGGTTTGTGGGAATGTCATTTTTCGATGTTCCGCAGATGTCGTCGCTACGTGATGAGATTGTGGAGTACAAGTGGAAGGAATTGCGATACGGACGGGAAGACCGTCCTCAGCCGGAGGAGGCAGTGAAGGTGAATGATCACTCGATGGATTGCTTGCGTTATCTCGTTAATTACGTTGATTCCGCGTCGAAGCCGATGATGCTTAAGAGCGATCCTTACGGTGATTGGTCGGGTTTAATGAATAGTGTTGGCAGTAAACTTGGGTGGATGTCTGAATGAAAGATTTACAGCGTCTTAAAGAGTTATATGATATGTTTGATGCTATGCAGGCGTCGAATAAGGGTTTTATGGATTCCGCTAAAGAGGCGGCGTCATTTTATACTGGTGGATTTGGTGAAGGTCAATGGGCGCAGGAAGATTTACAGAAGCTTCGCAGGGAGAACCGTCCGCCTTTGCAGTTAAATATAATACTGCCGAAGGTGAATCTGGTAACAGGCATCGAGCGACAGAACCGTTCTTCGTGGAAAGCTTTGCCCGTTGAGCCGTCGGATGAGGATGAAGCGCAGTTGATTACCGCTTTACTGTTCCATCTTGATATGAACAGGAAGCTCCAGAATTTATTTTCAAGGGTGCATAAGGACGGCACCATCACCGGCAGGGGATGGGTAGATGTATTTGTAGAGCCGGGTAAGGATTTCCTGGGAGAGATTAAGCTTCGCCGTGAGAGCTGGCAGAATGTACTGGCTGATCCTGAAGCGGATACGCCGGATACAGGAGAGTGGATGCGTCTTGGACGTACCAAGTGGCTTTCTCTCAGTCGCTTGAAGTCATTGTATCCTGAGCAATTGTCTGATTTGAAGAAAATTGAAGATGTGGCGATGACGGATTTGGATTTATCCACTCCGTCTGACATAGATCCTCGTCAGGAGATGGGGAATTTTTACCGTAACGGCGAAATTATAGGTGCTTCACGGTTTGTTGATCCGGCGGCTCGTAAGGCGAGGGTTGTAGAATTATGGGAGCGGGATTGGCAGAGAGAGTATTTTGTAGTAAATGTCCGCACCGGCAAGCTGACACCGCAGGGATTTGAGAAGAAGGGTGACGCGGTGGAGTTGATGAAGGTCTTGTCTCAGGCACAGGATAGAATGAGAGCGGAGAATCCCATTAATCAGATACCAGATGAGGATGTATTTGATGTAATCGTTCGTTCTGTACCAAAAACATCTCTTTCAGTATTTTCCGGAGCGAGGATGATACTGGATAAAGTGCCTAATCCGTACAACCATAACGAATTTCCGCTGGTGCCTTATTTTTATTACTTTGAGGATGTAGGCGGAGAAGTGGAAACTTTCGGGCTGGTGGAAAATATGAAGGACCCACAGCGGGAGAAGGACAAGCGGCGTTCACAGGCGCTTGATATTATGAATCGCACTCCCAAGGGTGGCGGAGTATTCGCCGGTGGTAAGGTGACATCTGATCAGATGAACGACGCCTCATCTTCAGGTAAGTGGGTGTCGGTACCGGGATTCAGAGGTAACGTCAGGGAATTTATGCAGCAGTGGTCAACCAGTCACTTGGCTTTGATTAATACGGTTGTGGGATTGGAGAACGCAGCCGCCGTGGATGCCAAGGAGATTTCTGGTGCTACTGATCCGCTGATGGGTATAGCAGCCGGTTCCAAGGAATCAGGGTTTGCGGCGCAAACAAGGATTCGCCAGGGTATGCTGACATTGGAAGAACAGATGGAAAATTTAGATAGGACGAAGAACAAGGTTTTGAGTCTCTGTATATCAAATATGCAGCAATTCTACACCAGACCGCAGATAATGAGAATTGTAGGCAATCAGATGGGCGGCGAACTTCCGTCTGATGAAGTGATACAGGGATTCCTGAATAATTTTGAGAATATGCGGTTTGATATTGTGCTGGACGGAGGTAAGAACTCGCCTACGATGAAGGCGATGAAGGCCGATCAGGTGGGTGAGCTTATCAAGATGGGATTCCAGAGTTTGTTCCCATTGTGGCTTGACTTATCTGATCTGGAGGCGAAGGATGAAATCATCGCCAAGATGGAAGAAGAGAAGGCAGCACAAATGATAATGCAGCAGGTTCAGCAAGGAATTAAGCAGGGTAATGGTGCCCCGCAATAATAAAGGAGAATGATATGCCCGTAACATACGGATCCAATAAAAAAGACAAAAGGCATCTCGGTTATCCGCCGCCCAGCAGCACAGGCAGTTCCAATCCATCACCGAAGAAAGATTCTAAGGGTGACGTGACAAAAAAAGTTGGCAACAGTTCCAGTGAAAAAGGTCGGATGGACTATTCCGGTTCATAGTGATTGAAGCATTTTGATTGGCTGATTTCATTAGTACGGAAACTTATTGAAGCTAAGTTTTCCGGTTCTTTGACAATAAATTTCAATCAAGGTGGGATAACTAGTCTTGAGAAATACGAGAGAGTAGTCCCGCAATAACAATAACAGTCAGGCAACTCTGACTTAACCCCCGTTAGGGAACTAAGCAGAAGCCGTGTTATCACAATTTTGTGATGATGCGGCTTTTTTATTAGTGCCAGCCTTGGCGGATAAGGAGGACATAAAGATGGCGAAAAAAGAAAGTCGCTTTGAGTTCATAGATACGGACAAGGAACTGTCCGGCGAAGCAGACACTCCCTCAGAGGCCGAAGAAGAGAGTGTTGAGGCGTCGGCAGAATCCCCCGATGATGCAACGGAGCAGGCTGAGGAGCAAGAGAGCGAGAACCAGGAAGTTGATGAAGTATCTGAGGTTAAAGCTGGAGGGAAGCAATTCTCGACGGTCGAAGCTTTGGCCGATGCTTACACCAACTTGCAGACGCTACACGGAAAGCAGACAAATGAGATTGGAGAATTGCGGCAAGCCATTGAAGGTTTGAAGGTAAGTGATCAGAACGCAGAAAAGGAAGAATCCCCTGTGCCTGAGTACGATCCTTACAATGCCGATTCAATCGCTGAATACGTCCAGCACGTTGCGAAGCAGACTTATCAGGCTGAAGCGAAAACGCAGAAGCGGAAGGCTGCCGAGCAGAAGATGGACGAAGCGTATGAATCAATGGTCCGGCAATTTACTAAAGATCATCCTGATCTTTCCAAAGATGAGCTTATGGCGGTCGCTCAATTTGCCGACAGTAGAGGCATCACCTTTATGGACGATGCCTACACTATCAAAATGGCTGAAACAACTGCAAGGAAGGCCAAGGAGGAAGGTCAGGCTGAAGTGACTAAAAAACTTCAGGCGACCGCATCCGTTCCCCCGTCGTTATCTACGGCAGGTTCTGGGAAAAGCACTACCGAAGAGGACATAGACAACATACCCGCTTCTGAGTGGGGTGATATTCCTAGTAAGGAACGGTGGGAGTATCTCCGAAACGTTCCCGGCAGTTAATCTTAAAGGAGCTATTTAATGGCACAATCATCTTGGGCGTCTGGTTTACAGGTATCCAGATGGGCTAAAGAGCTTTTCAATGAAGTAGGTAAGGAAATCTACTTTGAAAAGTTTATGGGCGATGGTGCGGATTCGATGATTCAGGTTAAACACGAACTGGACGGTTCACAGGGTAAAGACGTAACCTTTGGTCTTATCACGAACCTGTCCGGCTCTGGTATTTCCGGCGACAGCACACTGGAAGGGAACGAAGAGGCTATGAGTTCTTATTCTCAGACTGTTACCACTGCAATGGAGCGTAACGCAGTACGGGATACTGGTAACTTTGAAAACAGCAAGGTTCTCTTTGATTTTCGTAAAGAGTCTCTGTCTGTTCTCAAGACCTGGCTATCTGAGAAGGTTGATTCTGACCTTTTCACGTCTCTATCCGCTTCACCCACCCGAACCTTCAGGGCTGATGATGGATCAACCTCAGTTGGCAGCAGAGCGAATGAATCAAGTACAGCCGCTGCGCTGACCGCTAGCGATACCATCTCGTTGTCTGACATTTCTGCATTGAAACGTCTGGCACAAATCCCTAAAGGTTCAAGCGAACTTCGTATGAGACCTATCCGCGTTGGCGGTAAAGAATACTACATCCTTCTGGTTCATCCGGAAGTGGCGTACGATCTTACCACCTTGTCTGCTTGGCAGCAGGCACAGCGCGACGGCAACATTCGAGGAGAGAGCAATCCTATTTTCAGCGGTGCGTTAGGTGTTTTTGACGGTGTGGTAATTCACGCCCACGAAAATATCTCACAGGCTGATACGGGAGGTTCTGGTGGTAATCTTCATTATTCTACCAATCTCTTCCTCGGTTCACAAGCCGGAGTCTTTGCGAGAGTTGGCGAGCCTCTCTGGGTTGAAAAGACCTTTGATTATAGCAATTCTCTCGGTGTAGCCGGTGGGCTTATTTATGGACAGGGTAAATCTAAGTTTAATTCCGAAGATTATTCCTGCATTGCCTACTATACGCAGAATACCGATTTTACTGCATAGTCTAAAGTAACCGGATAAAATGAACGCTTTGACTTTAATGGGGCGGCGGAAATGACGGGGTTAATAGCCTGCTATAAAGCCGCTCCGGTTAAAGCGCAATAAGGAGTAACAATGGCAACACTGGCAGCATTAGAAGATCAGGTACGGGATAAGCTCGGTTTAGCGGCAACGGATACACCGCCTACGGACAGCGAGATTGACCAGTGGATTGTTGACGGTCAGAACGAAATAGTTAATATGGTGGTAGATGATGCGCTTACAACAATGATTGTAGAAGATTCTCTGGACGGGAACCTCAATAGAGATGTAGGCTTCACCAGCGGATCACCGTCACTGACATCAGAACCGTACAGAATCTTAGCGGTAAAAATTAAAGAATTAGGAGGGTCTCTCGAGTCTGCGATTCTGGTATCGTCTGAGATAATGGATATTATTGACGACGGTTCTGACAGTATTTACAGTACATCGGGAAAATTTTATGCGATTTACGAGAGTAAAATACGGCTTTCACAGGCAGGGAAAAGTGAAGCGGGAAGTGTAGTGGTGAGATATATAAAAATTCCGCAGAAAACGAGGACGACTGAATGCGACTTGCCCACATCTTTAGAGCCCCTGGTGGTTGATTACGCAGTGGCGGAAGCGAAGAAACAGATAGAGGAGTATAATGATGCACAGGCGATTATGCAGGGATTTTATCAGAAGATTGGAGTAATAAATAAGCGTTACGGTGGTATTCACGAGGTTGAAGAAGAATGAACTTACGAGACATTAGATCAGAGATAAGACTTTTAACCGATACAACGGAAGACAAAAAATATCCCGACTCTCATATTAATGATTTTATCAATCGAGGGCAGATGATACTTGTGGATGAAGCGGAACTGCTGGAAACCACTGCTACGGCAACAGCAGCGTCCGGTACAAAAGAATACGATTTAGACAGTTCTTCCATTTGGACGCCGGAAGGCGGCGGAGGCGCTGCTGCCATTAGCATCTTACGGATGCGGAGAGTGGACTACGATGGTTACAAGATTCACCGTATCGGTTATCATCAGATAGTGAATCCGTCAAACTCCAGCGGAACGGCTACTATCCCCGGCGGATACGGATATTACATCAGGGACAACAAAGTGGGGATATTCCCCGACCCATCAGCAGTAACGATAAAGATTTATTACATTCCGAAGCCGACGACATTATCGAGCAATACGTCAACACCTGACATTGATTCGGCTTATCACGAGGCGTTGGTTTATTACGGTGCCTGGAAGGTGGCGGAGAGGTTTCAGCGGGATATGATCTCCTACTATAAGAATGAGTGGAGTGAGTGGAAACGGAAAGCGATACAGTACGGTAATTACAAATTTGCTGAACCGTCATTTACAATTGACTACAACGATTTTTAATTATGCCTAATCCTAAACAGAGATTTAAGATTGGCGATTTCAGCGGCGGACTGGTGACGTATCCGTCTCCGCTGGATATTAAGGACAATCAGTTCCAGTCGTTTGAAGAAGTTGAGAATCGCAAAATCGGGAGAGTGGAGAAGGTGAAAGGAGCGGCGGATATTACAGCAGCTCGTTCCACCAGCGATATTCTTAAAGGACAGGGGTACTATATCTATCGTACCGGCTGGGATGCCAGTAATAATCAGAACAGTACGATGTGGCACATATTGTATCGCAAGAACGGATCCAGCGATAGAACAGTGGAGCGATATGACAACGCTGACGGAGGAGGTGGAAGCTGGTTGGAGATATTTGATGAGACAACCTGGACTGACACTTCCAGTGATCCGGAAGTGGATATGTTTGCGCATAATGAAGTGCTTCGTATTTCTGACGGAAACCTGGGAAACAGTAATAATGCCTCACAGTGGTACGGACATATCAAGCGGGAGTTTTGGGGTAACGGCACAGCGTCAGGAATAACATACGGAACGAATAAGTCTCCCGATTATTACCAGCCGGCACAGAACGAAAATATCAGCAATTGGAAAATTTATGAGACAGAGTTGAAGCCGCCTATTGTGGTAAAGATGAAAGGTGCTTACGATACAGCGGGACTGAACACATCTGTTACAATTAATAATAACGATTTTGAGAGTGGTTTTACAGATGGATTAGCAACCAATTGGAGCAATCAACAAACGGTTACAGTAGCCGAATATACTGCTGATCCTTATGCTGGAAACAGCGCACAGCAGATTAAATATACAAACGGAACTGGTCAGAATGTTTATCAAGCCGTTTCTGTTACCGTTGGACAACAATATCGTCTTGCCTGTTATATAAAAACACTTTCTGGCACATTAAATTCAAAAATTGGTATATCTGGAACACAAACAGGTTCTCTTGATGCCGCAACGACTTCAATAACAACCGTAGAGGATTGGCAGTATGTATCTGTTGATTTTATTGCACCAGCTTCTACGATATATATAAAGTTATTAGCAAGTATATCTTCCGCAGATACAGGCGTCGCAGTTTTTGACAATATAACCTTGGAATCTCTTGGAGGGGGGATAAGCGCAGAAAGGAATGTGGGAATCTTTTCTTACGAGCCGAGGCATCCGTACGCTTCCGGTACAATACTGGAAAATGACGATCACTATTTGTGGCCCGATGCAATCAGGTCTGAAACATTCAGTGAAGATGATAAATATACAGTAACGTATGTTTATGATCATATTCAGGAGACGGAGTTGGGTAAGACTGATGATGGTGAGATTGGTGTGTCAGGGTTTGAAGTTAAGGAGCAGGGTCCCGATGAATTTAAGGCAAAACTGGTCGTCGATGGAACAACAGACAACCTTGTAAATGATGCTTCGTTTGATATGGGGGACCCGACAGTAACAGTAGATTCTGGCGGAGCGTTTAATATCTATACTTATATTCGCATCGGTCAGGAAATAATGCTTATCACCGCAATCGATAGCGATGTTTTAACGGTTGTAAGGGGACAGCAGGGCACTTCTGACGCTGATCACAGCGATAATAGCGAAATTTATATCTATCCGTCTCCGCACAAGGCGAGAGCGATCAATCTTGTTATTTACACCGGTGCTTCCAATGCCAATTGGAATCGTCGTATAACAGCCATAAATCTGTACTGGAAGCCGAAAGACGAGGTAGATTGGTATTTAGCAGGCACGTTTGATGTGGAAACAGGATTCGCTGATAGTGATTTGGCTATACTTGAGCCAACCGCTACAAACGTTGAAAGTAATTGGGGGCATTGGACAAGATGTCCTGATGCTGCTGGTTCAGAGGTAACTGTTGGCGCCATTGAGGCTGGTAGCACTGATAGAAAATGGCTTGACACTGATTATTTTGTTAATACGGCTGTTAACGATATCGCTGTGGCGGTCAGCATTGCGAAAAGTCCAAACGACTATTCTACAATGCTCAATTCACTTAGTTCTATGTGGGGGAAGGTGTCGGCAAAAGTGACGACAGATGATGGTGTAGAGTTTGATGCCAATATGCTTCCCGTTTCCAGAAGTGGAACGAGAGCGTCTGACCCTGAGACATATTATGTGGTTACATCCACACCGAGAACTGATGTGGTGACGAATTGGTACTTCCCGTTTGACGGTATCAAGGCGATGACGTATCAGTCGTTCACCGGACGCATTGCCAATCAGACGGTACCGGCCATACGATGGAAGACATCGGTGGTGGCAGGAGACAGAGCATTTTACGGCAATATAGACACTAAGGACGAAAACGAGCAGACAGTGAGGGAAAGAAGCAGGGTATATTGGTCGCCTGTATTTAAGCCTGATGAAATTACAATGACCGGATTTAAGGACTTCGGTAAGAATGACGGTGACGAAATTGTGTCTCTGGAGGAACTGGACGGCAGGTTATATGTTCTTAAAGACAGGAATGTGTATATTATGAATGTATCTGCCGGTTCTGAGTTGAATTGGCACATAGAGCGTCATTACAGGGGATTTGGATGTTCTTATCGCTCTGCAAGTATTAAGACACCGTATGGTGTTGTATGCTGCGATTCCAAGCAGATTACACTCATAACACCACAACAAATTGTAGAACTGTCGCTTCCTATTCGCTCTGAATGGCAAGCGCTTACGTTCGATAACCCGGCTATCGGTTATTCCGGTGTTCAGAAGGAGCTGGTGATAATTCCCGATACTTCACCAGGTAATGCGGTGGTGAACGGGTACAGATATAATTTCGATAACAGGAGTATATCAAAAGCAACACTTGATTCTATTACAGCGGATGATGTCAGTAATTTTCAAATTGGAGACAACCTTGAACCTGTTTACGTCAGATCACATACGGTGGCTTCCTGATGCCTACCAGCGCTATCATAAAGGAGATGAACAGTTCCTCTACGGACAACATTCAGACAGCAACTGTAAAGACAAAGCAGTACGATTTCGGCTATCCCGGAATGAAGAAGCGATTCACAAGAATTTATGTTACATACAAGACAGATGATGAAGCCAGTGACGCTCTTACAGTGAAAGCATATCTGGATGGAAATACGTCAGCAGATAAGACACTTACATTCGGTGCGTCAGCATCACTTACCAATACGGGAGATTTTTTGAATCTTGTTGGTAAAACTTTGGAATTGGAGTTCTCCAGTGCCGGACAGGATTTGATACTGGACGATACTATTGTTGAGTACGCAGTAGTAGGGCATCAGCCGTAATGGAAGTGACACAGGAGGAGCTGAACTTGCTGAGGCAGCAGAAACAGGACAGGATACTGGGTGTTAAAGGAACGCTGTTGTCTCCGGGTGACGGTCAGGACGGTGATTTCGGGGTATGTAAACATAAGGGGAAGGTTTTGTTCGCTACGAAGGTTTCGGGCGAATGGCAATACAGTGAAATGAAACGAGCAAAGGACTTGTAGGAGCTAATTATGGCAAATAAAACTGAGTATTGGAAGACTATGTACGATGAACAAGGTAATTTGTATAAAGCGTATAAGATAAGAGATTGGCGTGGAACCACAATTAATGCGTTCTTAAAAGACTCGTCAGGAAACATCGTTCTGCAAACTGATGATTGGGCATTTCAAGGATTTGATTGGGCGGATGTAAGGAGAATGTGGCGAGAAAAAATGGCAGATTTTGAGTCAGAACGCGGTAATCTGATGAATCAGGATGAATGGGAATCTTTTGAAAGTGAACAGGAAGAGAAAGATGATCTTGACGCTGATAAAGAGGAACTTCGTGCTGAGATTGAGGAACAGACGGGTGAGTATAAGACCGCTGTTGAGAGAGCTGGAGAAGAACAGGAAGAATATGCTGAACGACTTTCAGCCCGTAAGGGTGGTCAAATGGCACGAAAGGTTTCTGAGGCAATCTTGGGAACTGGCGGGGAGGCACCAGCGGCAGAGTTTGCGACCGAAAGGTTGAGCGAAGCGTCAGGCCGACAGCTTTCCGATATTGTGCAGGGTATTGGAGCTGGAACAAAATCGAAGTTGGCTGAGATTGAAGGGATGGATGTTGGAAATGTTTTTACTATGGAACAATTGGGGCAAAGGCAAGAAGAGATCACCAATGCGATGACGCGGTTTTTCCAACAGCAGGAAACAGAACGTGCTGGAATCCAGGCACAGCTTGATGTTCAGCCCGAATGGTGGGAAGGGATTATTGGTGATACTATCGGAGCGGCTGGGACATTTTATGGTGCGAAAGCCGGTGCCACCATAGCAAGTGGTGGAACGATGGCTTGGACTTGTTTTGACGGTAGTGTTGGTGTTGTTGGTATTGATAGTATAATACCCTTTGAACTGCTAAAAGAAGGTGATGTTATTAGCACTACAAGCGGATTTAAGCCTGTAAGTAAAGTTCATAAATATAATGCGTCAAGCACGATCAATGTGGATGGAATAAAAGTCACTGGATACCATCCCTATATTATGGAAGACGGCAGCTTGGAACTATCCGGAAAGTTAAAAGAAGGTGATGTTCTTTGGGGTGGCGAAGAGGTCAAGTCTATTGTGAGTGAGGAAGGTTCTGATTATGTCTATAACATTGATATTGACGGACATAATTACCATATAGAAAATGGTGCGTTGGTCCATACGGGGCGCAGGAGAGAATAATGGCATTCAAATTCAAGACTAAAAAGCGTCCATCCGCACTTCAGTTGGCAGTGACTTCATTTGCTGCTGGAGCGGCACAAGGTGTTGCCGGCGCATCTGAGCAGGCATTAAAGCGGGAAGCGGCGAACAAGACATCGCGGGAGAAAGCGTCGCAGAAGTGGCTGTCAATGGCAAAAAGTTTTGGTGACCCCAAAGCGAAGAGTGAAGCGTATCGTGTGGGGATGGCACTTATTTACGGCAAGATGACAGAAGATGAGGCATTTGAGATAATGTCGTCGTATATGAATGATGAGTCGTCGTTTGTGAAGCCGGAGGAGCCAAAGTTATTAAGTGATGAAAAGAAGCTTATGTTAAATC
>Ga0208183_1000659_pt1 | contig 14618 bp, 20 predicted proteins | sample MalvirDeepMed_51_FD_184251 | JGI IMG/M metagenome (GOLD analysis project Ga0208183, IMG submission 184251) | Marine viral communities from the Global Malaspina Expedition - Malaspina viral metaG DeepMed_51 (SPAdes) (version 2) | ecosystem: Environmental > Aquatic > Marine > Oceanic | place... | reverse complement strand
GTTTATAAGTTCAATGAAGGCCGCCAGATATTCGAGATCAAGAAGGACCAGAAGCCAGAGGAAAACAAGTTGGTGTTCGGGTTGTTCCATAGGAAGGCGAACAACTCCAGGCTGATACGGGACTTGGGGTTTGAGCTGAGCTTCGCCGATCCCGAACAGGTGGTAGTGACTCGGAAGGACGTGCGGGACACTCCCCTGGAATCAGAGCAGTCTTTCCCTCAGCGTGTACTGAACGCCTATAACCGCAACGGCGCTGCACTGTACACCGTGTCAGAGATGGCTGAAGAACTATCCACAGAAACACGGACCGTCACCGACGCCATAGCACGTACGGTGCTCGAACGGCTGGTGCGTGACGGGTCGCTCACCAAACACCATGCCAATGGCAACCAGCAGTACGGAGTACCTGCCGAGGAGGTGGATGAATGGACAATAGCGTGAAGGCAGACCTTAGATCCTTGGAGAAGAGCATAGAACTCATTGAGATGGCATACAGGAACGGGCTACGGCTCGTACCGAACGGGAGCAGGCTGAAGCTGCGGAAAGACCCCGATGCCGTGGATTACGACAAGCACGAAGCCGCTACGGCTGCTGCGATAGTGAAACATAATTCTGAATCAATACTAGCTATCACCGCAGACCAGGACGGGACTCGGGAACTCCTGGCTCAGTCTCAGCGTAGGATGGCAGAGGAAAACGAAAGGTTCCTGATCGACCTCGACCTCTGGGACCGCCTTGAAAAAGCCTACAGGGCGGTCTTCGGGGGTACTGAGTGTGTAATGGGGGCCGAAGGGTGCCTGGAGGGCGCTGTGGTGCGTTGTAGGGCCTGTGAAAGGGGAGTGAAGGATGAGTAAGGAGATAATGTTGAAATGTCTACAAGATGCCAAGTGGGTGTACGCCCAGTTCGACAAAGAGCAAAACGTAGCGGCAATGCTTGGCTTTACCAGACCGGGTCTGGCAAATATCGCTGCTGCTTTGTATCAGGTAAAAATGTCTCGCAAGGATGGAGGATGGTGAAGAATGGCATATAGGAAATTCTTTTCAGGCGATGAGATAGTGATCGACCATTACCGCTACCCGTCCCATGACCATCATCGAGGACTGGTCGTAGGGACTCGGATAACCCGGTATCGAAAGGAGGGGAAGCCGTCGCTTGTGTCATACCGGGTGGAGTGCGAATGCGGCGCATCGCTGGTGCCGCTGGCACGGCACATGGACCTGGTATCCACCAAGGCACCTATATCTGTGCTGGATATGCGCCGCCGGTACTTCCTCCGTGAGATAGGGGTTGCCGTCTCCGATGATACCTTGGGCCAGCAGGTGGATGCAGCCCTCGGCATACTGACTGACAAGCAGCGGGCCATCATCATACGGAGGTTCGGCCTGAGTGACGGTGACGATACACGGCATACCCTCCAAGGCATCGCGGAGGCTTTGGGAGTGAGCAAGCAGTACATCGATGAGGTGGAAGGGAAATCCCTATGGAAGCTCCGGTCCTTCCCGGGCCTCGTGAAGGAGCCGGCATGAAAACTCAAGCTCTACCCCAGATGACCGAGAAAGAGCTATCAAAGCAGATTGTGGCAGCGGCCAAAGAATGTGGATGGCTCACATACCATACGTTTCTCAGCAAATGGTCTAAGCCAGGGTTCCCAGATCTTTGCATGGTGAGGAACGGCAGGCTCTTATTCTGGGAGCTGAAGAGCGCCGTGGGAAAAGTATCCGAGCCCCAGGCCGAGTGGCTCGAGGCGTTATCTGCGGTGCCGGGGGTGGATGCGAGAGTTGTGAGACCGGGTGACCTTGAAGAGGTGTACCTACTACTCATCGGGTCATCGCTAGAGAGCGTCTATAGCACATGATAAGGAGATAGGATAATGAAGCGAGCATTCACGATCTACTACGACGATAGCGAGTGGAACCCGGAGGATGAGGCGATGATATATAAATATGAGACAGGCAAATACTTTGACGGGGAAAGCGCACCTGTCAGAGCAAGCATTCTGATGGACTGCTACGAACACTTCATGAAAGCATATAACAATGGCGACCCATTGTCACTAGAAAAGCTAGGTGGGGAGTATAAGGTAGCCGCTACCATAGAGGAAGAGGAAAACAGTCTAATGACATCTGACGAGATAAAGCAACACCTGGACATAGTGGAGGTGGTGAGTAGCTATGTGCCGACGCTCCAACGAGCTGGGCGCAACTACAAGTCCCCATGCCCTTTCCACATTGGAACTCAGTCGGAACGCACACCCTCCTTCGTGGTATTCCCAGAGCGGCAAAGCTGGCGCTGCTTCGGCGCTTGCGCTACGGGTGGAGACGTGCTGTCTTTTGTGATGCGCACTGAGAAGATGAACTTCGCAGATACGATGAAGCTCCTGGGAGATAGGATATGGAAGACTTCGCGGAACACCAGACGCTCATGAAAGAGGTGATCGCCTGGGCCGATGACTCCCCCGATAAGTGGTATGCGCTGGTAGAGACGGTGAAGAGCCGATATGTCCCCACCCTGCCATTCTCCCTGGACAAACTCACCCCACGAGAAGTGCTGCTGAACTGGGTCAGCAATCGGTACGGCTATTGCCGTGGCGTAGCGACCACTAATGATGCAGACATCTCGTTTTATAAAAGGGTCGTCGCCGGCTTGGAGGAATCTGTGCCGATGGCTTTGTCCCTTGACCACGGCATGGCGAAGACCTTTACGCTAAAAATCATGAAGCACAACACGGTTATAGAGGTGGAGAAAGTATGACATACACATGGTTCGACAACGGGGTTGTGCGCCTATATCAGGCTGACGCTCGTAGTCTACCGATCCCAGACAATAGCGTGGACTGCGTAGTCACCAGCCCGCCGTACTGGGGCTTGAGGGACTATGGGCTAGAGGAGCAAGGCATAGGCCTAGAACCAACCCCAGAGGAATACTGTGGCAACATGGTCGAGGTGTTCCGTGAGGTCTGGCGTGTACTGAAGCCCACAGGGACGCTCTGGCTGAACCTTGGAGATAGTTATGCGGGAAGCGGGAAGGGTCAAATGGGTGACGGAACTCATGCAGCCAAACATGGCGAGAAACAGCATACGAGCAAATGGACGCTAATAGGGGGGCTTCTGGCTGGAGTCACAGACGGCCTCAAGCCCAAAGACCTTGTGGGCATCCCCTGGCGTGTAGCCTTTGCACTCCAGGCAGACGGGTGGTATCTACGGTCAGACATCATATGGAGCAAGCCCAACCCCATGCCAGAGAGCGTAACAGACAGACCCACCAAGGCCCATGAGTATGTGTTCCTGCTCACCAAGAGTCCGAGATACTATTACGATGCTGATGCGATTAGGGAGGCGAAGGCGGAGAGCACGGTCAGGGATCAGCGAACCAATGACAATGGACAGCGTAGAGAGCGTGGGTATCCTGGCGCGAACAGCAACGGCGGAACACTCCTCGGAGGCAACCAAGGCGGCCGAAACCGCCGCACTGTATGGGAGATAGCCACCCAGCCCTATCCAGAGGCGCACTTTGCCACCTACCCTGAGAAGCTGGTGGAGCCGTGCATCCTGGCAGGGACATCAGAGAAGGGTGTCTGTGCTATATGCGGTAAGCCGTGGGAGTGGGTGGTTGAAACATCAGGTGGCACGATAGGACAAGCATGGCATGACCATACGGACGATCTAGCCAGGGGCAATAGAGACAACTCCAATGGTAAGGCCAAAGATGGAACTTATAAGCGTGAACATAAAGGCTGGCAACCAACCTGTGGCTGCAATGCTGATACCGCCCCTGCTACCGTCCTAGACCCATTCGCTGGGTCTGGTACTACGTTAGGCGTAGCACAAAGGCTGGGGCGCAGGGCCATCGGCACAGACCTGAGTGCCGAGTACCTAGACCTGGCAGCAAAGCGACTCGGTAGGGTAGCACTACCGATGGTGTTCTAGAAGCCACAACACGGTTATAGAGGTGAAGGAGATAGGATAATGACGAGAGCAAGCAGTGGCGCAAGAAAGGGAATAATAAATTTATTTAACCGTCTCTCTCGATTCTTTAGGCGCAAACACCATACCCCTAGTCCCATCCGTGTGGCTGCTGGCGTAAAGGCCGGGGTAACACGGAAACGGCGGGAACGATTCGATGCCGCCCTTACTGAAGTGGAACGCTATTTACACATAACCAGTTATCGTGTTAATAAAAGGGGCTTTGGCACGCTTTCTGGACTGCACCATACTCGCCAGCGAGATTTCAACCATGCCGAACCGTGGCTACTGATCGACGCACTCCCAGAGTTCTACCCTCTAGAATCCAGCCTCCGAAAAACCATTAGAAAAAACTGTCGTCCAAACGACTTGGTGCGTCCCCTTGATGTGCGGATACTCGGCAACTGGCTATCAGATACTGGCGATGAAAAATTACCAGAGAAAGCAACTTTGCAGCGATTTCGCCAAGCGACCCTTAATGATGTGCGTGGGCGAGTCTCTTCCTATATGCCGTACATGATTGAGCATCGCATGGCATTTATTGATCCTATCAAAAATCAAGCAGAACCATACATCATGTACGTTGGCACATATGACTTTGTGCATTGGCACATCATTGGTAGGTCGTGGCGCAATGAAATGCTAGACGATGACTGGAGCACCAAGTTCAAGGTCGCTTTGGGCATTGCAGAATCACGGCAGGATAAATGGCTCGTTTCTATCCAGCAAGAAAATAGCGCAGCATTGCTATTGCCAACAGACCCAGTAGGAGTTCGTGAGATATTTCGTTTCCGTGATTTACCAGATGGCAGAAAACGAAGGGCGTCGTTGATCCATTGGGTAGAAGGACACTATCGCCAATACCATGATGACCCGGGAGCAATCACATATGTGCGGAAACACTTGCGAGGGAAAACTCTCTTCTCATGGAACGGGATGCGCTGCATGGTGAGGCCACCCATCATAGCCAGTGAGTTTTCACAGCGTCCCGACCTTGTAGCTGTGCGTGATGAAGCGCAAGGCTCAGACCCTGCGACAATACCCGTGGAGAGTCTGCGGCTCAAGACCACCGAGGAAATGGCAATGGATGCACTAGACATGCAGCAAGACCTTATTGAATTACATGAAGGCCGAAAAACAATAATGCCTGCGAACAAGGCAGGAACTTGGGTGACAATAGAATAGTGGTGGCAGAGTTTCTACGCCAGACCACGCCTAGAGACCCCGTAATATCGCCGTAGAGGCCCCTCTGGGCCTTCAGGGGTAGTCTGAGTAGGGTAGGGGGCCTTGGAGGGGCTGTTTAGTGAGGGCCTTTGAGGATCCCGAGCTTAGATCCGAACTTTGCCCACTCGCCCACCGATACTTTACGGTCCCGGAGCATCTCCAGGCCATAATCGGCCACGGCCTTGCGTTCTGCCGCCGTGTCGAGCGAGGCGGTGATCCGTATCGCCAGCTCCAGTAACGCTCTCTTATCTGCCGGTAGCAACTTCAGTAACCAGTTCATAATTCCTATTCCTCCTGTTATGTGCTATAGTTCCCGTGGGCATATTTGCATAGGTATGCCCCCCTCTCTCTAAGGGGTGACGTGAGCTTCAGCGTCACCCCTTTTCTATTTCCTGATTGGCTATTGTGTCGCTGGCTCCGCTATCGTTACCTCAACATTGTCCTCGATGGTAATGTTGGCTCCGGTAACGGTGGTCGCTACGGTAAACTCTTTCGTGGCGAATCCGTTGCCTTCCCCGACCTCGTTGAGCAAGATCTCCATCGTTCCGACATTCATCTTCGACAGATGGCAAATGCCTCCCTTAGTAAATAGGTTCGTCAGTCTCAGCGTGTCTATCTTGCCGTTCACGGCTGACGTTGGAGCCTGAATCCAGATACGGTCATAGGTTCCCCCGCTGGTCACCATGGCTTCGGCTTGCTGATGACCTCCACCTATAGCCCTCATACGGCTGGTTCCAGGGGAAGGTGCTATGGATTGCCCGTCTGAGGCATTGCCCTTAATGATGATCGTGTGTGCCTGTATATCGGAAAGCTCCAGCTTCTTACACCTGGACTTCTCGAAGATAAGATGCCCGACTTCAAGCCGTGTACTCGTGCCGCCGCCAATAGTATTCCCGCTGATCTGTACCACGTTGGCCTCGCCTGACGGCAATGCAGACCCGGTGAACACGGTCCCAACCGACACGTTCTCTATAATAATTTCCCGCACTGGAGTCGATCCTAAATCAATTCTTAACGTGTTTGATCCCTCGACGTACTCCGTGGGAACATCAAGCGGTAAGTTTGCGCCTAGAACCGATGCGGCATACACCCCAGAATCTCCCCTAGCAAATGACCGCTCCGAAAGGATCGTCTCATTGACCACAACGCCACTCGTTACGGCTGTGGCCCCAAAAAGCATCGTCGCAGCAAGTTGCGGGGACAATCCGAAACTTCTTAGTACGGTGTAGGGGCTTTTCACTACGTTGAACAGAGTCCGCCACTTGGCCGACTCTGACTGGAGATACTCTATCTTAGCCAGTAGCCAGTCACGAGCGGATTTCAGAGACCGGTAGGCGTTGCGGGGTGACCGCAACACTGCCCGGACCATCGCGCAGAGCTGCCTCCATACCCAGCGAGGCGGCGTAAGCACCCACCGTACCAGTGTGCGTAGCCCGTTCCATACCATGCCGGGAATGGCTACCACGCCATCCCTAATTCTGCGCAGCAGGTTATGGAGAGCCCTCAATGCCTTACCGGGTAGGGCAGCTAGCCAGCGCAGGGAACCCAGCAGCGTTTCCATCTATCACTCCTGCTCAAGGACCTTGAGCGAGACTCCCCCGAGGAAGCCGAACACGGAACCGATCACGGCGGTGACTACCTCTGTGGCTTCCATCTGCATACCTATCCACATGCCGAATATACCGAACACGGTGCCGCATAGAACGGCTGCCATGATTTGCGGGCGTAACCTTCCCATGACTATCTATCCCACGCCGGGTCTATAGCGTAGATGTACTGCTCCAAGCCCACCCAGTCCGGCTGCCGGCAGAACCTGTTGTCCCAATCTACTACCTTCTGTGAACTCATCCACGGCTTCCACTCGGCCAGGTTCTCACGCCCGATAGTCCGGTCATGCGTAGCACACACTTCCCCATACCGCTTTATCCCGTACTCCTCCCAGCCTATATAGAACGAGGCAATCCGGGTACAGTCGCTTAGTACACACTGTTCACGTGCCATATCTATGTCGCCGCCGTGAAGGATCTAGCGGTCCACGAAGCCTCGCTCTGCGCCTGTGCGTTCGCCTGGGCCAACACGATGTTAGCCAGCCTGTTGATTACGACCACCTGCCACTTAACGTCCGTATCAACGACTTCATCAGGCGCATTATCGGCTGCTACTTTTGTGCGGCTCAACGCCCTTGTCGCCGAGTCCAGCACCACGGTCTTCGTTACGCCGCCCTCGACGGCTAGGCTTAGCGTCACGTCTCCTGTCGCCATGACTACCTCCTCTACTTTTCATCCTGTATGAAGCGTTCCCCAGTAAACTCTTCCAGCTTGCGGATCATGCGCTCCATGTTAACCCGAAAGGTCTTGCCCGTGGTGGTGTTTTGCGTATAAAATTCCCACTCGCCCTGCTCATTATGCGGGGAAATCTTCGTTACGTTACCTGCCTCGTCACGTACATAGACTTCTGCTGAACTTGAGTCGTCTTTAGCGTAAATGTGTGCAGAATTAGCGAGAGTGCTTGGGTCACTTCCTACTCCCAATGCAATCGGCCCACCATAGTAGCTCAGCGTGGTTCCATCCACGTAAATGGCATAATCAGTATCGCCTGTAGTTAGCGATTCTACAAATAGACCATATTGCTTCGTGACAGTCATAGACGAGCCACCCTTATCGGTATTCCTAGCATAGAATCCAGCCACACCTGCCATTGCTCCACTAGCACCGCTACCTAGGAGTGGGGCTGAATCAAAGCCTCTAAGACCAGCAGTATCGCTCCAATCCTGATTATTCGTCGCTGTATTGCCTGAGCCACCAATATATGGATTTGATAAAACCCCAGTAACTGTTTTGTCCGTTTCACTGTCTGTCTCTGAAGCTATTGGTCGAATGTGCATGCCATATTTGCTTGAATCTGCTTCCCCAAAATCTTTTTCTATGAACAAATATCTGTCAGCGTTTGGCGCACGGTCAAACGAAATGGCGTCGGCATCGAAGCGGATATAGCCCGAACTGGCAATTGAGAGATCGGTCCCGTCGCCCTCGATCTTCTCGCCATCATCTCCGAATGTGAGGCCGATGTCGGTGGGGATGTTGACATCAGCAGCGGCGTCCAGGGCAATATCTCCGCTGGCATCCAGTGTGACCGTTGTTCCAGCCAACTCTGCTGTGCCGTCTGCCGTGATCTGAATATTAGCAGCGGCTGCGGCATCATCTGTAGTTACTATGCTTAACGTGCCATGAGTACCAGCAGTGAATACAGCAGTATCGCTACTGCTCCCTGTCATGGTGATAACTTTGCCATTAACGGCTACATCGTCAACCGTTAAGGCTGTAAGTGTACCAAGCGAGGTGATATTGCCTTGGGCTACCGTAGCTAATGTTCCCGCAATGGTCCCACCTGAAACATTGATGCCGGCACTGAACACCGGTATCTGGTCCATTGTGACGACACCATCACTCGCTATAGCAATGGAGTCAGTATCCCCGGCAGACCCAATCGTCCCTGCATTCGGGACGGTGATATTACCACTGAAGGCGATCACCCCGTTGGTGCTGTTGGTAATTGTCTCATCGTTCTCAAGGATAATACCTGCTGATCCTGTGATATCTATGCTGACCGGGAAGGTTACACCGCCACCATCAGCTATCGTGATCGCATTGTCTCCATCTGTGTAGCCAATCCCTGCTGTCTGTACCTCTCCGCCAACCTTTATATCCCCTGATACATCTACCCTTGTAGAAGCATTGAGGTCAATGATAGCCTCGCCATCAATTCTTAATGTGCCGTCAGACGACTGCTGTATGAATGAAGCAGCATCTCCAAACGTGAGCTTATTGGTGGAGTTCAACGTCAGCCCGGTGCCATCTGTGTGGGTGAGGGTTGTGTCTCCATCAGCACCCAGTGCGATTACAGCCGAGTCAGACAATAGTTTGATATCGTCACCGAACACTGCATCCTTGGCTACGGATAGACCCCCGTCTGTCTGGAGAGAACCATCGGTTGTTGACGTAGCCTCGGTTGTATCGTCTGTCTTGATAATGCCGGATGATGTGATAGCAGCCGAAGCTACGGTTCCAAGACCTGATACATTACCGCTAGTGTCAAACGTGTAGTTACCGTCTGAGAGTGTGCCGGTCAGGGTTATGTTAGTAATGCCCGTTAAGGCTCCATTGAAAGCAACAGCTCCGTTGATATCTACCGTGGTGGCTGCTATCTGTATCTCTGTATCAGCTACCAAGTCTAACTGCCCATCTGCTGAGGAGTAGATATAGATAGCCGTATCGTAGAACTGGATCTTCTCCGTGCTATTCATCAGGATATCGTCCGAGAACTTGAAGTAGTCCTCGTCCTCCATCCAAGTGATCACACCGTCTGCTGAGTTTGCGTCGAAGGTCAGGGTGATGTCAGTATCTGCCCCGGCACCGAATGTCAGGGAGTCCACGTTCATGTCAAAGGACATCGCTGCACCAGAGCTGGAGGTCAACGTCCAGACATTGGTAAGAGTCCCCGCCTTTATGACATCGAACTCTATCTGGCCGTCTTCAGTGCCACTGGTAACGTCAGTAGCCACCACTGTCATCCGGGCAAACTCATCTAGGTTCCCGGCAGAATCAGCCAGCTTGAAAGACAGGTAAATCTCGTCATTGTCTGCTTTCGTGGAGTTCGCACCGCTGAATACGGCAACCTGATTAGCAGCACTGTTGGTTAGGTTTGTGAACGTGGCGGCAGGGTAGGCTGCACCCGTGTTGTTGCGGACATCCAGCTCCTGAAGGGAGATCTCGTCACTCCACTTGATACGCCTGACTGAGCTCCCCTTGGTGATCTCAACGTCGTAGCGGTCCTGGTCAGCCTCTAGAAAGTCCCAACGCCCATCCGAGTCAGTCGTGACCGTAGAGCCTTCCTGTGTGGTAGTCCCAGTCTCAAGCAGCTTGACGCTGGCACCGCTTACCGCATTGCCTGCGTCATCATATACATTGCCGCCAAAGTTAACTGTCATCAGCCCCCTCCTAGTCGGGAATGATCTCGGTAGGCCAGAGCCTCCCGGCAGTAGTATGTAGGATCTGCCATCAAGTCATCATCATCAATAAATACCAGCGTAAGGTTTTGTCCCGCCAGGCTAGCTCTTGCCATAACGTCCCTGGCCTTCGACTCCACACCAAACTCATAGTGGTAGTATACACCTTGCACATTGACTGCTAAATCCGGGGGGTTGGTGAATAGGAAGTCAAGAACAATCCCACCCTTATCCATGCGCCCGCCCATCAGCGGCGACTGGTAGGTGAAGTCCTCACCTGGTTCCAGCCCAAGCTCAATGAACGTCTGGTACGCTATGTACTCTGGGACCGAACCCGGCCAATTCGGAGGGGCTTGCACTTGTGGCTGCGTTGTCATCTACTTCTTGTTCATCTTCTTCAGCGTTACCGCCAGCCTGGCCCTCTGCCCCAGCTTGCCACCCTTCTTGGAAGCAGCCTTCAGTTTAGCCGCAGGTATCGTCTTCCCTTCCTTGACACCGAGTGACTTCCGCAATGCCCCGGGCTTCTTGATGGCTTTTTGAATCCACTTACCCGCCATATCAGCCCTCCAAGATGAACATCCAGCACACCTTGTCATTATTAGTCGCGGCATCCGCATAGAATACGCTTGCCGGCACGCTGCCTCCAAACTCACCCAGGTTCAGGGCTATCTCATTCCCTGCACTCAGCTCATAGCCAAGTGAGGCTGAAACGTCCGATACCCCAACATAGGCCAACCCGGAGTTCCCAGCCAGCGCCTTGAACTTCGCATACTTGACGCGGTTCGTCGCGTTAATCGCCTGTACCGCCGTACCTGCTGAAGTAACCGTTACTACCCCTGCATCCACTCTCATATCCTTCTCCTATGGCTCCACGACTTGTATCGTGGTTGATCCACGTTCGTCGTGTCCTGTAAATTCCATTCCCTGAGCCGCCACCACATCCACGTAGTAATTCCTCGTCCCGCCACTGTCATCCCTGAAGGTGAACTCCACCAGAGTTGTACTCTCGATGGCGCTAATCAGGTTAGAGCGGAGGTCCTTCGGAACATTGCCCTTGTACTCGTTGGTCAGATCCACATCCACCGTGTGTCCCCACTTGGCAGCTATCTTCTTGCGGTACTCAAGGGTGAGCGATACCACATCGGGTGTCTCGAACTTCTCAAGCCCCGTCGATGTGGCGGTAGAGCGATTCAGGGTTAGCTTGAACTTGATGGCCCTGAACGCCGTGCCGTAGCTACTGCCAAATGTATAGGTGTAGGTCCCTGACGCCGCTCCCATCTCACTGGAGTCCAGCGTACCCACGGCTGTGGTATAGGACTCAGAGTAGTCCGTGGCATATTCCACCTTGATCTTCTCAGTGGTGGTGAGATCCTGTGCCTCAATCCGTAAGTTGAGTGCCAGTTTGTCAACTTCACTCTGCCCCGCATTGAACCACGGTGTCTCGTGGACTCCCTGGAGGGCGTAGGCAAACTCAGACACTTCTGAAGGATTTATGACATCTTTTGGCAAGTCCATGAAATGCACGATGTCATTATGCCCCCACCAGACACGGTACTTGGAGTAGGCACCGGAAACGTGGATGGAATCAATAGCCTTTCCCGAGGTACTCGCCTGCCACTTCACTTCCCATCCCATGTCATTGTATCCGGCAATAAGGCTGTACCCGCTATCCCCGGCAATAACCGGGGATCCTTGATGACTTGACCACTGATAGGGCATATCAGTCGAGGATATCGTAGAAGGGGCTGTCTGGGCATCAAGCCCTGCTAGGAGCTCATTGTGCGTCCCGGCAAGCATCCTGATGGCTCCACGCTTATCAGAGGGTAGCCCATCATCCCTATCAGGTCCCACCACCGTGATAACGGCTGCGTTGCTGCCATTAATATATTTATAGATCCCGTTTCCAGCCGGAATGTACACCGAGTCACGCCACCGGACTGTCCCCTTCCCATTGTCAGGGTGGGTAGGGAAAGCCATCTGAGTTTCCTCAAACATTGCATTGTCAGCATTGTGAGCAAATAGCCCTTCCGTTGTAGCAGCATAGATGATAGGTATCCCAGCCGCATTACGTGCCACAAATAGGGCAGTAACTGAGCCATCCGGCAAAGGCAGGACGGCATCATTCACTTCAGTGCCGATGGTCGTGGCGTACCAGAGCTGGCCTACGTGGGATATCCCCCATAAACGCTCATCCCAAACAGTCACATACTTCGTATCTGTGGTATCAGTAGTCCAACTGGAGCCGTCTGAGGAGTACGTGTACCCACTCCCATTGGTATCGTAGTGGGCAAACACCAAGTACGTTGTGCCTCCAGCGTCCGTGAATACCACGCTGTCCGTTACCTGGTCAGTGGCACTCTGTGTTAGTGCAGAGCCCCAACTGTCACCAGTGTTGTTGTACTTGAAGAGTTTCGGACTCTCCGATACCGAGCCATTCCAGAAGGCATAAACCTCACTAGACAGCGTGTTGATGGCCCCTATCGTAGCGTCTGTGAGGCTGTGGGAAGGGCTGCTGGACTCAGTGGCTAGGCCCGGGAGGACTAGGTGGTTCTTGTACCTGAGCTGGCACGTTGAGTACCACGCCCTGTTGACGCCTCCTGCGCCCTCCATGCGGTTGATGCCGATGCCACCACGCCAGTCGGCCCATGCGATGATGCTGGATCGGAGCTGCGAGTCCTTGGTGGTGTCCCCGATGACCACCTTGGCTGGGTAGATGGACGCTAGCGTGGAACGAACGGGGCGGGTAGTGGGATAGTACACTCCGTTGAGGAAGACTTCATTAGCTTCAACAACCGAATTCGCCATCAGTCAACCGACCTGACATTAGCAAGCATAGGGAACGCCCTACGGGCTCTCTCGGCTTGCTGCGCCCAGTAGGCGCTGAGTTGCCTCCTAGCGTCAGGATCGGTGGCAGGACCGCCTGAAGAAGATAACAAGGCTATGTTCACCGCACTGGCGATGATATAGTCCTCGTCGATCTCCGTGGTCGTGCTATCCGATGAGAGTAAGGCAGGCTTGTCGCCTCCAGTGATCTTTATTAAGGCATATCCCGCTGCACATTGCCCATCCCTGACAAGGATCAGATCACGGGCCTCCTTGTCAATCTTCCAGTAGCGACGATCCAATGTCTCCCATTCGGCGGTATCGTTCGCCACGGCTACGATATCATCTATCCATACCGTAACGGCCCCGATGTCAGCATCGTATTCTAAGCCCACGGATATGATCGCCGTATCTGTCTCGGGATTGGCAAGCGACATCCTTACGAATGTCCAAGTATCTGCCGATAGGGCAGGGATACTGAGTGTTTCCAAGGGACTTGCACATGCAGCCGTATTATCAAGAAGCAGCTTTAGATTCCCTGCACTAGTAGCAACCGTACTCTTTACCCACATCTCTATGGTATCGTAGCCGGAGAGATCCTTACTGGTAATGCTATCGGTAACAAAATCCCCTGCCGAGGCACCAGCGGCTATGACCAATTTCAGGGACTGTGTACCCTGCTTCCTATCCTTGGTATCAAGTGACTGGGTAAAGTCGCCGTCAGTTTTCTCGTCAAAGGTGGATGCTGCCGCATGGATGCGTGTGGAGCTTACCTTATGGCGGTACTCCACCTTGGAGATCATCGAGATGTTGGACGGGATATCGAACCTTGCCTGCTTCCCGTCTCCATGTAGGCTGATATCCTCTATCGGGTCATAGACCCAGCCAGTTGCCGCAAGGATAGCCTGATTGATAAAGTCATCAATCGTGTCAGGGCTATAAGACCCTTCCCACAACTCGTAGGACTCCGATGCCGTGGCCGAAGTTGCGGCAGGCATAAACGTAAGCGTGGTGACGTTACTTGAAATGGCAGAATCAGTCACACGGCGAGTGAGCGCATCATTATCGCCGCTTGTGAAACGTATCCACTTCCCTATCTTGGTATCCGCGCCACCAAGGACAAGGGTGTTGTCCAGTAGCGTTGTGGTGCTGCCACTGCTTGAGGCAGCAGACACATAGAGTCCGCCGAGAGCATAGCCTATGTGCTGTCGTAACTGCTCACGAGTTCTCCCCTGTATTGCTGGCATTGTTGTCCCTCATAAATATCAATTTAGCGCCGACGAACTGGAGCCCTCTGAGCAACCCGTCGTGCCGGGGTACGCACAGGAGCAGCAGCCCTTCTCCCCCTTGCTGGAGCCGCACCTCGTGCAGGGGCTGCCCCTCTGGGCATGGCTCCCCGCATCGGCCTCGGTGGCCCACCCGGTGCCGCACGTCCGGGCATAGGCCCAGGACCAGGCATTGGGCGTCGCATCGGCCTCGGCCCACCAGGGCCAGGACCACCAGGGCCACCAGGACTAGGCCCACCAGCTAAGACTCGTTGAGCCTCTTGCGGGGTGAGCGTTGCCATAATGCCCTGGAGAGTAGGCATGACTATTTTAAGAGC
>Ga0208183_1000646_pt1 | contig 14868 bp, 31 predicted proteins | sample MalvirDeepMed_51_FD_184251 | JGI IMG/M metagenome (GOLD analysis project Ga0208183, IMG submission 184251) | Marine viral communities from the Global Malaspina Expedition - Malaspina viral metaG DeepMed_51 (SPAdes) (version 2) | ecosystem: Environmental > Aquatic > Marine > Oceanic | place... | reverse complement strand
ATTCGAGAAATGCTCAAAAAAGATGTTTATCTTGACCATTGCCTGCGGATCGTCTGTCCATACTGCCCATGCGAGCACTATGATGGGCAACGTTAATATCCCCAAAACGATTTCGTCCTTCCAGTCATTTTGCCGGGCTTCTAAAAGTTTGCCCTGGTAAGATTCCTCTCCTCGGGCCATACGTTCTGCATGCAGCAATTGTGCATCCGACATTGCTATTTTTGTCCTCTGACGGTTAGCATATATCTTGCCTCCCGCTTGAAGCGCCATTTTTGCTAATCCAAACCACATATTAACTCCAAGTTACAGGTTTTTGGGGTCTTGCTTTTCCAACAGCTCCCGTTTTAACGGGATTTGTGTCTTTTACTACTTTTTCGGTCTTCACAGGTTTATTATTTCTCTGTGCATCCGGAGTAGCGACTGTTTTTGCTTTTAAATAGTTCCAAGCCATTTTTCCTCCTATAGTTTTTTAGCCAATTTAGGAAATCCTTGTATCAGACCCCCTTTATTAGCTGATTTTCTTCCTTCAACGCCTGTTATAACACCTTTATTCCGAGAAGCATAGAAAACACTCTCTCCTTTATCGGAACCATACTGTTTTTTCATTGCAGACATGATTTTTTGACCTTTATCGGTTAGAGGCACCGTTTCCTCCTCTTGGTTTCATTCGTGCAAGGCGTTCTCTAGCTTCATTAGCCATTCGTTGTTTCTCTAAAGACGTTTCTGCTCGTAATTCAGCTAAGTCTTCGTTCTGATCCAACTTTTCTTCAACGTTTTCTTGATTCATCATTGCCCGCATACGGTCTAAATTAAGTTTTTGTTCCGCTTCTCTACGTTTTTTCTCGTTATCGATGGCTCTGATGTCAAGTTCTCTTGATCTTAACTTCGCGATTGGATCGTGATCAAATTGTGATGTCATTTGCTTTTCTTCCTTCATAAATTCTTCCATCATTTCAGCAATTAAAACTGCTTTTCTTGCTTCAATCTTCTGTTGCAGTTGCATCGCCTGTTGTTGCATTTGTGGATTTTGTTGTGCCTGTTGTTGCATTTGCATCAACTGAGGCAGCTCGTCTCTAAATTCTAATTCTATTTGTTCTTGCGCCATTAAACTAATGTGCTCCAGGCAATTTTTTTCAATGGCTGCTCCCACCATCGGTGCATTTCGAATCATATTGGTTGCCAAGAAACTTAAGTGCGCTGTAATATGCGCTCTATGGTCCTGACCAGGAAACGCTTGGAAAGGCAGACTCCCCAAAGCATCAATGTGCTCGAGTGCTGGATCTTTTGGCACCGGTCTCGGCGGTTTTTTTAAAATTAAGTCAATGTCTTTGACACCCAGGGCTTCGTACATGTTCCGATAGACTTCGTACTGGTTATGAAGCTGCGGATTGGAGGTTGCCAATTGCAGTTCCGTTTGCGCGAGGGAGATACGCTGAGTTTGACTGAAAATGTTAGGATCTGCAACTGGCATAATATCTACTCGGTCATCGAAGTCCGTTTGCATAATTTGCTTTTGGCCTCCGACAACGTCGTATGGATATACGGGAGGTAGATAAAGTTTGAATACTCTTGCAAGCAACATGAATTCTCTTTTCATGGCTGCATAAATTCTTTTGTGTATGGCTGACATGGTTCGTGAGCCTCTTTCTAACAGAGCTACGGTCGTGCCCACTGCCGCCTGTTGATTCCCATCGCCTACCTGCAGGTCCGCTATAGAAGCGAATCGTTGTCCTGCCTGAACCACGACCCCCATTAACTGTAATAACGTTGCTGACGGTTCCTTGAAGGGAAGCGTCATGAATGCATCTCTTAAATTTCCTCCGGGCGCATCGACATCCCTGAATTCTCCAGGTTGAAGCGCTTGCGCTTCATCTCTCATCTTGATGCCGCGCATTTTAAATCCTGCCGGCAAATTGGATAGTGTGCCTGCATCCAAGAGCTGTCGTAAGGCCGCCGTTGCCGTTCTCGACAAGCCGCCGATCATGTGAATCAGGCCAAAGCCATAAAAACCCAAGCCCGGTAAAAATTTAAAATGCACGAAGTATTGAATTTTAGTTTTCTTAGCATCCCCTGCTTCGTAATTTCTTCGAATGGACAGTATTTTTCTTGTGCCTTCTTCCAAGGTAACGATGTAAGGCAACTTAATGCCTGTCGGTTCTCCTTCCGGAGAAGCGTCTTCAAAACCTTCCAAGTCCAAGTTAACGTGGCATTCGAGCAAGGTGAACATACGGTCGTCGCGTCCCTTGTTCGCGCCTTCCAGTCCTCGCTCCTTTTGTTCCAGTTCGGATTCATTCACGTAAGAAGGATTCACCTCGATGTCTCGATAGAATCCTCCTACTTGTTGTTTTCTTAGTTCGTTTTCTGACATACGAACAACATGAACAATGGTTTCCGCATCGTCTAATGAGGTAGCCGTATACGGGACCACTAAATCGTCGGCGGGCACGAATTTGGATACCGCCCGCTGCATAATTTCATCGTAGTAAATTTTTTTAAAAGCCGATCCTGCCAGGGGCAGGTAAAACAGCATCTGGTCGAATTCGGCTTCGTATTCTTTCATGACGCTGCAAATTTGATAATTCATATATTCTTTAACCCGGATCGCCTGCTGCTCTTTGTCGGGAGACTGAAGGCCTATGATCTGCGTTCGTACCGGTCCTTGAGCCGGGAGCAATTCTTTATAAGCCAGAGACTGGAATTGCGTGACTGCTTCCGCGAGCACGGGGTGCGAGGCACCGCTAGCCCCTTTGAAAGGTTCGCTACGGTCTTCATAGTTGAATCCTAAAAGATCCAGGCCACTGGTGTAGGCTTTTTCCCAGTCGCGTCTGGACATTTTATAATCTGAATAATCGGTATAGAGCTTAGAGCCTAATGGATCGATGACGTTGTCGGGTAATAATTCTGCAAGGTTGGCGAAGTGTCCTTCGTCCTGTCCGGGGTTCACGGCTCGCGGATCGAAATTTATATCGACGCTGCCGTCTTCGTTTTCCGTTGTTTCAACGGGTTGACCTGCTTCCTGCTGCTGAGCTAATTCTTCCTGCTCGGCAATTTCAATTTCTTCGGGTCCAGGTATATTTACTGTTTGTTTAACGTTGGGTAACGTTTTGTCAATCTCTGCCATTTATTCTCCAATAGGGTTTTAACCTTTTTATATTTAATATTCAAGCCTTGTGACACGGGACCTTGCTTGGGAGGTACGGTTGTAGTTAGTTTTTTGGTCATTATATGTCTCTACTTCTTCCTGGTAAAGGCTTATCTACTAAACCACCTTTAAAAAAAGAACCTACTTCTTCGTATGGACTATAACTACCAAACATACTATTTGAACTACTTATAATTTTTTGAATTTCTTCTAAAGGATATTCTTTCTGCTGTTGCACAAATTCAGAAAGAGTTAAATCACCTTCTGAATCTAGTAATTTTGAAACTTTAAATCTTTTTTTTAATTCTTTACTACCCGACTCTGGATCTTTTTCAAAATTGTCTAAGTCTTCCGCCATATTATAAAATTCTTTTATTCGTTTTTTGTAATTCATATCTTTTATTTCTTGGTCCACTATATTTTGTTTGTCTTGACTTGTAATTTTTCCCAAGTTTAAATTTATATCAGTACCTTTTTGATCCTTAGGACCACCTGATAAATTAATTCCTCCTAGAACTCTTGCAACCGCAGCTAAAGGTACTTCTTTATTTTTATAAAGATCTATTGTTTTTTGTAGTATTTCCTTGTCTGTAAGATCTTTAATTTCTTCTTGTTCAAATATAGCTGCATGTTTATTGTTAAAATTATATCTATCTTTTAAAGTATATGTACCTTCTTTGTCTTTATCATATGTAGCAGATCCAATTGTCATCTCCATATTTGCTTCAGGATTAAATAATGCTCTTAGCCCAGTCATGTCTCCCCCATAATATGAAATAGTATTGGGTGCTTGCCAATAACTTTTATCATTAGATTCTACTGCAATTTCAGTTCTTGCTATTTTTTTTCTAAGTTCTTCTAATTCTGATTCTTTAAAAAAAGACTCATCTATAGGGTCATTTATTCCCGATAAAGATCTTAAAAATAAATTATAAGAAGAAGGAAGTATATTTTTATCTGTTATCTTTCTAACAATTTTTTGATTGTCTTTTAAAAAATTTAAAGAACTTTCTATATTTTCAGTTGTTAATAAATCTTCTATGCCTGCCATTAATAATACACCTGTTTCCCCCTAATAATTTTCTCTTCCTTATAGTCTTCAGGATGCGGTATTAGTCCGCCTTGCCTGAAGCGCATGACTGCTTGCGTCATGGAATCTACTAAGTCATCGTGATCGCCATAAGGGAATGCTGCGCATTCCTCAATGACTTCCTGTGCAAACCCTTTGTGAGTGGGCGCCCATATGGTCCCGCTTTCAAATAGCGGTGCGACCGAGTTTACTCTTGTATGCTTATCATTTCCTTTGCTCGGTGTAAAGTTAACAACGGGGATGCCCATATTTCTTAATTCGTAGGTGAGTGGCAGTCCTGAAGCTTTGGCTTCTATTAAAACCGTCTCCGGTTGCCAGTATTTATATTGTTCCAGAGCCTTTCTTCGTAAGGCAGGGAACTCGTAGCGGCCTTTAATGGCATCGACGAGAATAAGACTAGGAGGCAAGTCTTCCGATTCGCGGAACACGCCCCAAGTCGTAATCGCAGAAAAATCCGCGGTTTCCTTTTTCATGAAGGCAGTATCATAGGACTGGATGATATGCTCTAACTTTGGCATAAAATCATGATCCCATTTCTTCCACCATTCTCGTTTGATGATTGCACCTTCTTCGGATGTTGGGTTCTGCATCCACTGTGCATTCCATTTGCCAAGTGATAAGGAAGCTTTAACGGTTTCTAGTTCGTCCAACTTCCAGTATTCCGGCCATACTGGCTTACCACTCGGCATCACCGCCGGAAACTCGACGAGTTCCCATTGATCAGCCTTTGCTTCTTTTTGCGACTGCATAAGCATGCCTGTCAAATCTTTAGTGTTCCAACGTGTCATCACGCAAACAATTTTTCCACCCGGTTGCAAACGTTGCCGTGGTCCAGAGGTGTACCACTCGTAAGCTCGCTCCAGAGCGGTTAAGTTCATAGCATCTTGCTCGGAGTGTGGATCATCTATAATCAATAAGTCCGCGCCCCGTCCGGTAATCGCTCCACCCACACCAGCGGCAAAGTACTCTCCACCTTGCGCCGTTTCCCATCTTCCGGCCGCTTTACTGTCTTCCTGTAGCCGCGTGCTAAAGAATTTCTGATACTCTGGAGAATCAATAAGGTGCTTGGCTTTACGGCCAAAGCGTACTGCCAGTTCCCCAGTGTGGGTGGTCATGATAATTTTCAATTTAGGGTTTCTGCCAATCATCCAGGCCGGAAGCAAAGATGAGGCGAATTCTGATTTCGTGTGCCTTGGCGGCATGTTGACGATCAATCGCTTAAGCTTGCCTTCCGCCATATCGTTGAATTTCTCGGCAACAATTTTATGGTGGTATCCCTGGATAAAATCAGGCCAAATATACTTAACGAAGGATAGAAAGTCCTTTCGGATCGTCTCCTGCTGCTTTTTTTCCGAATATTTAAGATACATCTTAAAGAAGTCTTTTTTGACATCCGGTGGCAATTTTTTAATTTTTTCTAGGTTTATGTGCATTTGAAAAATTTTTTTTAAAATTTTTTTTCAGTCTCAATATGAATTTTTTTAATTTATTCCGTATTACGACAATAATCAAGGGTATATCCCATAATGGTTTTAGGGGCTTTAACCGTCCAAATCCGACAATAAAGACTAATAATAATAATTCTTTTATATATATACTAAATAACAATATATAGATCTTCGATCTCTAATCTTCTGTTGGTACCTCTATCGAGGTACCAACGGTGGAATTCGCGTGCAACCTACACGCGAATGCACAAGCGGAAAAAAACCACGAGCCGTGCTTCACGGCTCGTGGTCATAAGTGTCTATCTAATTTGAATTGTCTTATCTATTCTTAAATTATCATAGTCACGATTGAATTGACGTTTAGCAAGTGTCAAAGTCTTAGCGGTTATAGTCTTAGATGTTTTATAACCCTGATCTAAGCTAGTACAATAGAATATAAAAGTTTTCATCTATCAAACCACCATAGAATAATAAAACCTGAAACAGCTAGAAATAAATAAAACCAGCTACTATCAATTATCATATTTGACCTGCCTTCCATTTGATTATTAAACCCAATGCTTTAAAAACATCTAAATCACTTTTATTAAAAGTTTTTTTATCTTTTAATTTAATCAAAGCATTAGCAACGTGGCACACGGGATAGATTCTATCTATCCCGAATACATTCCGCATTTCTAATTGTATTTCTTTATTCATACAATGCACCATCTAAAAATTTAATAATGTCTTTGTCACTTTGATAAGTTTTATTATTCGAGATAATTTTAGTTATCCAGTTTTCAGATAGAGTATTCCTGAAAAGACAATTTTTTAGATTAACTAAATTAGTAGCATAATTGTGGTCTGTAAATTCATACCACCATTTATCACCACTACCATCATCAAAGTGTATTTCTAGTTTTATTTCTTTATTCATATTTATTCTCCTTTAATATCCTATAAACCATAATTAGACTTTAAGTTCAAGTATAATTTTAAAGGCAAGTAAAAATATTTTAACTGTGATATATTTACCACACACGTATAGGTTGTATTATATATATATATTTTAATAACACTAACAAACCACAAGCGAAAACCACAAGCGAAAAAACCACAAGCGAAAAAAAAGCCGCGAGCCACGCAACGCGGCTCGCGGCGCAGGGAACATGGTTTATGCTACTAGAATTGAAAGCTGTGCTGTTTACTTTCAAAGTCTTTTTTTGCTTTCATCTCATTATTTATACGATTTTGTCTTTTTTGGCCTTCTTTACTTAATACAACGTCAAAGTCCATTTCAGATAAGTTTTCATTAAACCTTTTAGCTAAATAACTTAAAGTATATAAACTCAAACAATCTTTTTTATTATTTAAGGCGTCATCATAAGTATAAAATGAATGATAGCCGTCATAACTTTGTGTAGCTTGTTTTAAATAGTCTAAAAATTTCTGGTCTTTTAATAGTGTATTATTTAAAAGATCAATTTCACTATCTTTAACAGTGCATTCAATTTGATCAGTACTGTAATTATAGTATTTTGGGCTATCTAACTTTAGATCTACAAACCTGATATTTATTTTATATTCATCTAAAATGTAAGATTTAAACTTATCCACGTAATTAACCATATAACTTTGATGAATAGCACTCCAATTAAAAAAATCTATATAATCGGTGCTTTCATCATCTTTACACTCAAACCAAAATTCAGTTTGGTTTTCTATAATGGCGTCATGTTTACTTTCATAAAAACCGCCAAATGCTATTACTGTTTTTTTCATATTGCTTTTTTATTATTCCTCCTGTAATGTCCCATAATAAACAAATCAATGAAAAAATCAATAGAACAAATAACAATTAAATCGCTAAAAAATCTAAATACTAAAATTGAAACCTATTTTAAAAAACATAATAAAATACCTAAAACTGTCTATTGGATAAGAAAAAGAAAAATTGACACTAAAATACATCAATTAGGAACTTTTCTTTATGTAATGAATAAAAAATGGTCTAATCTGTGGTTTAAATCAAAAGGAATATAAAAATATATATATATCTATATCTTACGTACAAGGCACAGGCGACAAAGCACAGGCGAAAAAAATTTCCATAAAAAAGGCACAGGCGAAAGCACAGGCGACATGGTTCACGGACCAATGCACAGGCGACAAGGTTCTCGCAAGGTTTTGCATGGAACAGGGAACGTGGATTTTGCTAGAAATAACTTTGTATTACTTTATTTTAGAATAGTTCTAAACTACACAAAAACACTTGATAACATTAAATAATCAAGACAAAAAAACCACCAATAACAAAGCATAATTTTAGAGTACAAAAAACTTGCAAAGCATTTCAATATATGTAGGATATTATGTTGAAAGGAAAAATAATAATATGATTAAATATGTAATACACGCAAAAGAATGGCGAGATAAAATAAACGGAAACAGCTATCACTCAGTAACAGTATTAAATACTCAAAATAATGTGATGATAGCTAGTCCTTTTACTTATGGTTATGGCAGCCAATTCTTGCAAACGGCAAGTGAAAGAATGATTAAACAAGGTTGGATTAAAGAACGTCTAAAAAGTTTAGATTTTCTACACGTCCATAACATAATTGAAAAAAACTGTAAGAAAAAAGAAGTTATAAGTCACGGAAAGGAAAGATGAAACAACAATTAAACTTAACTTTCATAGATAATGAAAGTCACGGCTATATAAAACTATCAAAATATGACTTACAAGGGTTTGGAATAGGTATAAAAGAATTTTCAAATTGTTCTTTTTATAATCCTGAAAATGCCTGTTATTATTTTGAAGAAGATTGTGACGGCACAAAACTAACAAATATACTTAAAAATAAAGGTTTTGAGATTAATTTTAATACCAAACATGTTAAACACTATTATTTTGATAAACCTATATTTACTAGAATAAATACATAAAGAAAAAAAGAAAAACCCACCAAGAATATATCTATATCTAATTAAGCAAAGCACAGGCGACAGGCGAAAGCACAAGCGACAGGCGAGTAGGATTTATAACTAGGATTTAGGATTTGGAGTACAACTCTCTTTTAATTGTTCCTCAATAATGTCGTCTATATCTTCTAAAGATAAATCAGATTGTAGTAATTCAGCTAAAGTTATGTCCTTAAATTCCTTATCTTTCATCTGACCTTTATTTCTTCAACATCTGAAATCTTTAAATCTTCACAAAGATATTCAAGAGGTTTAAATCTCATAGCTTTTAATCTAAACTCTTTTGTCGTTCCATCTTCATTTAAAATATCATTTCCATCTTCATCATACTTATAGAATTTAATATCTAAAACATTTACACCTATTGGTTTATCTTTCATATTGTAGTCTTTGACGTATCTATATTAAATTTAAATGGTTCACAACCATCTTTACCAAGAATACCAAAATCAAACCAATCTATAAAGTTATTTAGATGTTCATGCTTATCTATGTGTGCATCTGAATAGTATTCATTTTCAACTCTTATTAATAATTTTTTTTCATCTGTATCTTCTCTATCATAATAAACCGCAACATCAGTAGTATCAACACCCTTATTAAAAGCTCTCTTTACTGCTAATGCTAATGCACATTTATTATCATCACCACCAATACCATTATCTATATCTTTCCAACTAACATTTACTTTCATCTAATATCCCAATGAGTTTGCCTCGTACTTCGCATACGTTTCAAGATGCTATCACGATTTCTCGTTTTCAATTCCATCTTGACACCCTGACCTCGCCAACGAGCTTTTAACTTATCAAACTCTTGGTTAAAATCTGAAACAATCACGTTCCATTGGTTAGAACTATGCCCGCCAAATACTAATTTAATCTCGTTTTTCATTTTATTTCTTCCGTTTGTGAATTATCTATTTCAAAACTAGAGGGTTCATTATCATTGCCAATAATCCAATCTTTTCTATCTATGTCTTTTGCGTTATCGTTTGCGTCTTTTTTGCCATTACTTTCAATTTCTACATAATAGCCCTGTGTTTCATAAGCCCACACTCTAAACTTTTTCATTTATATCCGTTCCATCTTCATTCTTCCGCCACTCAATATCATCTTTCGTCCAATCAGGGTCTTCATAGTTTAAATATCTTTTTTCCGTGTCCACATCTATGTCGTCATAAGGGACACACTCCTCAATTTTTTTCCAAACTGTCGGCTCATCACCCTCAAGATCATTGACGTGCCTACCTGTGATATTTTCGCTAATTGTTTTGCCATAACCATCAACGTCTTCAACTTTGATACACTCTTCTTTTTCAAGCAGATTTTCAGCATCTTCTTTTGTTTTAGCCTCAATTTTATACTCCATTTCTACTGTGTATGTTTTTCTTACTTCCCATTTTTGATAACCAATATCTTTATTAGGTTTATCTTTTTTATACGTTCCGTTAATTATTTTTTCCATAGTTTAATCCAAACAACTCTTGCAATAGCTACTATCAATCCTACTCGTCCAATCTGGGACAAGGATTTCATTACACTTTTTGTCTTTACAAGTCACACTGCCTTTTTTCTCAACTCTTTCAGCTTTCTCACTCTTCAGCTGCTTAAAAGTTTTTTTCGTCCAATCCATTTTTTTACTCTATTTTATTTGACATCTATTGTAAAGGACAATATAAGAGTTTCTGTGGTTAAGTGTATTCCAACGAGAAACAAGAGTTATTACTTTGTGGTTGCAACGGGTTATAATAACTACACTTGACCACTTTAAATTATGAACGAATTAATCAACCAATTTCTCAAAAAATACGAACAAGGCGAATTTACCCAATCAGGCACAGGCGAAAGTCATGGTGGTGATGATGACGTTCTGATGTCTACTGAAAATGTTATTGGTATCTTTCAAACTGAAAGTAGTAATAAGGGATATTCAAAAGAAGAAATAGAAATATGGTCTAATACTCTACGCTATCATTTAAACGAGTATAGAGATCATATAAGTTCTAAGTATAACTAGTTATCCACAATGCAACGCACACTAGATATAGTGGTGCAAAGTGGGAACTAAAGTCAAACCACAGGCGAACAGAAAGGCGAGTATGAATGATAAAATAACAAGAGAACAAATAGAATATTTTTTAGGTAGCGATAATGTATCTAAAGACGATTTACTAGGTGAATTAGAAACACTAGCAAACGGAGAATATGAGGTGCAACAATTTAAAAAAGATGTATCAGATCATTGGAACTATTCTAAAAGAGATGAAGAACTATAACCAAGAAAGGAACAGGCGAGTATGAAATACAAATTTGATAGAGATTTAAGATACCATTCAAATGTATTTTCAAAATTTGGATATGCAAATATAGATAAATTTCCAAAACATTTTGATATAAAGCAATTAAATTGGGACTTAAATGTCTGTGATTGTTGTGGTGATATAGTGAATACTTGGGAAGAAATGTACTGGCAAGGAGATTGTGCTGGCAGTTGGCATAAATGCATGGGAAATAATTATGATGCTGTATGTGATGATTGTTTCGATAAATTAAAAAAGAAAGAGAGGCGAGTATGAGTGATAAAAACTTTCAACTAGCGTGTGAACTAGCAGATAAAATTTATTTTGATGTCATAGACATTTTAGATTTTCACGATAAATGTACCGAGCCAGACCCAGAAAATAAAGAGGGTACTAGGAATACCGAACTAGGCAAAGAATTATATTGGAGTATTGAAAGCACACTACAAGATAAATTAAATAAATAATCCCCAATGCCCATTACGGATAAGCTAGGGTGTCCTCACCGCCCAGATCTTTCAGCCACAGGCGAACTTCCTTCCACCCACAAGCGACAGGCGCAAGCGAACAGCCACAGGCGAGAAGTTCTTTCACCTGTTCACCAACGTACAGGCGACAATCGTCTTTGGTTTTCACCAGAATAAAAGTATTTTTGGGGTGACGAATATGAAATGATATTTGATGCGGCGACAGGCGAACTTTGTTGCCGTTAGCAACCTTTAATTCAACAGTGAAAAAGTAGCCATTAACATTGTAACCCAACAAATCAGGACAGCCAGCGACGCTAGTATTTTCAATCCTTGTCCATTTAATTTGTGGTGTAATTCTTTTAAGCTCATGCCAAAATTTAGTTTCTGGTTTAGGCATTTGTCGAGGAAACTACTTCGGGGTCGCTTTAATATTAAAATGGATAAATCGAAACGCGTCAATACCATTATCAACTTTGAACTCATGAGGCAAGTAAGAATTAAACATTAGTAACGTTCCGGGCTTGGGTCGAATAATTTGTCTCTCCATAGCATAGCACAGTTTCGTATGGTCTTTGATGGGAAGATTAAGCATCATCCTCCCGGCTCTCGGATCATGGAAGACCGGAACAGACGTTCTGTCCGAACATTTTAAGAAATAAAAACCAGAGATATGATTATCCCAATGCACATGCGTCTCTTGGTGACCACCCCCTCGATCTGCGAACTGCTGCACCCACATCTCCGTATAATCCAGCTGGTGACCGGACAGATCAAAACCTTGAGATTCCAATACATTTTTCGCAGTAGACCTGACCAACAGTTCAAACTCGTGCAGTCTTTCATCCTGATAAATCTTGCCCTGGGAGTGATAAGACATGCCATGATCTCCAACGGCGACACCATATTTCTTTTCTTTCTCTCTAATTTCTTTTTTAGATTCCTTACGGGCTTCCATAACATACTCGTTACAAACACTATTTACTTTCTCTAAATATTCAGGGATCTCCTGGCGATAAATGATTGATTCGAATAGTACCGTTGAGTCCATTATAGTATCAACCCACCCAAGTCTTTGGTAACTTTGCCCATTGGAGCATGCTCAGGAATAACTTCAATAACAATCCGGTGTGTTTCTCTACAACCAATAATTCTATTTTCCATAAGTTTCATTGACTTAACATCATGAAAAACACCGTCGGAAGTCATCACCTGTATCCGGGCGCTCTTAACGGTCTCCGCCTTCAAGAATTTATCTAATACCTGTCTAATTAACGTAGCATTAATCACTCATTGACTTTTATGGTATGTTACTTTAAATGTCAACTATGGGCGTTCCCAAAAAACTCACAGAAATGCAAATGAAATTTGCCCACGAAATCGTAACTAATGAAGGTCGGATGAATGGTGAAGAATGCGCTAGAAATGCAGGCTATGCACACGACTCGGCACGAGTAAGGGCCAGCGAGCTACAGAATCCAAAAAGGTTTCCACTCGTCGTTAAATATATTGGTGAGTTACGAGAAGAATATCAAAAGAAATACGCGGTAACGTTTGAACGGCACATATCAGAACTCGCTAAAATTAGAATTGATGCCCTTAAAAAAGGAGCTTGGTCCGCAGCCGTTAATGCTGAAGTTGCTAGAGGTAAGGCAGCAGGACTTTATATAGAGCAAAAAATTATAAGGACCGGTAAGCTGGATGACCTTTCGACCGAGGAACTCGAAGCACGGATGAAAGAAATCATCGATCAATACGCTCCTATTCTTGAAGGAAAAGTTGATGTTGCTGATGTTAAGAAGAAACAAAAGCAGTTAAGACTCAACGGTAAATCTTTACGGCCCTTGAAAACAGTTACTGAGGAATCAAAGTCAAAAAATACAGCATCGACAGAAAAAAAATTACCATCGCCACCACAAAAATCCGATCCGGATTCCACATCCTAGTCTTCGCTCTCTTCTAACTCGTCAATAGCTTCGTCAATTTGATTTAAAAGATCATCTTCTTTTTCTTCTAACTTATCTAATTGATCTTTAAGCTTTCTAAGTTTCTTAACAGCTTTATTCATTATCTTTTCTTTTTCTTCTTATTTTTCTTTTTCTTCTTAGCTTTTTTCTTTTTAGCCATAGTATATTTCTCCTTTAATACGTTATACTTTTCTTCACTCAACCAGTCAAGTACACTCATTTAAGCTTGATCATCTTTTTAATACAAGCCCAAGGGATCATGGTTCTATCCCCAAAAGTAATCTCGTTCGTGTCTGCATCTTTATCGTAAGAAGCAAAAACTTTAATAGACTGTTTGTCTTCAGAGTAAAGCCAGCCTTCATTAACCGGAGTAGCTAACTTCATTCGATCAAATTCTTTATCGGTAGCCCATCCTGAATCGGAAAGGATATCAATCCACTCTATCCGATACTTTGAATACGGGATATCGTTTGGCTGTATTGCGTTTACGAGTTTTCTTTTTCTTCTCGGTTTTCTTCTTTTGGGTTTTCGGTCTGCCATAGTAATAGTCCGGGTTGTGTATCCGGTTGAACATATCAAAGAAATTTTCCTCGGTCATTATAAACAATCATTTATAATGTTGCGATACCTACAGTCAAAATAAAAAAATTATATTGAGTGACTAAAAAATATTTTTAGGGGTCGCAAACTTGAAGAATCGTGAATTGTTGTTATAGGAGTAAGCGAATAAGCGAAAAAGGGGGTATCGCAGAGGGGTCGCAGAGGGGTCGCAAGGGTATCGGCTGCGATCCCTATTTATCCCAGAACATGGGATAATGCTTATATAATGACGTATTTTTTCCGTTTTTGCGACCCCTAAGGTATCGCATGCGATACCCTTGCGACCCCTAGGTATCGGCTTTTTGCCTTGTTTATGCCTTATTTTGGACATAATATTGACTTAATCTCTCGAGGAATTTGTGACGATATTGCCTCATTTCATCTCCATCAAATTTAAATTCTTGAAAATACAGATCAGGAGTACATATTAAAATGACGCCTTGCTCAATATTGCTTTTGTGGATGTGATCATGCGCCATGGCGTATGCACTAATTTGTAGAAAATAGTCACCAATCCATTCCTCTCTTTTTGGTCTATTGGCCTGTTTGAAGTCTACAATCGTTTCTTTACCGTTATGCAGGCACACTAAATCGGTAGAACCTGCGTACAGCCCCGGGTAATGAAGCGTGACTTCTGATCCATAATATTCGGTAACAGGAGCTAGCCCCGTGTCAATAATTTTTTGAGCCATCGGCTTAGCTTGGGCACCAATTTCGGTAAGGTCGTCATAGCCGATACCGGTGATGTGATTCTCGATAAATTTGTGCATGCTCGTACCGCGCCTGCTACTAAGATTCTTGATTCGTTTCGCTTCCTCATAACCAACTCTTGCTCTCCATTTATCTAAAAAAGATTGATCCTTGGTCCGTGATAAAATAGTCGTG
>Ga0208183_1000643_pt1 | contig 14911 bp, 13 predicted proteins | sample MalvirDeepMed_51_FD_184251 | JGI IMG/M metagenome (GOLD analysis project Ga0208183, IMG submission 184251) | Marine viral communities from the Global Malaspina Expedition - Malaspina viral metaG DeepMed_51 (SPAdes) (version 2) | ecosystem: Environmental > Aquatic > Marine > Oceanic | place... | reverse complement strand
ATTCGGACGGCAGCGGCGCCCCTGAAGTGCTCAAGACCAGCCCCGCGCGCTTCTCTGCCGAGGGGATGGAGGTCGAACAGTTCGAGGCCATCAGCAAGGACGGGACGCGCATCCCCTATTTCGTGGTCAAGCCCGCGGGGATGACAATGGACGGGACCACGCCGACGCTCCTGTCCGGCTATGGCGGCTTCCAGGTGCCGCGCCTGCCCGGCTATCTCGGCACCACCGGCAAGCTCTGGCTGGAGCGTGGCGGGGCCTATGTGCTCGGCAATATGCGTGGCGGGGGCGAATTCGGCCCCGAATGGCACCAGACCGCGATCCGCGAGAACAAGCAGCGCACCTGGGACGACTTCATCGCCATCGCCGAAGATCTGGTGAAGCGCGGCATCACCAGCCCGCAGCATCTCGGCATTCAGGGCGGCAGCCAGGGTGGCCTGCTGGTCGGCACGGCGTTCACGCAGCGGCCCGATCTCTACAACGCGGCGATCGTCCAGATCCCTCTCTTCGATATGCTGCGCTATCACGAGATCGGGCGCGGCGCGTCGTGGATCGGCGAATATGGCGATCCGCGTATTCCCGAACAGCGCGGCTGGATCGAACCTTACTCGCCCTACCAGAAGCTGACGCAGGACACGGATTTTCCGACACCCTTCTACATCACCAGCACTGCCGACGATCGCACCCATCCCGCCCACGGCCGCAAGGCGGCGGCCCGGATGAGCGCGCAAGGCCAGGCCTATTACTATTACGAGGACATGACCGGCGGCCATTCGGGCGGCGTCGACAACGACCAGCGCGCCAAATTGCTGGCCCTGCAGCACGTCTATCTGATGCAGCAGCTGATGGACGAAGGCGGCGGCTACGACGAGGACTGATCCGTAGACCCAGGCGGTGCGGCCCGCACGATGCGCGCCGCACCGCCCTGCCCGAATACTCAGGTCACGGCGACGACGCCGAGAGCGCGGCGGCGCTCGCGTTTGTATGATTGTCTGTTCGAGAAACTGGATGCCCCGCGAGGATTCGAACCTCGATTGACGGAGTCAGAGTCCGTAGTCTTGCCATTAGACGACGGGGCATCGGCACGATGGCTGCCCGGCGCGGAAACGGTCGGGAAGCGGTGCGAGCGGCGCCCTTAGGAAAAGCGCGCAGCACGGTCAAGGGGGTCCGAACTCTCGCGATCCGTCAGCCGCTTGCCCTCACCGGGCTTCCGCTGTAGCATCCGTGTCAGGTCCCCGCATCGCACGCCGCGCTGCGGGAGGATAATGGAAGACACGATTTATGGCGGACGCTCCTCCGCCGGACGCAACAGGGGCTGGCAAGCGACGGGGCGGCACGTCCGGCAAGGTAGCCGATTTTCGCTACAAGCGCCCCGCCCAGCCCGAAAAGAAGCGCCGCGATGCGCGTTCAGGCCGTGAGCGTTCTGGACAAGCGTCGCCGCTGCCTTCGCAGATACGTCCCGACGCGGGGGCGCAGTCGCGTCCCGGCGGTGCGCGCAGGCAGGCCTATGCGGCCCTCGATCTCGGCACGAACAATTGCCGCCTCCTCATCGCCCGGCCCTCCGGCGAGAACTTCACCGTCATCGACGCCTTCAGCCGGGTCGTGCGCCTCGGCGAAGGGCTCGCGGCGTCGGGGCGCCTGTCCGATGTGGCGATGGACCGCGCGCTGGCCGCCCTCCATGTCTGCGCGGAGAAACTGCGCCGGCGCAACGTCCATCTCGCCCGCTCGGTCGCGACGGAGGCCTGCCGCCGTGCCGCCAATGGCGAGCGCTTCATCGAGCGCGTGCGCGAGGAGACCGGCATCGCGCTGGACATCATCTCCGCACAGGAAGAAGCGCGGCTGGCCGTGCTCGGTTGCCATATCCTGCTGGAAGACGGGCGCGATGGCACCAGAGGTCCGGCGGTCATCTTCGATATCGGCGGCGGTTCGACCGAACTCGTCCTGATCGAACCGGGCGGGCCGGTCCCGCGCATTCTCGACTGGATGAGCGTGCCCTGGGGCGTCGTCTCGCTGACCGACAGCGTGGATGGGCCGGACGGAACAGCAGCGGGCCGGGCGGCGCGCTATGCGGCAATGCGCGCCATCGTCGACAAGAGTTTCGCGCCCTTCGCGCACCGCATCGCACCCTATCGCGACACCGACGAGGGTATCCGCCTTCTCGGCACGAGCGGGACCGTCACCACTTTGGCAAGCCTGCACCTCGAACTGCCGCAATATGATCGCCGCGCGGTCGACGGGCTGGTCGTCCCCTCCGCCTCGATGCGCGACATCTCGACCAGGCTGTCGACCATGAGCGAGGCCGAGCGCGGCACGCTTCCCTGTATCGGAGACGACCGTGCGAATCTGGTGGTGGCGGGCTGTGCGATCCTCGAATCGATCCTCGATATCTGGCCCGCGCGCGATCTGGCGGTCGCCGACAGGGGTATTCGCGAAGGCATATTGCGCAGCCTGATCGCCGCCGATGCCGAAGGCGAGCGCAGCCGCGAGGAATTGCAGCGCGCGCGCGATGTCACCCGATCGGGAGCATCGTTGTGAGCAGGGGCAGCAAGGATGCGGGCAAGCGCGTCAGGACCGCGCGCGGGCGGACGGCCTCGTCGACCCGCTGGCTCGAACGGCAGTTGAACGACCCTTACGTCAAGCAGGCCAAGGCCGAAGGCTATCGCAGCCGCGCGGCCTACAAGCTGATCGAGCTGGACGACAAGTTCGGCCTCTTGAAGGGCGTGGCGCGCGTGGTCGATCTCGGCATCGCGCCCGGTGGTTGGAGCCAGGTCGTCAGAAAACGCGCGCCCAAGGCCGCCATCGTCGGGATCGATCTGCTGGAAGTCGAACCCATCGAAGGCGTCGCGATCCTGCAAATGGATTTCATGGACGATGCCGCGCCCGCCGCGCTGGAAGCGGAGCTGGACGGGCCGCCCGATCTCGTCCTGAGCGACATGGCCGCCAACACGGTGGGCCACAAGCAGACCGATCATCTGCGCACGATGGGGCTGGTCGAGGCGGGCGCCTGGTTCGCGACCGAAAATCTCGCGCCCGGCGGGGCCTACGTGGCCAAGGTCCTCGCCGGAGGGACCGATGCCGACCTGCTGACGCTGCTCAAGAAGCATTTCCGCACGGTCAAGCACGCGAAGCCGCCCGCGAGCCGCAAGGGTTCGAGCGAGTGGTATGTCATCGCGCAGGGCTTCAAGGGCCGCGCCTGATCGTCGATTAAATGAGACAGAATGACGGACCGGATCGACCGGCCCGCCGAAATCGTCTTCGCAGGATCAGGCGCCCGGCTTGGTCGCCCCGTCATTGGTCGTGGCACCCTGCTCGCTCGGCACCGGCTGGTCGTCGCCCATGGCGCCCGCTGCCTGTACCGAACCGGTGTCCCCACCCTCGATCGCGCCCGGCCCCTCGGCTGCACCGTCGACCGCTTCACCCTCTTCCGCTTCGGGAGCGGCAGGGGCAGGCTTGGCAGGCGCACCGCCATTGGCGGCGAGATATTCCATGACGTTGGCGCGGTCTTCGGGGCTCGAAAGCCCGGCGAAGCTCATCTTGGTGCCGCTGGCAAAGGCGCGCGGGCTCTTCAGCCATTCGTTCATGGTTTCCCAATTCCACTGGCCGCCATGGTCCGCCAAGGCGCTCGAATAGGCGAAGCCGGGTGCGTGCGCGCCGATCGTGGTGCCGAACACGCCGTAGAGATTCGGACCGATGCCGTTCGCCCCACCCTGATTGATGGTGTGGCAAGCCGTGCACTTGGCGAACACCTTTTCGCCCGCCGCGGCATCCGCGCTGGCGAGCAGGGTGCCGAGGTCCGGCCCCGCATCCTCGCCCGCGCCCTCTTCCGGTGCATCGATGAAATAGCCCGGCTCTTCAGGGCTTTCCGGCTTGTCGGCATGGAAATACATGCCCGAAGCGATCGAGGATCCGAGCGCGACGATGCCTGCGAAAAGCACCCAGCCGGCGGCAGTGTTGAACTTGTCGTCCATGCGAGAAAAGGTCCGCGTATCTGTTCTGTATCGAGGTGTTCGGGCCCGCATTAGTGTGACGGGGGTGCTTGCGCAAGTGGCATGGGTGAAAGCGGGAACCGGCCACCCTGCGCCCGCAAACCGCTTGCGAGCGTTCGTGACGCTGGATAGCAGGCGGGCGATGCGAAAATTTCCCGCCCCCGCGCTGGCCATGGTCGATTCCATGCGCGCCGCCGCCGCCGCAGAGCCCGCCCGCGCCATCGCCTTCGGAGGCGCGCCGGGGTCGAATTCCCATCAGGCGACCATGCAGTTCGCACCCGATGCGCTGCCGCTGCCCTGCTATGGCTTCGAAGACGCGCTCGACGCGGTGAAAAGCGGTGCGGCGGGCGCGGCGATGATCCCGATCGAGAATTCGCAGCACGGGCGCGTGGCGGATATCCACTTCCTCCTGCCCGAAAGCGGGCTTTCGATCGTGGCGGAACATTTCATGCGCATCACCCACGCGCTGATGGCGGTGCCCAATCAGGATGGCGGCTTCGGACCGTTCAGCGCGGCCTACAGCCATCCGCAGGCGCTCGGCCAGTCGCGCGAATATCTGCTCGCCCGCAACATCGTGCCGATGAGCCATGCCGATACAGCGGGCGCGGCGGCCTTCGTCGCGGAGAAGGGCGATCCCAGCCTCGCGGCGCTCGCCCCACCAATGGCCGCCGAATTGTATGGGCTAGATATCGTGGAGGACGCGGTCGAGGATGCGCATGACAACACCACGCGCTTCGTTCTGCTGGCGAAGGAGCCCCGCGATCCCTTAAAGCTTTTGGGCGAGCTTGCGGGCGGACGGGAAACCGCGATGACGACCTTCGTCTTCGAAGTGAAGAACGTGCCCGCCGCGCTCTACAAGGCGCTGGGCTGCTTCGCCACGAACGGCGTCAACATGACCAAGCTGGAAAGCTACCAAAAGGGCGCCAGCTTCGCCGCGACGCGTTTCTACGCCGATGCGGAGGGCGCGCCCGGCGATCCCCGCATCGATGCGGCGCTGGAGGAGCTGGAATTCCAGTGCAACAGCGTACGCCTGCTCGGCAGCTACGCGCAGGCGAGGAAACGGGGATGACGACGCGACGGACCCTATTGGGAGGCGGGCTGACCGCTATGGCCGGACTGGCCCTTGGCGGCTGCATACCGCGCGACACATCGGAGGCAGGGCGGCTGGAAGCGCAGTTCCGCCTGATCGAGGTGGCCACCGGCGGCACGTTCGGCATTGCGGCCTATGACACGCGGGCGGATCGCATGATCGCTTATCGCGGGGACGAGCGGTTCGCGCTCGCTTCGACCTTCAAGACCTCGCTCGCCGCGTTCGCGATGACGGAAGCCCAGGCGGGCCGGATCGATCTCGACGAGCGCACATTTTGGACGCAAGCCGATTTCGTATTCCACCGGCCTTTCACGGGCGAGCGGGTGGACAGCGGCGCGACCTGGCGCGAACTGGCCTATGCCGCCCAGACCCAGTCGGACAATGTGGCGGCGAACCTGTTGCTGAAGCGGCTTGGCGGCCCCGAAGCTTTGACGGCGTTCTGGCGCAGCCTGGGCGATCCGGTGTCGCGGCTCGATCGTTTCGAAACCGACCTCAACCGCGTTCCTCCGGGCACCGTCGAGGATACCACGACGCCCGCCACCATGGCGCGCACGCTCGCGACACTTCTGTTCGCGGAGGATCGCACGCCGCTGGTGCCCGAACGCCGCCAGGAACTGCGTCGCTAGATGGCCGAAAGCGTGACCGGCCTGCAAAAGATTCGCGCAGGCTTACCGCGCGGCTGGGAAGCGGGCGACAAGACCGGCAATTCGAGCGACTGGCCCGATGCACCCCAGGTGCGCGGCGATATCGGCTTCGTCATCGGGCCGCTCGATGCGCCCGTGACCTTTGCCGCCTACCACCGCTCTCCGCTCGGCGCGCCGCTGGACGATGCGCCTGTCGATGCGGGGTTCGCGGCGATCGGGCGCGCGCTACGCGGTTATGTCGAGCGCACCCAGATCATCATAAACAGCTGAGCGGCTTCACTCGGTTTCCTCACCGAAGATCGCCACCTCGCTGATGCCTTCGCTCGTCGCGCGGCCGCGATACATGCCGGATGTGTTGAAGCTGTAGATCGCTGCGCCCGAGGGGGCGACGACGATCACGCCGCCATCGCCGCCGAGATCGGCGACCTCGTCCAGAACCGCATCGGACACACGCTGGACAAGCGCGTCGGTGAGCTGGACATCGCCGCCCGTCTCGCTCTCGTCGGCAAGGTCTTCGAGCGAGGTTTCGCTCGACAGCCGCAGCCGCGTGCAGATCTCCTGCGCCACGCCGACGCGGATGAAATATTCGCCCCAGCCGGTGGCGGAGACCGCGCAGCTGCGATTGTCGGCATAGGTGCCCGCGCCGATCACCGGGGCATCGCCGATCCGACCCCAGCGCTTGCCGGTCATGCCGCCCGTCGAGGTGCCCGCGGCGAGATTGCCCGCCATGTCGAGCGCGACGGCCCCGACCGTGCCGAACTTGCGGTCGACATCCAGCGCGGAGACCTGCTCCGCCTTCATCCGCTCCAGCGCCTCGCGCCGCGCATCGGTGGCGAACCATTCGGGGCCTGCGGTCTCCAGCGCATGGTCGCGGGCGAACTGCTCCGCGCCCGCCCCGCTCAGGAAGACATGGCGGCCATCGGCCATCACTTCGCGCGCGAGCCGGATCGGGTTCTTCACGCTGGTGACCCCCGTCACCGCGCCGGCCGAGCGATCGCGTCCGTCCATGACCGCCGCATCCAGCTCGTTGCGCCCGTCCCAGGTGAACACCGCGCCGCGCCCGGCATTGAACTTGGGATCGTCCTCCAGCCGCACGATCACCGCCTCGACCGCATCCATCGCCGCGCCGCCATCGCGCAAGACCTGCGCCCCGGCATCGAGAGCGGCCTGCAAGGCTGCTTCATACTCCGCCTCGCGCTCGGGCGTCATTGCATCGCGGGTCAGCGTGCCCGCACCGCCATGGATCGCCAGCGACCAGCGCGGCTCGGGCGAAGACGCATCCTGCGCGATAAGTGGCGGAGATAATGCACAGAACGCGAGAACGGCGGTGAGCGAGGCGGCGATGCGGGCGGGCGTTCGGGTCATTCCTGTCGGATAGCACGCGGAACCGCGCGGTGCATCCGCGCATTTCAAATCCGGGGATCGAGGCGAAAAACGCACGTCCTCGCATGAAAATCAGGGGAACAGCCATGCAAGTCGGAAGATACCGCTACGATCAGGACGTCGCGATGATGCTGCTCGAAAGAGTTGGTCTTGCGCTCGTCGTATTACTCGTCACCTGGGCCTTGGCGAAAGCTGCCAAATGGGCCTTCGCCAAGCTGGTCGACAATATCGGTTTCTTCCAGCGTGGGACCGGAACCGGATCTTCGCTGGGTGAATCGCTCGGCAAGATCGTGGGCCTCGTCATCTGGCTGTTCGGCCTGCTCATCATCCTCACCGTCCTCGGCCTCGGCTCCGTCGCCGGACCGATCGACAGCCTGCTCGAAAACTTCATCGAATTCGTTCCGCGCCTGGTCGGTGCGGGCCTGATTTTCTTCATCGGCATGATGGTGGCGCGCATCGTGCGCGACATCGTGCAGACGACGTTGCAGACGGTCGATTTCGACAAATGGGCCAATCGCGGCGGCGTCGAAACCGTCACCGGCAACCACGCCATCAGCAAGACCATCGCCACGATAGTCTACGCGCTGATCGTGATCTTCGTCGCGATCATGGCCCTCGACGTGCTGGACATCCGGGCGATCAGCGAACCGGCTTCGGACATGCTGCGCATGATCTTCAACGCCATTCCGAACATCATCGGCGCCGCGATCCTGCTCGGCATCGGCTATCTCATCAGCAAATTCGTGGTCCAGATCCTGAAGGAAGTGCTGCCCGGCCTCGGCGTCGATCGGGCGCTGGCGGAAACGGGGATGGTCGGATCGTCCACCACCGCTTCGGGCATCATCGCCCGCGTGGTGCAGGTCGCGATCATCCTGTTCTTCGCGATCGCGGCGACGCGGCTGCTGGGCTTTGCCGAACTGACCCGCATCCTCGACCAATTGCTCGAACTGGGCGGACGCGTCATCTTCGGCGCGGTGGTGATCGCCTTCGGCTTCTTCATCGCCAATCTGCTGGCACGCCTCATCGCCGGGGACAGCCGCAACGAGAGTGGCGAGGGCACTGCGGCGCTGATCGTCAAATGGGCGACCATCGTGCTGTTCGTGTTCATGGGCCTCCAGTTCACCGGCATCGGCGGAATGATCCCCGGCACCGCGCTGACGATCCTGATCGCGGGCGTATCGGTGGCCTTCGCTCTCGCCTTCGGGCTTGGCGGACGCCAATGGGCGGCGCGCAAGCTCGAGGAGATGGACGACAGCATCGCCAATGCCTCGGCGGGCGAAACGTCGGTCACCTCGACGAAGACCGGCAGCGCGGCCAGCAGGCCCGCCGCTGCGCCGACCGACGACGATCCCCTGCCCCCCGGCGCGTGATCGGCCTGACACGATACAAAAGCGGCGCGCAGGCTCGACCTTCGCGCCGCTTTTCTTTCAGGCGATAGTCTCGTCCCCGTCCCGCCCGCTACAGCCAGCGCAGGCGCCGGAACACGGCGATCAGCCCCACCATCAGCAGGACGCACCCTGCGACCACGACCCAGAAGGCGCGCGGATCGTCCATGCCCGGCATCCCGCCGACATTGATGCCCAACAGGCCCGTCAGGAAGCCCAGCGGAAGGAAGATTCCCGCGACGATCGTCAGCATATAGGTCGCATGCTCGCTCGATGCGGCGCTGCGCGAACGGATCTCGTCCTGGAGGACCACGGCGCTTTCCTTGCTGATATCGATATCGTCGAGATAGCGGCGCAGCCGCGCGATGCTCTCGGCGATCTCGCGGCGGTCGTGGTCCTCGAACCAGCGGGGCGCATCGCGGCTGATCTGCTCCAGCGCCTCGTGCTGCGGCGCCATGTGGCGCTTGAGGCCGAGGCAGTTGCGCCGGATCATCGAGATCTGCTTCAGCATCGATTCGGCCATCTCCTCGGGATCGGTCTCTTCCAGCTGGTCGAGCACCTCGTTCATGTCGACGATCGACTGGCTCATCCGCCCGATCAGCAGTTCGGCGAGCAGCGTGATGGTGGCGCCAGCGTCCGGCGGCCCACTGCCGCGGTCGATCTGCGCCAGCACCTCGCGCGGCGTCTGCAAGGGATGGCGCCGGAAGGTTATCAGGCGGTCTCCATCCGACCAGACCTGCATCGAGATCATGTCCTCCGGCTCGGCACCGGGGTTGAAATTGATACCTCGTAACGTCGCGACCAGCGTATTGCCTTCACGAAAGGCGCGCGGCCGCGTCTCGTCGCTGGTCAGCAGTTCGGCGGTCGGTTCGGGAATTTCGAGCGCGCTTTCGAGCCATTCCTGAACGCCCGGACGGTTGCGGCACAGATGCAGCCACAGGACTTCGCCCGGCGCGGCCTTCTGCCATGTCTTCGCCTCGGCCCACAGGATCGGGCGCCCGCCCCCTTTCCCGTCGAGGACGCGGCCGAACAGCAGCGGGGTATCGGTTTCGGTATCGTCGGTCTGAACAGGCATTTGCCGGTCATGACGCGGATCGCCGCGTTTGGGAATGGGGTCGCTCAGGCGGTGCGGGCAACGGGCATCAAAGCGGGGCTGTCAGCGCGCGCTTCGCGAGCGTCTGCTCCGGCACCGGCCTCTGCCCGCCAGCGCCGGCGCGCTGCGTCGTAGATCGCCACGGTGAACAGGAAGGCGAGGATGATCATGGCGAATTCGCCCGCGTCCTCGATAAACGCTTCCGCTTCGATCATCAGGTCGCTGTGCGTGCCGTAGCTCACCACCGCATCCTCGACCACGCCGAACATCGCGGTCGCGCCGATGCAGCCGACGATGATCAGCGAATTGAGCACCGAATCGATCCGTGCCCCGCGCAGCGCCAGGCCCAGCCCGGCGAGCCAAAGCGTGCCGATCCCGGCGAACATCAGCGGTTCGCCCAGATGGTGCGCCGCGATCGGCAGGCTCTGCGGCAGGATCGGTGCCACCCAGAACCCGAACGCTTCGTGGATTTCCAGCGCGTTATCCAGCGTCAGGATCACGAACAGGATCGCGTTGACGAGATAGAGAGGGGACCCGTCACGCCGCCACATGCGCAGCAGCATCACCGCCATCGCGATCATCAGCGCGTATTCGAGATATTCCCCGAAGCTGCGATCCTGCGAAAGCATGAAATCGCGCGGCAACAATGCCCCCGTAAGCTCGCCATAGCGGGTCGCGATGTCGAGCCCCACCAGCAGGCCGGCATAGGGCAGGATGAGCAGCGCGGCATGACGAAAGGCGGGCGAGCAGACCAGATCGCGCACCAAAGTCACGAAGTGGCGGGAGTGGCGGACGAGGTCGGAGTGCGTCATGGCGGAGCCTGCGTGTCGGGATATGCGGTCAAGCGATCGATCCGCCTGCCTAGCCCGATCCGGGCCGCAGCCCAGCCCGAATAGCGGCGTCTTTCCAATTCGGGACACACTGCACGACAAGTCTTACCACCGTGCCGCGTCCCGCCACGCCATGCGATCCACGCCTTTAGTTCCGCCGCGATCCACCCTATAAGGGGCCCATGTCCTCTATCCGTCCCTGGCGCACCATAGAGCGCCGCCAATCGCGCCAGATCATGGTCGGCAATGTCGCCGTGGGCGGCGATGCGCCGATTTCGGTCCAGACCATGACCAACACGCCGACCGAAGATGTCGGCGCCACGCTCGACCAGATTCGCCGCTGCGAGGATGCGGGGGCGGACATCATCCGCGTCTCCTGCCCGACCGCGGAATCGACCGAACATTTCGACAAGATCACCAAGGCCGCGAAGGTCCCGATCGTCGCGGACATCCACTTCCACTACAAACGCGCGCTCGAAGCCGCCGACAAGGGCGCGGCGTGCCTGCGCATCAATCCGGGCAATATCGGCGACAGCAAGCGCGTGGCCGAAGTGGTGCGCGCCGCCAAGGCGAACGGGTGTGCCATCCGCATCGGCGTCAATGCCGGCAGCCTCGAAAAGGACCTGCTCGAAAAATACGGGGAGCCCTGCCCGGAGGCGCTGATCGAAAGCGCGCTCGACCATATCAAGCTTTTGCAGGACCACGATTTTCACGAATACAAAGTGGCGGTAAAGGCCAGCGACGTGTTCCTCGCGGTCGCCGCCTATCACGGCCTCGCCGAGGCGGTCGATTGCCCGCTCCATCTCGGCATCACCGAAGCGGGCGGATTGATCGGCGGCACGGTCAAGAGCTCGATCGGCCTCGGCAGCCTGCTCTGGGCCGGGATCGGCGACACGATCCGCGTCTCGCTCTCGGCAGAGCCCGAGCGCGAGGTGAAGGTCGGCTTCGAGATCCTGAAAGCGCTCGGCCTCAGGACGCGCGGCGTGCGCGTCGTCTCCTGCCCCAGCTGTTCGCGTCAGGGTTTCGACGTGATCCGCACGGTCGAGGCGCTGGAAGCGCGGCTCGAACACATCAAGACGCCGATGAGCCTTTCGGTGCTGGGCTGCGTGGTCAACGGGCCGGGCGAAGCGCGCGAGACCGATATCGGGATCACCGGCGGGGGCGCGGGCAAGCACATGGTCTATCTGTCGGGCGTGACCGACCACCACGTCCAGTCCGACGACATGCTGGACCACATCGTCAGACTGGTCGAGGAAAAGGCGGCACTGATCGAAGCGGGCGAGGTGAGCGCCTTCGATCCTCATGCGCAGGCGCAGGCGGCAAACCAACGCGAAGCCGCCGAATAACATCCTTAACGGCCTGCTAACCATGTCGGTCTATACCGGCAGTCATGCGGGAATCTGCCCTCCTGATAGTCGCGATAGCGGCCTTCATCGCCTCGGCCTTCGTGCCGGGCGGGCCGGTCGATACGGCGACGCATACGGAAGCCAGCGCCCCGGTCCCTGACGCGAACCTCGTCGGCGAACCCTCGCCGACACCGACCTATCTCGCGCCGGGCGAAATCGCCGTGCCGCGCGCTGCCGACGGGCAATTCTACGCCGACGCGCGCGTCAACGATCGCGCGGTCCGCTTTCTGGTCGATACCGGAGCGACCGGCGTGGCGCTGACCGGTGACGATGCCCGCAATGCCGGTATCTTCTGGTCGCCGACCGATCTGCGGATCGTCGCCCATGGCGCCAGCGGCCCGGTCGAAGGCGTCAGAGTCGAGATCGAGAGGATTGCGCTGGGCGATCACGAGATACGGGATCTGGAGGCGGTGATCGTCCCGCAAGGCCTTCCGGTTTCCCTCCTGGGCCAGAGCTTCCTCACCGAAATGGGCGCGATGCGGATCGAAGGCGATCGCATGGTCCTGGGCGATTGAGCGCGTTTTCCCGGCGTTTCGTCCGCATCTGTCGCGCCACACCCGGATCGTTCATGGCCCGGCCACGCCGAGGCTGCTAGGACACAAGCATGGCCCGAACACTTGATCGTCGCACCCTCATCAGGACCGCCGTCGCCGCCAGCGCGGCCTTCGCCGCGCCCGCTGCCCTCTCGGCGCAGACCGGCGGGACGGGCGAGCGCGATCGCAGACTGCTCGCGCTGGCACGCGAGGAGGTCGCGCGCGCGCTTGCGGGCGGTCATATCCCATGGCGTCGCGACATCGTGGGAATCGCCGATTTCGGCCTTCATTCCTCGCAGCGCCGCTTCCATTTCGTCGATATCGAGAACGATCGCGTGGCGAGCTATCACGTCAGCCACGGGACCGGCTCCGACAGCGAGCATGACGGCTGGCTCAAGCGCTATTCGAATGTAGAAGGGTCCGAAGCGACCAGCCGCGGCGCCTATCTGACGCGCAGCTGGTATACCGGCCGTTACGGCACGTCGCTCAGGCTCGACGGCCTCGACCCGACCAATTCCAACGCCCTGCCGCGCGCGATCGTGATGCATCAGGCCAATTACGCGACCCCCGAGCATGTCGAGCGCTGGGGGCGCCTGGGCCGCTCCAACGGGTGCCTCGCCATGGGGCCGGAACAGTTCGACCGCGCGCTGATCGACCTGTCGGGCGGCAGGCTCGTCGTGGCGGGAAGCTACGGTTTCGCGGAGGATGGCAGCATCGTCAGGCCGCCGGTCGTTCAGACCGATCTGCTGCGCAACGATCGCGGCGGCACCTTCGAACGGACCAATCCGGGCGTTTTCTAGCCCGGCCGGGTTCGCCGAGCGCCTGGGGTCAGGCCCCCGGCGCTTCGATCGGAATCACCTCTTCATCCTGCACCCGGCTCCGATTCGCCTTGCGCGGCGCATCGAAGCTGGCGAGCACGGCATCGTCGCGGCCGTAAATATCCTTGAAGGTCGCCATCTTCCCGTCGACGTCGCGCGCCATGGTGAAATAGGTGATGTAGACCGGCCATTGATTGCTGATCGGATAGGACGTGTATTCGCCCGAAGCGGCGATGTCCTGGACCTCCTGCTGGATGCCGGGAATGTCGTCCTTGCTCTGCATATTGCCGAGGATCGCCATCGTCATCGCCAATTCACGCGCACCCTGCACGCGGATACACCCATGGCTGAGCGCACGTGCATCCTGCGCGAACAGGTGCCGCGAGGGGGTGTCGTGGAGGAAAATCGCGTGCCGGTTCGGCATGTCGAGCTTCATCAGGCCGAGCGAATTGGTCGGCCCCGGTTGCTGCACCACGGTCACGAAGCCGTTTTCGGCGCGTGTCGCCTTGTATCCGTTCTGGCGCGCCCAGGCCGGGTTGCCGAGCACGCGCGCGCCCAGCCCTTCGCCCTTCACGATCGATTGCGGCACCGTCCAGGTCGGGTTGAAGATGACGCCCTCGACCATTTCGGCCAGCTGCGGCGTCGCCGTGCTGCCCGGCTTGCCGACGATGGTGCGATAATTCTTGATGATCTTGTCGTTCACCGTCAGCCGCAGCTGATATTCGGGGACGTTGGTCATCAGATATTTCTTGCCGAGATCCTGCGGCAGCCAGCGCCAGCGATCCATGTTCGCCATGATCAGCTTGCGCTTCGCCGCGTTCGTCGCCGGAGTCTTGGCGAGTTCGGCCTTCAGCAGCGCGTAATCGGGATGCACCGGGTCGAGCGCGGTAAGCGTGCCCGCGATGTCCCCACTGGCGAGCGCGCGTTCGAGCAGGATATGCGTCGGCATCCGGTCCGCATCTGGGTCCATCGCGAACCATTGCTTGCGCCCGTCCATCGGGGTTCGTCCGTCGCGCATATCCTCGACCAGCCAGACGAAGCGTTCGCTGGCGATCTGATCCAGCGCCGGGCCTTCTCCCTGCGCAATCGCGGCGGCCAGCGCCTCGCGCCCGTAATCCTTGGGCATCAGGCCTTCCGCGCCGATCCGGTCGATGAATTTCGCGAGCGCCTGCGCCTCGGCCAACGACCATTCGCCGACCAGCGAGGGCACTTCCTGCACCACCTCGCCTGAAACCATCCGAACGTCGCCGAAGCTGTCGGCCACGCTCGGCTGAGCGGATGTGGGTTTGGGGGCGGGTGCCGGAGCGGGCGCAACCGGGCGCGGCTGCTTGGCCTGCAATTCAGTATAGTCGGGCATGGTGCGCTCGACCTTGGCGGGTTCGGGAGGAAGCAGGTTTTCCGGCCCGCTCGACTGCACGCCATTCGACTGCGCAACCGCGCCATTCGACGCGACGGCGAACGCCGCCAGGGCGATTCCCGCCGCACCTGCCTTCAGACCACGCATACCCATCATCTTCACCACGTCTTCACCACCGTATCCTGTGCCCCGGCCCCATCAGCCCCAGCGTCTTTCGACAAAGAAGCGACTGTTCAGCCCGGACATTGCGCAACAACGCCTTATAGCTCGTTTCTCGGCTTCTCTCCACTGTCATGGCTTTCTGGCGGCTGAATTCGGACTTGCCCGGCCCGGCCATCGGTCCCATCGGCGGCTCATGTCGTCCCCCCCTTCCCTTCGCCCGATCCTGG
>Ga0208183_1000636_pt1 | contig 14999 bp, 21 predicted proteins | sample MalvirDeepMed_51_FD_184251 | JGI IMG/M metagenome (GOLD analysis project Ga0208183, IMG submission 184251) | Marine viral communities from the Global Malaspina Expedition - Malaspina viral metaG DeepMed_51 (SPAdes) (version 2) | ecosystem: Environmental > Aquatic > Marine > Oceanic | place... | reverse complement strand
GTCCTACGGCATAGGCGTGGTGTCATATGGTGTCCACACTGTGACAGAAGCTGCCAGGACCTAGGCGGTGAACAATACTGTGACGGTTGCAATGCCAAATTCATTGATGATGCATCATCTGTCCAAGCACCAACACGGCGCAACCGCAGGACCGAGGTAGCCGAGGAAGAGCCGATAGAGTTGGAAGATGCCACCATCCTGGTCACTGAAGAAGCATCTGAGTAGAGATGGAGTGTTACAGGTGCGAATCCTCTGAGCTGGTCCTGGCGCCTCTGTGGCCTTACGAGCGGAGGATCTACAAACAGTCAGGGATTGTCATGCGTCAGTGCATGGATTGCGGATTGGAGCAGAACCATTCCGGGCATGATGAGCCGCTCTCACCAGAACAAGCAGCGGAAGAAGCACCGGCGCACTCATAATTCTACTCATAAAAAGGAGCGGAAATATGCCAGAAAAAGGCAAGAGCAAGAAGATGCCTGGCGGCTACAAGCCGAAAGGACGAGTGAAGAACGGGCCACCAAAAGACAGAAGACTGCGGAAGAATAAGTCCAAAGGATTCTCCTAGCACGACTTTATCTTTTCTGATAGACCGATATCACCGCAACCCAGCGGGTATAAAAAGGGGGACCTAGATGGTCACAGAGAATACGGGACCTACGGAAGACCTGGCGCAGACCGAACCAGCCGAAGTCGATCAGACGACGGCGGAGCAGACTCCGGCCACGGATAACTTGCAGTTCACTTCAGAGCAGCAAGCCTATATCGACCGGATAAACTCAAAGACCCGCCGGGATGAGCGCAACAAATTCAAGGACTATAACGACTTGAAGGCCCGCGCAGCCCGTGCGGATGAACTAGAGCAGGCACAACTGACTGAAGCGGAGAAGATGGAAGCCAGGGCGATCGAGGCCGAGAAGAAGGTCACGGACGCCCAGGCACAGATCGCGGATGCGATGATAGCTTCTCAGGTTAAGGTCCGTGCCTCACAGATGGGCGTGGTCGACCCGGATGCGGCGTTCGTGCTTCTGGACCGGACAAATGTCCAGTATGTAGACGGAGCCGTGACCGGAGTCGATGATGCCATAGCCAGTCTTCTTGAGGATAAGCCGTATTTAAGGGGAACAAATCGGACGCCGAATATCAACCCTGAATCTGGACAACCGGTCCAGGCCGTGCGCCTCACGCCTTTACAACTAGAGGCAGCGCAGATGATGGGTCTGACGGCTGAAGAGTACGCTCAAGGACTCTAACTTCTGAACCGGGGATAGAACCCGTAAGGAGAAATCATGGCAGCAAATGGATTTGAATGGCGTTACAACGTCAGCGGCGGCCGGCCGCTGATTCTCAAGTTCTTGATGAAGGACTCGGAGACTTTCACCCGCGGAGATATGTTGAATCTGGAATCTGGAGAGGTCGATCTGATGGTGACCACTGACCTGGCCGCCGTCGGCGTCTTCGTAGGACCGGATGACCCGGATGACGCAACAGACGGGCAGCCAGGTGTCGTAGCTGGTACGGACTCCACCACACTGGTGCAGGTCATAGCCAATCCTGACGCGGTCTACGCAGACCCCAATGACACCAACGCACGGCTGGCCGGAGCATTGCTGGATATCTCTGGCACAACTGGAGCGCAGACCATAGCATCTGCGTCCAACAATGAATTCGTGGTGGTCGAGAGAAAGAGGCAATCGTCTGATGAGACGAGGGTCCAATTCACGGCTCCCACTCACTATCTTTCGAAGGTTCAATAGGAGATAGCAGATGCCTTTAACGAGTGGCAATTTTGCGGACCTGTTGGCTCCGCCTCTGGTCAGGGCTTTCAACCTTGCCATGGGCCGGCCGCAGCCGATGATCGACATGCTCTTCAAGGTTGAAAGTTCAACCCGTTATGAAGAGCAATACCAGGGACTCGGAGCGCAAGGCTTGGTCCCGCCTTTTGATGGGACCGTGCCTTATACGGACTTCGATGCTGGTTACCGGGTGGACATCCGTAATTACGAGTTCGCGCAAGGTCTTCAGATCGAGCGCAGGCTTGTGGATGACCAGCAAGGCAACCAAATCACTGGACGCGCCCAGAACATGGCGGATGCTTTCGGAATCACGCAAGAGACCGACGCAGCCAACATCTTCATCAACGGGTTCACGGACTCCGGGACCAACCGCATGGGTGCCAGCACCAACGGCGCCGACGGCGTGGCTCTCTTGAGTGCGGCTCATCCTTATAGCCCGGCAGATACCGGGACAACTCAAGCCAATGAAGGGACCTTGGCTCTGACGATCGACAACCTTGATACGACCCGTCAGAACATGCGGAACTTCACTGATGACGCAGGTCAGCTTATGGGCATCAACCCGGACATGCTCCTTGTGCCACCAGAACTTGAGCGGACCGCCACGCAGCTGGTCAGTGAACGTGCCATCTACGAGCCGGGTTCAGCCCAATATGATGTCAACATGTTCAGTGGTAGGTTCCGGCCTGTGGTCTGGAACCGCCTGACTGATGCCAATGCGTGGTTCCTCATCGACTCCACGTTGATGAAGCAGCACCTCATCTGGCAATGGAGGATCCGCCCGGAGTTCAGCCAGGCTGAAGATTTCGATGGCCTCACAGCAAAATACAGAGGCTATATGAGATATGGAATCGGCTGGACCGACTGGCGTTGGATTTTCGGACAGAACCCTAGCTAAAACTGAATAGGCAGGACTGGGGGTGGAAGTGTCCCATGCAAGCAAACGCACTGGCCTTTCACCCCTGGTTCCTTAATTTGAGGAGGAACTGGCGATGCCTACCAATTTTCCCAGTGGCGTGAAATCCCGTGGGGTCCCGGTTGAGGGACTAGGCGGAATCGGAAGTCCTCTGCTTACCACCGGTGATGTCTACCATGTGGACAGTGGCGCAGATGCGGCAAGCAATAACAACGCCGCAACGAACCCGAAGCAACCAGCTGCTACGCTGGACGGCGCGATCGGAAAATGTACCGCCAACAATGGTGACGTGATTCTGGTTGCTCCAGGCCATGCAGAAACCATCTCAGCCGCCGCCGCGATCACCTTTGACGTGGCCGGCGTGACCGTCATCGGCATGGGCGTTGGGAACTCCCGCCCGACCATCACTCTGGACACAGCCACAACGACTGACATCGATGTGACTGCCGCTGACGTGCAGATTCACAACATGATTTTCAGCATGAACTACGCTGATATCGTAGAGGTGTTTGACCTCAGTGCGGCTGGGTTCGTGGTGAACAAATGTCGCTTCGTTGATACAGCGGTTAACATGAACTTCGTTGACCTGATTAAAGGCACGACCACCAACAATGAGTGTGACCGTCTTGAGTTCACCGACAACGTGGTTATCAGTCCTGATACCGGGAACAATGGAGTCATAGACATAGGCGGCGACATCGCTGGGCTGGTATTCACGAATAACAGCATCCGCATGGGGACCGCAAACTCTGAGGCCATCATCTCGGTGGCGACCGGGAAAGATGTCACAGATTGTGAGATTAGTTACAACCACATCTACCGGCTGAACACCGCAGGCGACCTTCTGATTGACAGTGACACGTCGGACAATACCGGGATAATTGCTCATAACCGCATCGGTCACGCTGATACCGCTGGCGAGGTTCTGATAGACGCTGATGGTGTCCGTCAGTTCGACAACCTGGGAAGCGCAACCGATACGGCTTCCGGATACATTCTGCCCGCCATCGATAGTTAGGAGGGTTAGATGTACGGCTATCAATCAGTCTCGATCAGCTCCGGTGCTACTGATGGTGGCGCCGGGGCGTCCACGAATAACAACACATCAACCCATGTTGTCGTTGGGCAGATTTGCTCGATAGGAGTGACCTATAACGGGTCGCCCCCATCAAGCACGGATTTAGTCATAGCCACGGCCGGGAACAACGGACCGGCCCTGACTATCCTGACGCTGACCAATGCTAACTCAAATGGCTGGTTTCATCCTCGCCATAAGATTGATGATGAGTCTGCGGCTGACGTGACATATGACGGTACTAATGAGGTATATGACAAAGTTTGCGTGGCAGACAACATCAAAATAACGGTTAGCCAGGCTAACGATGACGACTCAGTTGACGTGGTCGTCGTCTACTACGCAGGCGCCTGATGGCGATCGAGCGGCACATAATCAAGGTCAGCACCACTGGGTCCGACGCTTCGGCGACTGGCTCTCTGGTGACGGCCCTGCCTTACTCTGAACTACTGGCGGTCTACATGAACTTCCATGCTGATGCGCCAGCTTCGACTGACACCACTCTCTCTTCTCCCGGAGACCCGGTGTCAGTCACTCTCCTGACGGTCACCAACTCCGCGACGGATGCCTGGTTCTACCCGACGCACCAGCTAGATGATGCCAGCGCATCGGCTATCACCGGGGCTTATATCCCCGCGATCATCCACGGCAATCTCCTGACAGAACTTGCCGGCTCAGATGCTCTGACGGACGCATTGACCATGACCATATTCGTGAGGACCTGATGGCTTTCAGTTATACGGCAGGAAGCACGGCTGACCGCGATCGTGTCCGACTGGAGATTGGAGACACGGACTCGGACCGGGTCTTGTTCCAGGATGCAGAGCTGGATGACTTTCTCAGTCAGGAAGGCAACAGCATCCTGGGTTCAGCTGCCAGGGCCTGTGAGACTCTGGCGGTCCGCTTTGCAAGAGATTTCACCTTCTCTGCTGACGGCGCCAGCTTCCAGAAAGGCAGCGTGACGCAGATGTTCATGGCGCAGGCCAAGCGGCTCCGCCGGCAAGCCAGAGCCACGACCACGGTCATGCCGCGCCGGGTGGATGGATACTCTGTCTACACGGATTCAGATGAGGTCACTGGACTCAATATCCTGGACTCCGGGACCGGCCAATTTGGTCGTTATTCTGATGGTTGATAAGCTCTTGCAAGGCAATGACCTGGCATATATGCGGAGTGAGGCCGAGAAGGCCATGCCGGACCTTGTGGACATCCAGCGGAAGACGCTGACCTCTGATAAGCAAGGCGGTTTCACGGAAGCCTGGGCGAATTCCTACCAGCAAGTGGCTGCACGGATCGCGGGAAAAGGCGGCGGTGAGTCGAATGAGGCAGGCCGTCAGGACCTCCAGCAGGACTTCATGCTGACGCTGGCACATGACCAGTCGATCACCCAGACTGACCGGGTCGTGCATACCAGCGGGACCTATGAGGTCCAGTCTGTGGATGCAGGGAAGTCATGGTCAGCAACAATAAGATGCCAGATGCGCCGGCTCTAAGAGAAGCAAGATGCCAACACGAAAGCTGCAACATGCTTCTAGCCAAGGTCCGCTTGGCGGCCGAGAGCGTGGTGGAAATCAAGTGCAGAAGATGCAATACGGTCAATGCTTTCACTATAGAGCAGGAAGAGGATGACGTTGCGATAGACCTGGTCCCTGACGGACAAGGTGGTTATATACCACCAGAAGATTAGCCCTAGAGGCCCAAGAGGCCCAGCAAGCGGCTTGAACGCTGGCTCTGAATGACAAGGCATAGTCCTTGATTGCTGGCGTTTAGCTGACGATCGAGGTTTTTTTATGGCTGATGAATTCTTGAAGATGGACATGGAGATAAAGATGGAGCTGGACGCTGACTGGGCCAAGTTCGGCGGCAAGCTCCAGAATGTGATCGAGATTGCTGCACGGCATATAGAAGTGGATGCCAAGGACCGGCTCCGCAATTGGCCGGCGGTTGACACTGGAGCCACGCTCAACAGCACTCAGTCCCGGAGACAAGACACGCAAGGACTGGTCTGGAGAGTCGGACCAGCCACAGAGTATGCGCCGTTCATCGAGTTCGGAACGTGGAAGATGAGAGCCAGGCCATTTATGATTCCAGCTGCTGAGAAAGAGAGGCCCAGGGTCGAGCAGGCAATCACAGAACTCTTCAAGGACCTGTAGAGATGGCTAATCTGAGAGTCAACCTGGATACGGCGGTCTATTCCGTCTTGAACGTAGAAGCGGTGACCAATGAGGCCACCGGCGGCGTGTTCAACGGGATCGCGCCACATAGCACGGCGCCGCCATATGTGGTCTTCCAGGCCATGTCCAAGGTGGATGAATACTGGAACTTCGCCAGCGGTCGTGGAGGATCCGCGATCTACATGGTCAAGGCCATCGACCGTTCGCCCTGGCCGAAGAGTGCCGGAGACATAGACACTCAGATCGACTCGGTAATGCAGGACGCAAGTCTCAGCATCACGAGTCATTCACTTCTGTGGTGCAGGAGAGAGGAGGACGTTTATCTTGTCGAAGACCAGGAAGGAGTCATCTACCAGCACGTTGGAGGACTCTACAGAATCACGGCCGACCAGAGCTAGATGCATCCATCACTGGGAGATAGAGCCTTCAAACGGACCTTTCAGTCCGGGGATTTGTCGCCTATGTGGAGAGAAGAAAGACTTTAGGAACTCATCGGAGATGGTCACTCATCACATAACGCTGGAGAAAGAGCATGGTTACATCCCGAAAAAGAACGAAAAAAACAGTAGAAGTTGGAACCGCTGGCTCAACGACTGAGGTCTGGTATCTTGCGCTCCGCAAACTCCATATGGTCCAGGGGCCAGGAACCAAGCCGTCCAGCATCCGATTCTATCCCGGCCAGCGGTTTACCCTGGACGGAGATGAGCCGGTGGATATTGAATCTCTGCTCCGCACGAGAGCAGTCAAAATCTATGAGGACTCAGACGAGGAATGGGCGCAGGCACGGTTAGCAGAGAGGCCAGAGCCGCCCAAGAGGAGAAGGAACCGTGGCTAGAATATCAGCAAAATCCGCCGGCCTACTGGTCGATGAGTTCGATTTCAGTGGGGTCAGCAACAGCATGGACCTCAGTTTCACCGAGGCGCCAGTGGACGTGACGGCCTTCGCGGATACTGACATGACATTTATCCAGGGTAAGCCAGGGTTTACCTTTGACGTGAACGGCCTCTGGTCCACAGCCAGCCCCAATTATGACGGTGAGATGTTCACTGACCTGACGGCTACGGCCCGGAGAGTGGGCATCTATCCCGGAGGTCTGACCGAAGGCAACGTCGGTTATGAAGGCCCGACCTTAGTCAGTGCTTCTCCAAGAGTGTCTACAGTAGGTGATGTCATCGCCTGTAACGTGACCTGGCAGGGAGCCTCGGCGCCGTTCCGCTCCAGAATCATCGAGGATGCCACCATCACCTGCAACGGCAGCACGGTGGTCGCCAATGGGACCGGCTACAACCTGGGGACGATCGCGGCGACCAACACGATTTTCGGTGTCTGGCGGATGGTGGAGATGGGAGGATCTGGCAGCAATACGATTGCCCTGGAAATCCAGAGTGAGACTAATGACACCTGGGGTTCGCCTACGACCCGAATCAACTTTGGGACCATCACACACAGCACTGGAGTTTCGTTTCTTACTGCGTCTGCTACTGGCCCAGCGGCATCAGAGTCCTGGTGGCGAGTACAGATTCAGTCTACCGGCACCGGGAGCAGGACTTTCAAGAATTATGTCAGCTTCGGCTACTTCGTAACCCCATCATAGGAGGATTGCATGGCTAGAACTCACGGCAAGGACTCAAATTTTTCATTCAACGGCGTGGAAATTTCTGATGAACTCAATTCCATCACGATGAACGCCACGGTGGGTGAATCCGACGTGACGGCCTTCAATGACGCTTATCAGAATTTCTTGGCCGGCAAGAAGAGTGTCACCTTTGACGTTGCCGGTGCGGTTGATATGGACTTTGCTTCAGACGGTGATGCGACCATATTCGACCATATCTCTCTGACCAGTGGACCAAAGACTCTGGTCTATGACCCGGACGGCGCCGGTCCTGACACCAACTCTCCTGAGTACACCTGCACGTCAAGCGGTCTGACTGGCGCGATCTGTAGCAGCTACACCATCAACCTCCCGGTCGGCGGAGTAGCGACCTATTCGGCAACATTCCAATGCTCTGGCTCGACTACCAGGGCAGTATCATAGATTAGAATATTAAAGGAGGGTTAGTATCATGGCTCGAACGCATGGCAAGGACGCCGATTTTTCGTTTGACTCCGTAGCTCTGGAGGATGAGCTGAGCTCAGTGACGCTCAACTTCACGGTCCCGGAAGCTGATGTCACCGCCTTCAGCGACACTTATCAAAACTTTCTGGCAGGCAAGCCGACCGCCACGATCGACATCTCTGGTTTTGCTGATTTAGCCAGCAGCCAGGGTGATGCGACCATATTTGGCGAGCTTGGATTAGAAGGCGAGGAGTGGGATTTTGAACCTGACGGCAGCACCGGGTATAACGGTTTCGCCATCGTCACCAGCTACTCGATCAGCAGCACGGTCGGCGGTCCGATAACCTACTCGGCCAGCTTCCGCCACAACGGTGGTTCAGCTGCTCTGGATGCCGCTGCTCCGACCCGCGGTTAGATTCTATGAGGACCGGGGTGTTCTAGAAATGCCCCGGTTTTCAGAACATCCGTTTTGGTGCATAAAGCGGGGCCAGATGAGTGATTGTATGGCCCAGAGCCTGCAGTACCCACAAAACGGCTTAGAACGCCGAGAAAAGGCCATTAAAAAGTAGAACGCCAGTGCTAATCAATAGCGCATATCACGGTCTGTGATAATGTGGCTGGTCTGGTCAATCAAAATCAGAACGGTCAAATGTTCTGATTAACGTGAAAGGAGAGGCTCTATGAAGCCCAAGATACCGGCAATCCGGGTGAAATCTGATGACTGCGCGATCAGCATCGGGCAGGTGGTTGAAGGCGGAGAGGTAGTCGACCAGGGTACTCCGCACTATGTCCATAAAGGTGAATGGGTGGAGATACTTCCGGTCATCACCGTGAAAGAAGTCATGCAGATTTCCAAGTTGCAGAACGCTGGAGATAATGCAAGTGGACTGGGTGAGAACCTATCACTTCTATGCAAAGAACTCTCCCGCCGGGTCATCAAATGGAACTGGACGGACCTGATGGGAGAGCCTATCGACCAGCCGTATGGCCGGCCAGACATCCTGGAAGGTCTATCCTCAGAGGAACTCATGTGGTTGATGGGCGCCGCCAGTGGAGGGGAATCGGCCGATGAAAGAAAAAAAGACTCAGACGATTCGGAGAGCATATCCTCGGAGATGGACCTCAGCCTTCAACAGTGAGCATAGGCATCATCTGTGAGGCGTTCGGTTGCTTACCGAGCCAGGTGATGGATGAGGACTGGCAGACCATCAAGGACATCATGGATTACAGATTACTCATCTCAGCGCGCGATCAGCACAACCAGGATGCCAGCCAGATGTTGCCGGCACAGGTTGAGGCATGGACTGAGATGGTGGAGGTGGTAGAAAGCGATGGCTGATGCAGCAACGATAGCGGTCCTGATACAAGCAAAGGACAATGCTTCCCGGGAATTCAAGAATGTTGAAAACAACATGGGGAAGATGGTCCAGGGTATCCAGAAACACCGCCGCGCCATAGGCATGGCGATGACCGCGATGGGTGCTGCCATCACTGGTATTGCCGTGATGTCAGTCAAGTCTGCCTTTGACCAGGAGAAAGGGATTCGCCAGCTTGATATGGCCTTGCAGAAGGTTGGGACTTCCTATGAGCAACAGAAGGCCCAGATCGAAGCTGTAGTAGCTGCCCAACAGAACAAGACCAACTTTGGTGATGAAGAGCAGAGAGATGCTCTGAGAGAGCTGATTCTGGTCAGCGGCAACTATGATGACGCGATGAAAGCCTTGGTCCCCACTATGGAACTAGCGGCCGGCAAAGAGATGGACCTGGGCGCAGCGGCCACCTTGGTCGCCAGAGCCATCAGTGGTGAAGAGAGTGCCTTGAATCGCTATGGCGTGTCAGTCGAGAAAGGCGCAGATTCCACGGAGGTCCTCAGTGCAATCATGGCGAAATTCCAGGGTCAGGCTGAAGCCGCTGCTGACCCAGTGACTCAACTGAAGAACCGGGCAGGTGATTTATTCCAGGTCTTCGGGTCGGCCTTATTGCCTGTGATAGAGACTCTGGTCCCTCTCATAGAAAAGATGGTCAGGCGCATGATCGAATGGACCGAGGCTCATCCTAATCTGACCAAGGTGTTGGGGGTTGTAGTTGCAGCCCTTGGCGCGATCATGCTGGTCCTGGGGCCGCTACTGTTGATCCTCCCCACGTTGGTCGCTGGTATTGGATTGGTCAGCGCGGCATTTGCCGCATTAAGCATTTCTATGGGACCGGTGACTTTAGCCATTATCGGCATTGCGGCTCTTATTACGGCGGCGATTATCGTCTGGAAAAAGTGGGATGATATGTCCACCAAGGTCAAGATCGCGGTAGTCCTTCTCGGCATTGCTCTTGGCCCAATCACTGGAATTATCGTTCTTGGAATCGCTGCCTGGAAGAACTGGGACAGGATAGTTGATATTGTTCGCAAGACGATAGGGACATTCACTAGGCAAGTGATTGGGTTCATCATCAAGCTGGGTGAAGGGTTCCTAGCGATAACCAAGTGGATTCCAGGGATGAGCGACACTCGCCGTGCTATCGAAGAGACAATGGGTACTTTGCGTAATGCCCAGGACTCAGTTGATGATTGGGCGAATAACACGGAAGGGAAATTACGGGACCAATCCGAAGCCTGGGGCGCAATGGAAGATACTCAGATGCAAGCCGCTCAAGCGATGATTGAAAACAACGACGACCTAGGTAGGAAGACGGCAGAAGTTGCAGACAAAGTGGGTGAGAAGACCAGAGAGGTGGGTAGGACTACCCAAGAGGTGGCCGAGGACATGGCCCAGGCTTACGGCGATATGGAGGATGCTGCCTTCCAAGCTCAAGGCGGTATTATCAGGAGCCTCGACGAGATACAGAAAGAACAAGATAGGTTCACGGCTTTACAACAACTGTCCCTTGAATCCCGTATCAGTCAAAGAGAAAAGGACAGGCAAGACTTCATAGACGGTGTCAATGAAACCATCGCGGCATCGCAAAGACGACGTGACGCGGAAGCAAGGATTGAAGAAGCGTCGGATAGAGGCTTGGCAAGATTGCGGGACAATCTCGATATAACCAATATAGCCTGGAAAGACTCAGGCTCCAAGATGGAGGATGTAGTCCAGGCATGGTCGGCAATCACTGGTGATAGCATCAAAGATGTCTTGGCGCGTATGGACGACCTGAATGTAGATACGAACAACGTGAAATCAACGCTCCAAACTTTCACCAGTGAAACAGGCAAGGATTTCTTAGCGTGGTCAGAGACTGTCAAGGGCGCGGCCCAGAAAGCGGCTGATGAATTAAAGAGTAATGCAGAGCGAATCAGAGAAGGTGGATGGCTTACTTTAGAGCAAGAAAAATTCCTTGCTGAGAAAGGTGTTGGCCCTCTAGCCGAGGCCGCTAGGGAAAGCCTGGCGAGTAAAGCGGATACCAAGAAAACGCAACTTGAGGAAGCAGTTGAAAAAGGATTAGACCCTGACTCGATTGCATCTGCTCAACGACTGGTACAGCATCACGTTGCAGGTGCAAAAAGAATGGGCGTACCAACCCCAGCCGATGAAATGGCGAAAAAAATGGCCGACCAAGTACGGGAAGATATTCTAACAATCAATCCTCAATTAGCGGCGGCGTTGGGCGCGATAGTTGCTGGTGAGATTCCTTGGAAAATGGAACTGGCTAAGGGTGGCATAGTGACACAGCCCACTCTGGCGATGATTGGTGAAGCAGGCCCAGAAGCCGTCATCCCATTAGGCAAGGGCGGTGGTATGGGAACCGTCAATAATTTTCATTTTCACGGCTCAGTCTACGGCGTGGAGGATCTGAAAGAAGCGGTGGTGGAAGCCGTCCGGGACCATGCCATCAGCGGCGGGTTTGCCGGCGTATTCGCTGAAGCATGATAAAAAAGCAGAACCCCTGGAAACGGTTATTGAAATGCCTCTTTGGGTTCCATCAGATGCAAGAGTGCGGCTGCGGCATCGCTAGAATGTGTATCTGGTGCTACAAGCTAGAAGGAGTACCCCATGTTTGATTACAGATGCAAGGTCACAAGAGTGGTTGACGGAGATACGATCGACGTTAACCTGGATTTGGGATTTTCCATCTGGCATCAAGCCAGAGTCAGGATGCTGGGGATCGACACCCCGGAGTCCCGAACGAGAAATCTAGAAGAGAAAGCTCTCGGACTGGCATCAAAGGCCAGGTTAAAAGAGCTTCTCAAAGGTAAGAAAATTGAGATCGAGTGTTCGAAAGAAAAAGGAAAATTTGGCCGCGTTCTTGGGGTCGTGTGGGCGACTGATAAGGCGGGTGATCGCGTTAATTGCAATGACCAGCTTTGTGCTGAAGGCCACGCACGGCCTTATTCTGGTGGCAAGAAAAAGGCTTGGACCTAATGCCACTGAAGAAGGGACGGAGCAGGAAAACGGTTAGCCAGAATATCCGTGAACTGAGAGAGTCCGGGTATTCAGCAAAGCAAGCACAGGCAATCGCAATGACCACCGCTAAAGGCGGAAGGAAACGACGGAAGAGATAGATGGCAAAAGGCACTTACGTTTTGGCGATCGACTGGAACGGTGACGGAGACTTCAGTGACTCTGGTGAAGACGTGACCGCAAGGACCATGTCCGTTGAATGGAAACGCGGCTCTGATTATGCCTCACAGCTCGTGGGGAAAGCCGTGGCCGGCACTCTCAATGCCGTGCTTAATAATGAGAGCGGGGACTACAGCACCTTCAATTCTTCATCTGCGCTCTATGGCAACCTCCTGCCAGGTCGGAAGGTGAAGCTGACCGGGAATGACGGCAGCACCACCAGGACGCTCTGGTCCGGCTTCCTGGATAGCATCGAGCCGCTGCCAGTGGCTAACGGCGCCAACCGCGCAAGGCTGAAAGCGATTGGACCGTTGGGCTATCTGAACAAGTTTGAAGTCTCAACTACCATGTTCGCCAGCAAGAAAGCTGGTGAGCTTATCGGTGAGGTCCTGGACGCTGCTGGTTGGGACGCAGATGACCGTGACCTGGACACCGGGATAGTGGAATTTCCGCGGTTCTGGTGCGAAAGGACCAAGACCTTGAAGGCGTTGCGTCTGATCGAGGAAACGGAGACAGGGCTACTGGAAGAGGACGCAGCTGGTCAAATCGTCTACCGCGATCGCCATGCCCGGTCCACGGATGCCAAGTCCACTACCTCTCAGGCCACCTATAGTGATGCCAGTGGTGCAACCCTGGCCTATAGCGCGATCACTCAGATAAATCCGCTGAAGTTTATATTTAATGAGCTTCGGGCGAAATTGCAATTTCACAGCGGGGCCTGGATTCTAGGTAGTGCCTCATTAGGAGTCCAGACAGAACTGGCAAGTGACCCGGCCGTTCTCTGGACCTTGTCGGAGACTGGAAGCCGGTCACCGTCCATTGCGGCCGGAGAAACGGCAACCTTCACGGCTCAATACCCGTCCAGCGGAAGTGCTAATACGGCAAGAGCCGTTGACTTCTGGCAGGACCTGGTCGCTACGACTGACTACCTCGCCAATGATGACTTTGATGGGACCGGCACTAACCGGACCTCATCGATCACCGTGACTGAAACCAAGAGAGCGCAGTCGATGGATATCGCACTTGCCAATGGTCATTCTGGCGCGATCTACATCACCAAACTCCAGGCACAAGGCAACGCCGTCACAGCCAATGACGAGTTTGAAATCACGGCTAGTGATAGCACCAGCCAGACAACTTTCGGAAAGCGGACCTACCCCCATCCTGGCAAATTCGTGCCAGATGCGGCCGAGGCTCAGAATTGGGCTGACTTCCATATCGGCGCCTGGAAAGACCCGGTCCCGCTGCTGAAAGTGACCCTAGTCGGTAATAGGTCAACGGCTACACTCACTGATATTATGAGTCGAGAGATAAGTGACTTGGTCACTATCACGGCAACAGGTGGTGCCGGCCTTGGCATCGATGAGGATTTCTTTGTTGAGTCTGTCCATCATTCCGTGGATGCAGAACTCAATCACAGAGCGACAATGACACTCAGTCAGGCTTCCGGGTATGCTGGCTTCTTCGTGGTAGGGTCCAGCTCACTCGGCAATAGTACCCGGCTGGCTTATTAGGAGGATCTGATGGCTTGGACAACACCTAGAACATGGGTCACCGGAGAGGTCGTAACTGCGGCTCTCTTGAACGCGCAGATTAAGGCAAATATGGACTTGTCAGCCCCGGCCAAGTTGACCACGGCTGGGGATATGCTCTATGCCACTGGCGCAAATGCCACGGCAAGATTAGCCAAAGGGACGAACGGCAACATTATGCACCAGGCCAGTTGTGCGCCAGCTTGGACGGCCTGTCCGTCAATCGCTGGGATTACGCTGTCGGGTGCGCTCGATGCTAACGGTACGGTGGACGCTGACGTGACTGATTTCGACGTTCTATCCAGTGGTGACATCGACTTGGTTTCTAGTGCTAACGCCGCCGCCGCTGTCTACATCGCACAGTCCACCGGAACCAGCGGCACGATTAAGATTCATGCCGACACTGGAACGTCCGTTACGGAAGGTGCGGAGTCCATCAATATCTTGTCAGACGTTGGCGGTGTTGGGATTCGCTCGACAGCCAACCTAGCCAATGCCATCAATCTAACCGCTGACGGCGGCACGACTAGCACCATCCAGATTTTCAATGACCAAGGGACAGCGGTGAATGAGGGTGTCGCGTCGATACAACTTCTCAGTGATGTCGGCGGCATCGGAATCAAGTCTGGGTTGAACGCCGCTGGCGCAATCCGCTTAACCGCTGATGCTGGCACTTCAGAAACCATCATCCTTCACGCCGACCAAGGAAGTGGTGCCGCCTCAATCTGTCTTACCAGCGATGCCGGGGGCATTACGCTGACCCCCAGTTCTGCGGTCACTGTCAGTGGTGCGCTCACAGTGGGTGTCGATGATACAGGCCATGATGTGACCTTCTTCGGTGCTGCCGCTGGTGCATATATGCTCTACGACCAGTCATGCAATCTCCTAGATATACG
>Ga0208183_1000633_pt1 | contig 15021 bp, 16 predicted proteins | sample MalvirDeepMed_51_FD_184251 | JGI IMG/M metagenome (GOLD analysis project Ga0208183, IMG submission 184251) | Marine viral communities from the Global Malaspina Expedition - Malaspina viral metaG DeepMed_51 (SPAdes) (version 2) | ecosystem: Environmental > Aquatic > Marine > Oceanic | place... | reverse complement strand
TTGAATTTCTAGCGACAAAGACAAGGGTTTCCCCGCGCTATCCGTACTGTTCGCCGTTACTTGAACACTGAGTGTTTCCCATGGCTCCTCTCGGGTTGTGTAAACATACGGCATGTATAACGTCCCGTAATCGTATGAATAGTCAACCGAAATGCTACTTATGGTTTCCCACGTATTGTGAGCCGGATGTGCTGTATCTACCATTGTGTAAAAAGTTTTTACTTCTACGGTCATTGGTTTGTTATTCCCAGCATGTTTAACGCACAACACCTTTAACCACAAATCACTTTTATAATTAACCAACCGCCAGTTGTCGTATATCTGCCCTTCTTCACGCTCATATGTAGGACCCACAAATTTATTACTGGTTAGCGACCTAAATACTCGTGCGTTCGAGCGTGAATTAGCCATACTCATAACAATGATTGGGGCGGTCTTATTGGCGTCTGAAATCATTAACCCGGAACCGACCCGAAGGGCGCTGGTTTTCAGCACTCCAGACATTGTAAGGCCTCCCCCCAAATACGTAGTTCCATCTTTGGCTTCCCACACCATCGCGTTCGCTTTGGTTAGCTGGCTATAGTCGGGGTCTCCGTTAGCATCTAATATCGGCTCACCTTTCCAGAGACATAAATCGTCAGGGCCAAAACCCGCTGCATCTTCAATTTTCATCGACTCGGTACTCAGGTCTATTTTCCGAGACGATTTTAAAGTTCCTTTGAAATTCACGTTGGCTTCTAATTCGAGTCGACCACTTATTGTGTTCAACCAGAAAAACACCTCACCGCTAGTGCTGGCAAAGCGTAGGTTGTCCATATAAAGGAGGATGTCACTGTCGCCGTCACCGCCCTGTATGCTTAGCCCTGTAAAGTTTTCGTTATCATCTACCACACCAAGGTAATAGGTGCCTTCGAGTTCGCCGACTTTGTTTTCAAGCGCTTGCATGAAGTTGATGACTGAGAGTTCGTCACCATCTTTGTTCACGACCTTTACTTCGTCGAAAGCACGAACTAGGGGCGCACCAACTACCCACTCGCCGTTTTCAGATTCATACCCGATATTAACCTGCTTGAACTCAGCAAATTGCGCGGAGACAGTCTTGGTGCCCACCTTCTGTTTAAGACCAATTATTTCAGTGCTGTTAATCTGATTAGCACTGACCGCCTCGGTCAGGTTGTATATCAACTGGTGATAATTTTCGCCTAAGTCGCCAGATTGTTCGCTCCAGTGTGCTAAATCATTTGAGATTGAATTTAGGTGGTCGCCTAGTGCTGCAGGTAAACCTGGCCATTGGATACGAGATATAATTTCTGGGTCGATACTTTCGATTACAGTACCTATGAGATCAGCAATACTGAATCCCAACCAGTTTGGGTCTATTTGGTCAACATCTATAATTCTGTACCAGACGTAAATCACTCCGTCATGAGGGGTATTCGTAATAGTAAGTGTGTCGCCTTTCCCCATGTAAATGGCACTGTCAAAATGTTCTGGTTCATCACCATCGTAGGAGTACTTCCACTCATATGTTGCGTTGTTATGGGGCGGCGTTGGGCCATTAATAACAACGCGTCCAGGCAATACATTTACCACCACACCTTGAGTTGGCGTCGATGGCACGCCAATACTGATATCTCTTTCTATACCTGGACTGGATCTAAATCTATTGCGTGCAGAAATCGCTACGGTATAAACGCCAATAGGAAGGTGCGCTAAGCTCTGTGCTCTGTTTGCAGGCGTAAACGTTAGTTGAGTTTCAGGTGTTTGGTCGTCTTTGTTACTGACTGAAACAATGTAGTTGATCACGTTAGATGGAGATGGATGGTCCCAGGTTAAAACACCTTGTCGCCAACTGTCGTTGGGCGTAGTCGTCCACTGTAAATTTTCAGGAGCCTGCACAACGGTAGCATCAGGTAGCGCAGTATTAGGCGTTAAGTCGCCCTCTGCAGCTTCAAAGCTGTCAGGGTAAATTTGAGGCCCGTCTTCAATAAGCTGCAGCTTGGTCTGATGTTTTTCAGTATCAAAGTCTCTGTCTTCAACAGTAAATTCTTTGCTCACTCCTGTTTCGGCGTCGACAAACTTGATGCAAGATCCCGGCATTATGTCTAACCTGACGCCTGGCACAATATGCGTGACAATAAATCCTGCGCGGCTACGTTCCATCACGAGTTTGCCAATCCGCTGCGCTTGGTGATCACGCGTTACCAATGTCAAACGTAGGCTGGATTCTAAATAAGCCCCATCGTCTTGACGGTATTCGTCTGATTTTACTACAGGCGCATTGGTCATTTGCCATTTTAGAGAAGGGCTAACATACTCAGTCTTAACTGTGTTGACTTTCTCTTTGTAGGGCCGGTGAGGGCGATATTCAGGGAACGTCATTGAGCTGTTATCCACATCAACGACTATTGTTGCAGGGCCAGCATACATTGCGGGCTTAAAGTATACGACTCCGCCAATACGGTAGGGTTTACCACCCATACAAGCCATTATCTGGTTGAGCATATCTGATTGACGCATTCCATTGTTTAAAACACCGTTTACCTCAAACCGCGTACCTGTTTGCTCATTCCCGTCTGCATCTCTGTAGATAGCAGGCTCATCACAGTAATTTGCAGTAACAGCTATAAAGTCTATTGGCAGGCGGCGGAGGGGGACTGGCTTAGCACCATAACGCCGCAAGCAATCGTAGGTGCATAGTGCAGGATTACTCGACCACTCCCATGTTGTTTCGTCATCAAATCGATGCTGCCCATCGCCGCCTTGCGTTGTGTCTTTTCTGGGGTCGTAAACTTTGTGGCCACGAACAATGAATTTGATTTCGTTTAGGCCGCTAGGAAAAGCGTCATCATCGACTTTAATTTTTAACGTGACGTAGGTCTGATTTATGCCCACGTGCTCTGATGTCCAGCCACTGATATATTGATTTGCCAGCGAGCACACGGTTGTTTGGTCGCCTAAATAAATCCGGCTCGTAACCAAACCTGTCAGCTCACTTTTCGTCTTGCCCTCAATTTCATAGATATCCACGCTTTCACACGGATGACCAACAAGGTGCAGCACGATTATATGGTAGTCATCGCCGCCTATAGTGGGCTTTGCATAACCCACAATTTTGCCACCGACTAATGCCTCGCCATACACTATTTTTCTAACATCATTAGCATTAGTGTTGAGCGACTGGTCGGTTACGGGGTCTGATGCATAGTCGCCCAAATCCGGAGACAGTGCATCGCCGAGGTAGTGGGTCGCAGCAGCGCCGCCGATACCAATTGCTATTGCACTGAGGCCAGCAGATAGGCCGACACCGAGCACAGTAACAGTGGCCCCAACCGCTGATGCGCCGAGTCCTAGCGCAACTCCCACTGCTACAGCTGGCATGGCACGCTCCAGCAACCTAACGCACGTTCTAATGGTATAGTGGCAAGGCCATCAAATGTCGCCACCCAAATTTTTCCGCTAGCGACAACGCCCAAGGCATCTCCCGTGTCGGTCTCAACAAGTACCAAGTCACCGCGGCCTGCTTTTAAACGGGGTTTAAGCGGTCCAAATATGGCATTTAACGTACTTTTAATATCGCCCTGGCCATATTTAATCAAGGCCTTAGCTGCGCCTTTTTCGGTGGTGTATTTATCTCTGAACGGTGCTGCAAAATCTTTACCTGTCATCTCGCGTACAGCGTTGGCGGCGAAAAGGCAGCAATCAAACGTGCCCCATTGGAAAGGTGTGTCCAAATTATCAAGTAAGTAGCTAACGAGCTTTTCTGACCAATCCTTTTTCCTCATCGTTGATACGCCCCATTTTTACCACGAGTCGAATGTTTGCCAGGTGAGCCGTAATTGGTTTTCACAGGCAGGCTTGATAGCGGCGAACCGGCAATTACTTCAACCAAATCAAAAAAACGGTCTCCCGGGTGTAACTCTTGTTGCGCGGCATCGGTAGTTTTTACCACTTCGACAGGTTGCGCCCATCGCTCGAACCAGTCGTTAATGGTAATTTTGATAACAGCAGGTTTATTGGCTGAACGTTTCCCACGAACCACTTTCAGATCCACCATTTCTGCATCAATAAAGTGATTAGCTCCTTCCGTAATTTGGCGGTTTTCATCGAAGGCCACTAAATGTATAAAACACTCGCGTCCATTGGGGTCTTCATTCATCACTTCACTGAGTAATGCTGTGTCATGTACAACAAGTGAAAGTGTGGTTCTATTGCCACTGGCGCTCGCATTTTCTCTAATTCGACCAATGCCGCCCAGCTCTCCTAAACCTAAATAGGTTTGCCCATTGTAAATACGAGTGCCAACTCCTGTGTGAACCCGCACCCAACCCGATCTAAAATTCAGTTCTGCAAATGCCAGCAAGCGCGATGGACTTGCTTGCGCGGCTTCTATCATAGTGGGTGAAATAGCGCTCTCGATCATGTAAATGCCTCTTCAAAATCAAGCGTAATGTTTCGATATATACGGCGATTACCAGATAGCTGCTGGATTTGCTCTGGCTTAATCCAGCGCGCGATGGTTTTAAGGGCAGCAACATCGGCCTGGATAATACTGTTGTCTGTGGCAGGCTCGCGTAGTTCGTTTGTAAAATAAAGTGTGGTGCGACCGAACTCATCGGCGTAGCAGTCTTGTCGAATTTCAAGCAGTTGCTCATCAATAACACAGCGGTCCATTGCACCCGCCACTAAAAGGTTTGGGGTAAAGCCATCAGCGTTTAATATCGTGCCGTATTGCCCTTCTCCGTTAACTCTGGGTACGCCTGCCCAAAGTCCGCCTTGTTGGTTAAAGGTTGTGTCGTACAAACGCGTTTTATTAATAGAACCGCGCAAGAGAGCTAAATGCGCTTTTAGTACTTTACATTCTTCAAATGTCAGCACTGAAAACTTGTAGGAAACTATCCATCGCTCACCTGGGTTCTCGATAATATGCTCAAACCCATTAAATGAACTCTTGTTCATTTTGGAATTGAACTGGGGAACAAATAGGCATCGGCTAATCGGTAGCTCAGGAAAATCAAAAATCTCACTCATGCGGCCATCGTCCCACTTAAACTTTGTGCTAGTTCACCACCATTAGAAAAATCTTCTCGCAGTTGGGCTTGCCACTGTAGCTGCGCCATTTCCACGCTTTCGCGTATTTTTTCTTCCATGCCGGGTACCGCATTTGTTGCGTCTATGTTGAATGTCGCTTGAAAGGTTGTATTCCCCTGACTGCCTTGTTTCATGCCACGTGCTGCCTCGACCATGTAACCAAAGTTATCCGCTTGACTGGGGTTAAGAACCATCTCGTCTTTGCGAAGTAGCCATGTGCCTTCGTGAGAAGCGGGCACGCGTCCAATGCCATCATGTGCCATACCAAGAATGCTCGCAGCGGCACCCGCGACAGTAGCCATACCAGCCAACGCTGAGGTGGAGTTGGAGCCAAAGGACGCGAGGGAAGCAGCAGCGGCAGCAGGGGCATAGGCTGCGGCCATGGCAGGGCCGGTTGCAGCTGCGGTTGCTACGCTTTGCGCGGCTCCCGCTTTTTGGATACTTTGTTCTATTGCAAAATGTGCTAATTTTTTAACCCCCAATTCCGCAAGACCAGAAATCAGGGTTTGAAGCGCACCTTTAGCAATCTGCTTCATGGTATCGCCAAAGTTTTGTTGCTCGAATAATGCGGTAGACGTTGCTTCGCCGATACCTGACGCGAAACGATCAAAGGTATTGCCCCACATGGCATCGAAATTATCGGCGGTAACTTTGATGTGCTCTTGAAGTTTTTCCCAAAAGGTTTGATTCGTCTGGGACATATCAAGCTCAAATTGCTCTTGAAGAAGCCGTTCATTTTCTTGTTGATTGCGCTTTATCTCCAAGATTTTGTCAGCCTTTTCTTGCTCAAGCTGAGTAATAAGTTCTTTGTTTCCCGTCGCCTTTTGAATTTCACCGTCATAAAAGTCAGATATTTGCTCATTGAGGCGCGTATATTGCTCACTCATCGCATCTTCAGTTCGCCATATGGATTCGTAGATTGCGGCTTCTTCGGCCGTTAGATTGCCAGCCAGCACTTGCTGCTTAATTTGCAATTGTCGGCTGTAATTGTCCGTATCCTTTTCATATGCAGCGATAGCATCTTCTAAGCGCTTGACGCCTTCTGAGCGTGATTTTGCAGTATGGCTTTCCTCTTTTTTTGCCGCATCATCAACACTGAGTAATTTTTCTTTGAGTGATTGCGTCTCTACTAAGTCATTCTTAAGCGCCTCGATTTCAGAGGAAATACTGCCAAGCGCGGCGGAATTATCGACAGCCTGACTGATACCTGAAAATTGATTGGTGGAAGGTGATGCATTTCTATTGGCTTCAGCCTGACGCTCTTGTTCGTCTGAATATGCTTTTTGAAGGGCAAGCAACTTCTCTTTTTGCTGCATCTCTTTCACATTTAACCTGTCTATTTCGCCTTGCCGCTGAACGTTATTAAGCTCCTTAAACTGCTTCACCAGTGTTGCTACTTTTTCGCTATGCCCGCTAGTCGCTACTTGTGCGTCATCTTGCTTGCTAGTGTAGTAAAGAAGAGCAGCGCCAGCAGCAAGTGCAATTCCAGCGGGCCCGCCTAAAAACATCATCGCGCTATTTAAGCCGCGCATGCTTAATGTGAGCGCATTGGTAGCAATAGTGGATGCAGTGGCTCTAGATGCCTGTATTCCCAAGGCCGCACTGATACCGGTAATTGCAGGTGTAGCCAATAGCGTCTGACGAACGAGAACCCCCTTTGCTACAGCTGCACTAGTTAATGCTCCGGCATAACGCCCTCCGACAACAATTGAGGCAGCAACTAGGATATCTGCAACGGTTTCGATGTTGTTTCCAAGCGTAGTGATTGCGGCGGTGAGAGATTCAGAAACGCCAAGCGCCTCGTCTTGCTCTCCGATAAACGCGGTAAGGTTATTTTTGGCTACCGTTAAACTTTGCTCAATTGTGGCTGAGGCTTTTGAAAATCGGGCGTCAATTTCATCCGCGGCAGATGCCAACGACTCTACAACTATGCGAGCGGTAATTTGGCCCTCTGCTGCCATTTCCCGTAGCTCACCTTTTGTCACCTTTAGATATTTAGCAACAGCATTGAGTATTTCAGGGGCTTGCTCAGCAACTGAGTTAAACTCGTCGCCTCGTAACGTTCCCGAAGCCAAGCCCTGGCTCAACTGGACGATAGCCGCGTTTGCAGCTGCAGCTTCAGTGCCGCTTAGCGCAAAAGACTGATTGACCGTTTTTACTATGTCTACGAGCTCTTGGTCTGTTTCAACCAATGAACGCGCGTTGCGCTGTAAAGTGGCATACAAATCAACGGACGAAGCAAACTCAGTCCTGGTTTCGTTAGCAACTTGTAGTAGTGCGGCTTGTGCCGTCTCTAGCGCTTCTGCGCTCTCAGATACGTCTCGCAGCTTATTCTCTATAAGCGTTGCCTGGTCTGCGTAGTTTGATATATCTCGAAGCGCAAATGCGCCCGCCAACGATGCTCCAAGCCCAAGGGTCGTTGTCTTGATGCTTGATATAGAGCGTTCAACAGAATCGATTTGTGAGGACGCACGTGATGCTTGACGGCCAGCTTGTTCGGTTTCATTGCCAAACTTCTCAATCTCGTCTCGCGACTTCTTTACACCGCGTACAAGTCCATCGTTGTCTGCTTTAAGTCTTAAGCCAACTTCGATATCACTCATTGGGATGCTGCCTTATCGTTGAGTTCGTTTGAAATAAATGTCGCTAGCTTTCTCAGCAGAACATACTCTTTGGGTGTAAATTGTCTTTCAGACATTTGCGCGTCAGCTTGAACTGCGCTGACATCTAACCCTTGATATCTTCCACCCCAAAACTTGAGTAGGTGCCTTACTTCGCTAAACCAGGCAATGACTGGCATGTTTTCACGAAATATTTCAAAGTCTGAGTAGTTTGACATCGTATCAATTTGCTTTTTAATGTATTCAGGCTTTGCGCCCAGCGCTTCGAGCTGCTCACGCAACTCCTTAACTTCATCCTTTTTGGGGCCGTGCCCATTCACCCAATAATGGGCTGCCCCCTCTAGTTTTTTTCCAGATGCCCAGTGGCCGCTTCGTGATAGGCTCTGATATAGCCTGCGCGAACGTAGCCAAAGCTTTTAAACAGCCGTTGCTTATTTTCTTCACTGGAGGGAACGATGCTTCCGTCTTCGAACTTAACGTCGCGGCCTAAGTCCTTAACCACACGGCAGAGAAAGTCGACATCCGGTTTTGTCTTCCACGTGTCATATTCCTCAGGCTCAAGGATCTCAAAAAGTGAAGAACACTCTCTAGGCTCGGTGGTGCCGCCATCAACGCTTTCGTGAATAGTTACTGGCCACCAGATTTCTTTTTTGGCTTTTAAAACGAACGGCATGCTTTTACCTTTAATAAGTTGCCTTCCTTGGCCATGATTAATCGCTGACTCCGTTACTCAGCGTCTTTGACGCCCTACGGGGCACGTTGTATTAGCGAGTAACGAGCTGGCTGTCGTTGCCACGAATAACGCGGTAACTAATATCCCAGGCCTGTTTACCTTTCACCTCTGCAGGGCTGACCGTTAAAATCTGAACCCCTGTGCTCTTTTGAGCGACAACTTGGCCCTCATTAGCGCCGTGGGTAAGTTCGAACGGGATGATCACGCCAGACAGCTGTATAGCAAATGGGTCGAACGTGCTCAGCGTGGGTGTCTCAATTATCCATTTACCCTCTTCGTTCCAATCGTTAATGAAAATTTGCTTACGCTCAGTTCCTTCGTCGTATTGAACGTCTTCATTGCCGTTAAGCTCGTATTCATAGAGGTTGAGTGCTTGACCATCTAGCGTAAATGTCGTGTTGGTATTGGACATGGGCAAAGGATCTGAAAACTCGCTGAAATCTGGTTCAGGCGGTGTACCTTCCAACGTGCCCCCATACACACCTTTAATTTCAGCGGTACCCATGAAGCGTTCATTAATTTTGCCTGCGTAGGAAATACTCGCTTTACCTGCTAATAAGATGTGATACATCCCTTCCCAGTAGAAATAGATCGTACCGTCTAACTCTTCAGATGCATTTTGAATACGGTTGTGTGACACCTCAGTCGCCACATCCGTGTTTTCATCTTTACCCGATAATTGCACCAGAGATGACCAAGCTGCAGGCGAAGACGCTGTTCCAGAACCAGCCAACTCAAAAGGCGCTGTGATACTAATCATTTCACTGGTATGGATGACGGGTTGTCCACCGTTCCTGCCGTCGTCAATGTCGCGACTAATTTGTTCGGTTTCTAAAGGCTTTACGCTTAGGCCCGTGGTCAATATGGCTTTAGGCGTTGCACCTGCAGCAATATAGTCAGTGCCTGAAATATCACTGTCTCGGCGTAGCGCCAGCAAAATAAACTTTTTCTTTTCCTTAAACCCTGGAGTGATACTCATGATTTCTTCTCCTGTGCTTTAGGCTGCGCTTTAGTTTCAATTGGGCGGTCTTCAACAACCACGACTTTAAGCTTTGGATGAGCACTAATTTGCGCGCGTTTGCCGTCGCTTAGCTCACCCGTTTTAAACTTGTTTTCACCAGGCTTAAACGTTACGGCTGCACGCGTAATATCGTTGTCGCTGGCGTTGGTCACTATGATCATGTTGCATTTCCTCTGTACCAGGTATTGGTTGAAAATCTGTCTATCCACCAAAGGCCATCATTGGTGAAACCGATAAGGTCGCCATTCCCCAAAATAACGCGCTCATGCTCATCATCAGGTTTCCAACCAAAGAGAACGTCACGCAATGTGTTGCGCAGGGCTTCTAGTTCTGCCAATGTTTTCTCACCCGTTGGGTCGTTTATGGCCCGTAGGCCGATGACCACACCAAACGTGACAACAAACTCCTGAAGCGGACGGCCCATATCAACGTCGCGGCTGTTTGCCATGGGGCGATTGCTCACTGGCACAACGAACGCGGCGTTATTGCGATGTAGTGGTTGGCTCATTGCTTTTCGCACGTTTGCGGCGGTACCAACCGCGTCAAACAGGTTAGCTATTCTTGGCTTAACCAAATTCAACATTAGATAAACCCCTTTGAGTTGGTACGGCTAAATACGCCTGTCTCACTCTGGATTTGAATTTGGTCGTCAGATGCGGGCGACTCGTTGCTATCTGATAGACCTAACCGCACTTCGCCTTTACCCACCGACTTTAAAAAGTCCATCGCCGCCTTGTTGTTCTTATCGACGGTTTCAGGAACGGTGTGGTCGTACATATTGAACCTGGCGATGTCAGCGCATATTTTTATTAGCACGCTAGGCACAACATTAAGGGGCAGGGTGTAGCGCCCACCCAAATAGCCGTCAATCAAATCACTTGCATCCTCTATGGCGGCACTTACTGCTTGCTCGTCAATAAAGCTGTTATTGTCGCGGTCAGTAAGACGTAACAGTTCATCGGCTCCGTAACGGTCAATTAAGTTGTCAGTAGTGCAATACGCCATAGTGATGCTCCGACTAGCGCTAATTAGGCGCTAGCACCCGTGCCTTTGGTTGTGCTTGCTTTAGCCGTAGCCGTTGCTTTCGTTCCCGTCGACTTGGTAGGTTCGGTTTGCGAAGCAGTCTTTATCCCTTGCGTCTTTTCTTCAGCGGCGGCAGCGGTGAGCGCGGCAGAGATAAGTGAGGTATCAACGCCTTCTGGGATGGCATCGGACTGCATTTCACGGACAGACAGCTTTTTCTCTTCGTGAATTTTGTGTAGCTGCTTATCTGTAAAGTAACCTTCAGGGAAGGCTTTTCCGGCATCGGTAAAGGTTGTGCCGGCACGACGAAAGGAAGGCACACTTGAGGCGATAACTAATACGGCAATAGCGAGTTTTGACATAACGTTTCTCCAAAACAACTGGCCTTAATCTAAAAGCCAGTTGTAGTAGTTGTAGTGATTGTTAAGGTTCTAGGTATTCAGGCTTAAAGGAAGTCAGGACTTAGGACTGTAAACTTGCCCTTCAACTCGTTACTTACCGTCACGCCGCCATCATTAATTTGTTCGCGTTCGTTAATCTTGGTAGCGAGTTCGTGCAGTGATGACGGCACCACCAACGTTAACTTGTTCTTACCTAAGCCCAGTGAGCGGCCACCGTCTGCTTTAAAGCTGCGGAACATATTGATGGCTTCCCAAAGGGTCTCGGAAGTCAGTTCTTTTTTAACGCCGATAGCCATTTGCCAAAAGCCGTAGCCCACATTGCATCGACAATCTACGCCATAGCGGAAAACCTTATTCATGAATACTTGTTCATCGCTAGGGTTATCCATGGCCTGAAACTGCATGCCTTTTCGGTCTTGAAAGATAAGAGGCTTTAAGCTTCGCGAGGTATCTAGCAGATACCAGGCATCACCTGTGTAGCCTGCATCAATGATTGCGTTAGAAAACGAGGTGTCTGCGCCGCTGCCATCTGCTTCAGCATTTACTGGGTGGTCGGTATCAAAGAAGTATTGGCCGTCGTAACAGGTAGACGTGAAGCCTGCACCCAACAAAGGGAATACCAGTTCGTCAGGGAATACAGACGCCGCGTAACCCATTTCGTCCATCATGGGTGAGTACACGCCCAGGTTATCGTCTTCAATATCGTTTCGGTCTACCGCTACCGATGATTCAAAGTCCTTGTTAGTGATGGTGTAGCCGTGTTCTTTAATTGACTTAAGTTGGCGCTCGCCAATCCATTCACGGAAGCCTGGCCATTGACCTAACCAGCCGTACGTATTCGATTTGGTTGAGGATGGAACGATTGTGGCCACGGCATTATACATCGGCATGCCACGGGTTTTACCGTCTTCAAAGTTTTTACGAAACCCAGTGCGGATTGCGTTTAATACAGGTGAGGTAATAATAGCCATGTGCTTTATTTCTCCAAATTAAGTGTGTGGTTAGGCGTAGAGCTAGTCTTTCTTAAGCTCGATGGCGTAGTCTTCGTGGGAAATGCCCAGTTGGTCTGCAACAAGCTTTTGGTCAGCGGTAAGGGCCGCAACGCCGTTTTGGTCTTCACCGTCTGGTTTCTTTTCTTTGGTTTGTTTACCACCAAAGGCGTCCACGCTTGCGCGGCCATCAAGCTGTGCTTTAAGCGCTGCCATGCTACTTTTGCCTAGGCTACGTAAATAAGGCAGCTCCGCTTGCGCCACGAACTTGCCGTCTTTTTGGGCCTGCTCAATAAGCTGGTCGACAGTCACCGCACTGTGGTTTGCCGATAACGCTGCTAGCTCTGCTACCACGCCGTTATAGGTGTCAATAGGCACATACTCGGCTGGGTTAATACCTTCTTTGGCTTGCTCAACTTTTGCCGTAAGCGCGGCAATTTGTTGGTCGCTTTCCGCTGCGCCGTCTAATTTGGACTTAATTTCGTCAAGCTTGGCTTTCACGCCTGGCTTAGTTAACTGTGCATGTAATGCAGCAGCATCGATGTCGGTAGACGGGGTAGTAATACCCAGCAGGTTAAATAGCAGGGCTAATGCTTCGTTCATGGGCGTAGGCTCCGATGGTTGGTTATTAACGTTTGCATGAAGGGCGGCAGCTTGACTCATGCCCTTTACTGCTGGGTCATTAGTGAGTGCGGCGCTGTGAAGGTCTAACACTTCACCTGTGTGTTTGTTGTAAATGACGACGGGGGAGTAATATTTGTACTCACCGTCTTTGATGTGCTTTCGCGCGGTTGGCGTGAAATTAAGCTGAGCGAATAAGCCTTTGTCTTCTCGCCATTCGAATTTATTACCCCATGCACTGGCAGGGGCTTTAGAACCGTTCTCTTTGGCAAGTAGTGTTTGGTGGTCGTAGTCGACAAGCAGCTGCTCGCCAGCATCAGCTCGCGCATTTAATTTCGCAGCAAGGGCCTCGCCTTTGGCATTGTCAATGCGCCACTTATTACCAGGCACTTCAGTAGGGCGGCCATCATAGGCAGCGAAGTCAGCTCCCGGGAGTATTTGTTGCCAAGGCTGTTCTAAATCAATTGAAAAGGTACAGGCAGCAACGCCAAGTGGAGACTCAGCGTTATCCGACTGGTTCGATAGGGCAGCAAAGGACACGGCTGCTGCTAGCGTTGTCGCTACATGGCGGCCTCCAAGTACTGAAGATGTAAGTGTGGTTAATTGTTTTTTCATAGCCCGACCAGTATGTCGGGCTATAGGGGGGAGTGGGGATTAGTCTAGGTTTGGGGTGTCGTTGGCGCGAATAATCAGCGATTCTGACTGATGCACTAAGGCGTTAATAACCTCGTCGATTTGAAGTGCGCCATTTTCTAGTTCGAGTGAATTAATGTCGTCATGCAGTCTTTTAAGCCTATCGTTAAATCGTTTGAATTTCTCTAGATAAAGCAGGTTATTGACCTCCAATTGTTGATAGGCATTGGCAAGCGTGTATATCTGATAGCCATGTTGAACGGTGCGATTGAGCGCTGATATTAGGTAACGAGTGAATTTTTCTGCTTTATCACTATACAAAATTGATCTTACTAGCCCAAATTGTGGCAAAAGCATTTCCAATGAAACTTCATAATTAGTGGCTCTAAAGCTTTTATCTTCTGGAGTCTTTAAACCACCTGTCGGGAGTACATCAGTTTCAGAGGCTGGAATTTTTACGAAACTATCCCTTAACGACTCATAGAAGTTTGAAAGTGACTTATCAAATGCATCATTGGTCTTTTCATAAATATCCACTGCTCGATTATGTCTAATATTTTCTCTATGAATTTCCGCAGTGGTTCTGAGCTCTGCAGCAGTAGCTTTTAGTTCGCTCCTCTGATATCTCAACTGACGAAGCAAAAGCAAAATGGTAAGGAAAGAGAGCATTGGGTTTAAGATGCCACCGAAGAAATCGCCAAATGCGCCGAAGTCACCCTGATCACCAAAACCACTGTGAAAATTGAAAAAGTATGCCGCTAACATCAATATGGCGATGGGCACTGCGAAATATGGGAAATAATGAATTATTTTATCTAACGTCGAGTTTTCGTCTTCGACAAGGGGCTTCCCTTCGCTCATTGCTGTTTAAATCCTTTCAGAAGTGTTTAAGTTTTTTTATTGGTAACTTTGCTCGTCTAATCAACAAAGTCGCCTTAGGATGTCTTACAGGGCGCTTTTATGCAATAGCATCTTTTAGGTGGTCTTGCAGTATTTCAACAATCTCGTCTGCATCTCTCCACGGCCCAGTTGTGAGACCTAAGAATGGGCGGGCAGGTATGCCGTCTTCCTCTCTGCCAAACTGGTGAGTGGCGGCATATTCTTGGTTACTTCCGAACGTCAGTGTTCTGCCTGTTATCTGGTAGGTCAATAAGTTATTCATGGTACCGGATTGCCGCAGTATTCTATCTTCGCCACCTTTTCGTGCTAACGTCTCTGGCGCAAGCGGTTCCCACTGCTCACCATTGGGCGCTAGCTCTAACTTAAAACGCTCTTGGGTTGCTTCTACCAGATAGTCGCCGATTTCCGCGAACGCTGGCTCTAAGTCAGTCCCCGCCCTGGCAATGCGAGAAAGCAACGCATTTATCTCACCACTGCCATAAGCACGAACTGTAATGAAGCTGCCAGCCATATTAATCTGCCTGCAGCACTAGGTTAGAAAGAAGATCACCAAACATGGCTTTTTCATGTTCAGGGGCTTTTTTCATTAGCGCTTCAATACGCGCTTGCTTTTCTGCAGTTGGTACCGACGATTGAAGCACTTGCTGTGCGTCACGCAGCTGCTCGCTTTCTTCTTTATGGCCAGCGTTAATTTTGTCGAAAATACTCATTACAGTAGTTCCCCCATTAGTTCGTCGAAGTATGCGACTATCGCTGGATAGTGCGTTTCAAGCATGGCGCGATTAAGCGCCCATGCGGCAAAGTGCTCGGCATGCCATTCCATGGTGTCTTGCATACTGTAAGTGGTGATACTTTCATTTAAGCCAGGTGTAGGAATATCCATGCGCATGGCCTGAAATTGAACTTGGTGTCCCATTTCATGAAGCCATGTGATTATTGCGCCACCATGATCACCACTGTCTGTATAGTGCCTTACTATATGCGACAG
>Ga0208183_1000629_pt1 | contig 15069 bp, 9 predicted proteins | sample MalvirDeepMed_51_FD_184251 | JGI IMG/M metagenome (GOLD analysis project Ga0208183, IMG submission 184251) | Marine viral communities from the Global Malaspina Expedition - Malaspina viral metaG DeepMed_51 (SPAdes) (version 2) | ecosystem: Environmental > Aquatic > Marine > Oceanic | place... | reverse complement strand
CAGGAGGTGCCCTTGAAACAGGTTTATCTGGCATACAAGGTGTTTTAGGTTTAGCTCTTCCAGACGAAGGTGCTGTTCAACAAGGATTAAGTTCTTTAAGGGAAACAGTTACTGAACCTTTCCGACCCGATGATATGTATAGGGATACTTGGCTGACCAAACTGGGATGGGGTGGTGGATCATACGCAGCGATGGCTGCTGGATTTAAAGCTGCCAATCCTGCAGTAACCCGTCAAATGAGTAAGTCCAAGTTCTTTAATAAGAAAAAAGGATTTGGAACAGGAAAAACTTGGTTTAGTCCAGATAAGACTAGTAGGCAATTCTGGGGTCAGGCTACAGCAATTGGTGCTCCTTTTGGTTTAGGGCAGCAATTTATGCTGCGTGAACAAGCTAGGGAAAAGGGCGAAGACGTTACCTACATGGATCAGATGCTCGGAAATCTGGCTGGTATACCTCTCGGTGCTACTGAAATGTTACCTTTGGAGAGACTGTTAAAAGGAATTCCTAAAAGCTATGCAGATGCTTTAGGTTATGACGCAGGTGGAATAACCAGACTTATAACGAGAGCCTTAAAAGCAGGTACGGCTGAAGGTATACAGGAAGTAACGGCTGGTCTCGGACATAATCTGGCTGCTAAAGGATTGTACGATCCCGATCTGCCTATTTCAGACAGCGTGTGGGATGACTTTACCATTGGCGGTACTCTCGGTTTCGGATTAAGTGCAGCTATGGATTTGGCTTTTAATAGAAGAACAGTTTCTAATTCTGCTTTCAGGGATCAAGAAGGAGAAACTAGAAAAAGAGAAGCCAAGTCAAGACTTGCCAGAGACAATAAACCTATAGAAGATTTTGCTAGAATGCTTCCCGATCTCTCAGGGCAAAATCCTCCTTCCATACAAACGACACAAGGTTTTAATTCAGCAACTGTTGATCCTTCTGGAGCCAGAGGTCCAGAAAGTTATGCAGAAACTATTGCCGATGAAGCAGCGAATTACTTTCCTGTAGGAGAAATATTTAAAGCGGTCTTTAATCCGAAGACAGGTAAGTTTAATGTACTGGATTCACAGGGAGCCCGATGGGGAGTGGAATCAGAAGATGCCGATGTGTCTGCCCGTATAGCGGGAGAACTTACCAAGCAATCCACTCAAAGACAGATCAATAAGGATATTTACGATGCCCTTTACTACAGTGAAGGAGTAACCAATGAACCCCGTAAATGGATATTGGGTTCAAGACTCCGTAATCCTGGATATTATTTAATTCCTGCTCAGACAATTGCCAATAACGACAGTGATCTGGATTACAAGACTTATCCCAAAGACGAACCACGCAGAGCCATCGGTGCTGGAGTCATTAAACGTGCCTTCCCTATTTGGCAAAAGAAAATGAGAGGGAAAGGTCGTAAGGTCAAAAGGCTTTACACTCCTGCCGAAGCCAAAAAATTACTCTCCAAAAAAGATTTTAATCAGATGATGAGCCAACGTGCTCAGATTACATCGACCTTTGTCAGACAGGAAATAGAAAAACTGGAAGCTGGCAAGAGGTCTGATAAAAGAAGATTAGAAATAGAAGGCGGTGAAAACTACACGCCTAACAAGAACACCCTTCAAGAGATCGCTGATTCTAAAAATATTATTTTAGATACTAACAGCGAAGCCTTTAAGTACTTTGCTGGATTGCATACAGGTACTAGAGATTGGAAAAACATGACCAATGGACAAAAACAATTGCTAATGGCTCGTTTTGACAGTCTTCCCTTCTTCCCCAGTCCCACCAAACTTCCCCTCCTAAGACCACGCAAGTTCAATCGTGAACAGTTTGATGCTGCTTACGCATTGATTGCTGATACTGGGAGGGCGAATCCTAATTTCATTTCCAAAGAGCTTGGCATTCCAAGAGATGCTGCTGCGGAAATACTCAATGACCTGACTGAAAGTGGTCGTATCATCCCCACCTCCAAAACAAAAGCCGATGTAGTGCCCATTGAAGAATGGACTGCTACTAGACGGGCTCAACAGGCGATTGATATTACTGATGAACCCACTGCGGTTAGATACAAGAATGAAAGCATCCAAGAATTTACTGATCGTACCATAGCGGATACGGGCAAATCTCCCCTTACCAGTAATGTAGCTATTAGAAGAGCAGCTACCCCTGAAGAAGTGGCTGCCATTGAAGCAGAAGCAGCAAGGGAAGAAGTTCCCAAAGCCACTTTAACCAAAGCAATGAACGCTTTGTCAGCCAGACTAGAAAAGTTGAATATGGGTGACGTAAATATGGAATTCATTAAACATTTTACTGATCCAGAGACTGGTGAAATCACAATGGATGAAGCCAAATACAACGAGGACTTGCAGAAAATCATATTTTCATTGGACATAGCTTCGGATGGTGGCAGATTGGGAGAAGCAGAAACTATAAATAATATGCTTAGTCACATGGATCATGAGATTGTACACGCCATGCGTGACCTCGATTTGATCAATGAACAGGAATGGAATGAACTCAGGCGTTTTGTCATGCGGGCAAAAGTACCCAAGGCATTTGCCGATGCTCGTGGTCAGGACTGGATTAAAGGAGAAACTTGGTTTGAGCGAGCCAAACGATATTATCCAGAGAGAGGCACTGAAGGTCAGGTCGAAGAAGCGGTAGCTGAAGCTTTCCGTGCTAATGAGTTGAATCCCAGTTTTATCAAAGAGAAAGCACCCAAGACCATTTGGGGAAAAATAAAAAACTTTCTCAGAGAATTATTTAATAATCTGGCTTATGGTGGTTTCAGGAGACCTTCGGATATATTCTCAGACTTGTCTGAAGGCATCATCGGTAAAAGAGAACGAGGTGAGATACGAACCTTGCGAGAACTGGATCGGGCACAGGGTAGGGTAGAGAAAATATATGGGATTGAACCTACTAGGGCAAGAGTGCAAACACCTGCTGCACAGGAATTAGCAGAACGATTGCAAGAGGCTCCTCCTACTTTTGAAGGCGTAAAACCGACTGCTGCTCAAGAAGCTAAGGTCGTAGCTGAAAGATCGTCTGTAAAGGTACCTGGATTTCCTAAGATGCAAATATCTGGTAGAACTAAATCCTATATGAATATAGGAGAGAGCGTTGAAGCTCTTGCCAATCCAGACATGATTAGACCTATTTTCGGTGGAGTTCGTGAAGGTACTTTGGGAGCAGGACAAGCTGATTTTGTTAGTGTTATGGGCACCTATGAAGAAGCATCTAGAGTCTTTTTAGATGACAATGCCGAAGCTATTGAAGCTCTTAGTCAGGAATTAATAAGACGTTCTCAAGATACTGAAAAATTACAACTCATGGCTAGAGCTTTAACTAATCTATATGGCACTGAACTTGGTTTTAATTCTAGAAATGAATATGTAACAGAAGATGCTGCTACAGATAAGCTAGTAGAGATATATGAATATTTAGTAGAAGGAATAAAAACTGATCCTTCTATCGCTTCACTGATGTTAACTATGCAAGCTATTGAGTCAGGTGGACCACCACCTCAAATCAGGTATTACAATTCAGTAACGCAAGAAGCCGATGAAATGTTAATGAAAAACATTATTGGCAGATATCAAAAAGAAAATTCATTCTTACTTGGGAAAGACGGATATGGAATGGTAAGTGGTATAACTGGTTCGATAACCAATCCAGCGACAGGAGGACAACAAGTTAAAGGTATAGATAGTTTTGTTGAAGTATTGGCTGAAAATTTTAGTAGTTTACAAACAGCTCATCAATATAAAGCTAGAAATAAACTTTCTGAAAAAACATTGCGAATTAGTAAGGAATCATTTCAATCTGGTGCTGGGTATAGATACTCCCCTAATAGAATAGGTGGCTTTAGTCGGCATTTTTTGCTTCAGGAGACTTTTCGTAATTTAGGAGATGTTGGCAAAGGACTTATGAAAGCTATGTTTTCGTTCCAAATTCGACCTGGAATGAATCAAACATACTCAGGTGTTTTTACTTTTCCAGTTTCATTCACCGACAGAATTTATTTTGCTAATTTTATAGCCAATCTTAAAGATGCAGGAATGTCAGATAATATTATTGATAATCTTGGATATTATATTGTGAGTGGTCAAGATTCTTATGGACTTTTCTACACTTCTTTAGTTGAAAATGGTGCTGTTTCTGTAAAGGGAATCGAAAATCCAATGGGAGCTGTAGGAATTTCAAAGGATACAGTGGAGCTTTTGTCTAGTTCTATATCCGAGGGATTAGGTGGTGCGGTTGAAGTAATAGAAAAAGATCGTAACCCTGAAGCTAAAAAAATGGGTATAAAAATACAACAAAGTGCAGACCATGTTTTATGGAAAGATAAACAATCCCTACCTTCTGCTACAATTATTGCAGAAGATAGTACATTTACAGTTAATCCATCCAATATAATGTCTGGTTTTGGGGGTACTGCGTATCATGAAGTCGGACATGCAATAGATAGCAACTTTCGTTGGTTTAATAGTAATCATGATTATTTAAGTTTTTCTTCTCCTTATTTCAGTATTGATCTTGATTCTGTATATGAGTTAGACCCTAAGAAGATACAGGTTAATCCTTTAGGGGAAGAAAAAAGAGTTAAGCGTATTGAGTTTAATGGTCAAACTATTGGCATACCAGAACATGCACGAGTTTCATCAGGAAAACAATTTTGGTTTCAAGGCACAGGATTTCCACAGGAAATGGGAAAATTGCCCATTTATGAGATAGATACTATTGGAATGGATGAAAGTATATTGGGACCCATCTTATATGAAGCATTAAATTTTTATGAAATAAATAAAGGAATATTGTACTCAGATATGGAGATTGCAAGATTGGCTAAAGGCATGGAAGTCAAGATGATATCTCACCAAGATTTAAGAAAACTGGGTGTAGAAACACAGTTTCCATTTGCGAGGTTACCTCGTTCTGTAGTATTTTCTCAAAACTCATTGAGTCAAGCGTTGGATTATCCACTTGGGGGTTTAAGGGCATTGTTGGGAATACAACATGACAAGAATTTAGAAGTGCCTACAAGAATTGGTGTAAATATGTATCAGCTAGAGATGATACAACAGGAATTATTTGCACAGCTATTTGATCTACACACAAGATTTCCACAGCTACTTGAGAAAGAATTACCAATAACTTATGATGTGTTTAGTAAATTAGGAGAAGTATTATCTCATGCTCAAGCTACCAGACTCAGCGTTAACGAACTTATTAAGCCTATACAGGATGTCTTTCGGGTCACCAGTGCCGACCAACGTGGTGAAAACAGAATCTCCTGGGCAGATCGCTATGATGATTCAGAACGCATTGGACCAGAAAGAGCCAGTCGCAGAGTGGCACGAGCCATCAGCAGCACAAACCGACTCAATATCAGGAAGATTCCCGAAAACCTCATTAGAGAACGAGACACCATAGGAGAAATATCAGATGCCGAAGCCAAATTACATACAGGATATCCAGAAGCTACTGAAGAAACACCAAGTCTCCGAGAAGGAGATATTGTCAGGACAAGGCAACGAAGATCACATGCCGAGAGTATGGAGTTCGCCCAAGAGGCGTATGCCGTTACCCAGTCAGCAGTCCAGAACTATCCCCGAAAAGTCCTAGAGACTTACAATAAGAATGTCGGACTTCCTCAATACAGGAAGAAAGCCAAGCAGGTAGCCAAACCTAAGATACAGACTCGCATATCTGAAGTCTACGACAGACTACAGGATATGACCGCCAGTACCTATAAGGAAACTGCTCTAGAAAGAAAGATATTTGAAAGCTACAGAAGACCGCTACGCAATGTCTTTAAGCTGTTAAATATTAATAACTACAGGGAGATGGTGGAAGCTGCTTATAATCAGCTTGCGGTTGAAGTCAGGGCACAGTATCAGGCTCTCTTAGATGCAGAACTGGATGTAGAATTCCACGAAGGCTCTGAGGAATACCTCAATAGTGGTGAGATGTTAGCCGATGTGCAACTCTTTAATCATCTGTGGGTATTTCAGGGAGGAACACCCTCGGTATTGTTATCCAATGTAGACGGAGATGGTCTAACCGATAACGATAAATTCAGGGCAGTACACGATTACTTTGGTCATGCGGTCAATGGCTCTTCCTTTGGACCCAGTGGAGAAGAAGATGCGTGGGATTCTCATACCAGAATGTTCTCGCCTCTGGCAACCATTGCTTTGACTACGGAAACCAGAGGACAAAACTCTTGGTCTAACTACTCTGGAATGAATGATGAACTCAATGATCTTAGAAGAATAGCTGCCAACCTCAGGGCAAAATCGGAGCAACTAGCTAAACAGGGCAATCATGAAGCGGCTGCCGAACTCTATCTGAAAGCAGAAGAATTAGGCGAAGAGATCAGATCACAATGGGTATATCCACAACAGAAATCTGTGGCTCTACCGATTGAGTACACCCAACCTGGATTCAGAAGGAATCTTAGAGTCGCTTTTCCATTGAAACTGGAAAGGGCGAGTCGTAAGGCTCCGCCTCCTGAAGAGGGAGAACTATCTGAAATAGGTGAAGCAGGGGTTGTAGGAGTAAAAGGTGAAATTGAGCAGGAATTAGGTGAAGTCTTTGCAGAAAGACCGCTTGGCACGATTGGTCCCGATGACTGGAAAGAAATTGCAGGAGCTCCAAAAGCAGAAAACGCTCCTTCTTATTCGGAACTGAATGCCATTGTGCAGATGGGATTGGATAATAATGTGGATCAATTCTTCTATGAGAAGTTTGGTTTTAATTCCTCACAAATTGTAGGTAATGCCAATATGTTTGAGTTCTCTTCTATGTTTGGTATTACTTCCGAAAATACTCCACCAGAACAAAATCTTACTTATGCATTACAAGCCATGATCATTGCCCGCAAAACCGATCCACTCAAGCGTGACGGAAAGACTCTGAATCCTGAGTACATGGCGGAGTTGCGTTCCAAACAGTACGGAATGAACTTAACAGACTCACAGACAGAGAGGATGGCTAAGATATATCGGGATGGTCACTTCAGTCGGGTCGGCAAGTATCACAAGACTCCCATATTTGCTAAAACTATTCAAGGACTGGCTTCTGCTAACAATGAATTGGTTCCCTATATGACGGGGGATCGTTGGATGGCTAGAGGTATGGGATTCGGTATCGATGCTAAAGCGATGTCTCCTACCAATCTCAGATTTGCAAATTATTTAATGTCCAAACTGGCACAGGAAGAATATACAACTCCTGATGGTATGAGTACTCGATTGACCATTCCACAAGTACAGTCATTGCTGTGGTATCAATTCAGAACAGGCACAAATCTACCTTATGTGCCTAAAACTTATTCGGAAGGAAATTGGGAGAGTGCTGAGAATCGAGCCAAAGGACAGATTACTGAAATTAATAACATGAAACAGAGAGGGGAGTGGGTGACAGATGCTCCGCTTAAAAAGATTTTCCCCAAAGGACAGATAAGTTGGACTCAAGCTAATAAGACCAATAACTTTAGTACCAAGGTGGGGGGTCAATTGGCTCAAATACAATTGGCTAGAATGCCTACCCAGTTTGTAGGATTAACGCCTGGAGTAACTCGTGGGTATCGTTATGACAATCTAACGGAACAGCAAAGAAGGCAACTGTCTTTTGCTATGGCAGATGCTGTTACGAACTCTAACAAGAATCTTCGTTTCCTCAGTGATCTTTCTATCCCGCATAACTTTACCATCAACTATGGAATCTATGGCATTCCAGAGTTTAATATCCAGTTACAAATGTATGGTAGCAGGGAAGAGATTGATACAGTTTCCAAGGTTATGGGAGATGCTATGTTGCAGGATTCAATGGTTACCACTTCCTTTGATTTCGAAGGACAACGCAATACAGTAGCTATTTTTAAAGAGGATGGCTCTGAATGGACTCGACCTGAGATGCAAGCCTTGGCTCCTGAGTTATCTCCTTTTACTTATGAAACGGATGACGGAACAGTAGAAGCAGGACTCAGTGCCAGTACCGATGGTAAGCGATTGGTAGTTATCGATCCTAAAGCATTGGTATTAAAAGATAATTACACCGATGACCTCTTCAGGGATTTCTCCGACAGGATCGGTGAAATAACTGACAGATATGGTTATAATGTAGGGAATGTAATCACAAGAAGCGAATTATATGAACATCAAAAAGGAGACTACCAAGGAGCAATCGAAAGGCTTTCGTTTCGAGGACTTGCCCTCGGACGACCCAATCTACAGCGAACCGCACTTAATAACCTCTACCTCCCTGCGTGGCAAGCGTACACCAACTTCGGAGGAACCATCGGAACCACCGCAGAAAACAACATCCCCCCTTGGGAAGACTCCAATACCGCCCTTGGTAAACCCCTCGTAGACCCCGTAGAAGCTTTAGAACTACGGGAAAAACAAAAAGAACACATCCAGAAAACTCCTGTTGGAGCCATTCCTCGTATTGGACTTGGTTCATCCGTACTCGCATTAAATACATATTTTGAACTGGAAACAGGAAAAACTGTTGCCGACCTGTCTAACAAGGAAAGGGAGAGAGCATCCCGATCAACGGCTGCTCCTGTCTCACCTGATATACAGGCAAGGATGGATGCAATCGCTCCCAACTACACACCCAATGAAACGATGGGAGAGACCATGTTGCGTGTGGCTGAAATGGGTCCAATCAAAAAATGGTTTACTGAGCAGAGAGCCAACTGGATAGAACGCTATGCCAGAATAGAACAAATCTCTAGGGAGATGGAGGAAAGTCTCGGTATACAGATGCTGGCAGACACCAGTGCTTATGCCTCAACTCTATTTGCTGACAGGGCAAGAGGAATCTATTCAGCCATGCTACGTTTCGGCTCACCCATCTATGAGGAAGGAATGACCAAGGTAATCAAGGTAAAGGTTACTCCAGAGGAAGCTGAGAAATTCTTATTGCCTGTTGGCACTGAGATCGGTGGTCTCGTAGAAATATTCAAACCACTTTACAATCGTGAAGGCGGTAACCTCGAAGAAGTATTCAAGTATTACTCCATAGTTCAAAGGGGTGTACGACTATCTGAGAAAAAGGACAAGGATGGTAACTTCATTGAAGTTCCCACCACTCAGGAAGATGCGAATAATCTACTCAGCTTGGAAATTAAATACCCAGAACTCAAAACAGTCTATGCTCAGTATCAACTTTGGAATAACCGCCTGATAGACTTTGCAACCAAGGCAGGATTGCTCAATGAAGCCACAGGAGAAATGTGGAAAAACCATGCAGACTATTATCCTTTCTACCGACAGTTTGAAGGCGATGATGAGATGCGAGGACCGAGAATCTTCAGTGGCATAGTCGGAGCCAACATCGGTAAGGAATTAAAAGGTGGTGAGGACCCCATCAATGTACCCATGCTCGATGCTGTATTGAAGAATGTCTTGGCTCTTACGACTGCCAGTATGAAAAATATTGCGGCTCAGAGGGTCTTAAGGGATGCTGTAGCGTTAAATTACGCCAGACCAGTACCTAATACTGCCAAAGGCTTTACCATCGTTAGAATCAAAGTAGATGGTAATGATGCGGCATACCACATAGAGGACCCCCTACTCTACAAGGCAATGCAAGCCTTCGGAGACAGTGAGATGGGCGGTATCATGAATGTATTGGCAATGCCTTCTAGAGTATTGAGGGAAGCGGTGACTCGTGATCCAGGTTTTATTTTGGTCAACCTCATGAGGGATACCATGTCAGCTTTCGTAACCAGTGGAGCCGATTATGTGCCGATAATAGACACAGCCAAAGGCTTCTTCAGTCCGTTATCGGATTTGGAAATGCTTGGTGTGGTTGGTGGTTATGACTTTGCGGCTGATCCTCGTGATGCGGTTAAGTTCTTCAAACAAATTTATAATAAACTAGGAATAGATATAGAGGGTGGTTATCGTGGTCCCACTACATTTTGGAAAATGTGGGATGGTCTCGGCAGGGTAACCACTCGCTCTGATGCCGCCACCAGAAGGGCAGTCTACAACGCAGTATTAAGGGAAACAGGCAACGAAGCAGAAGCGGCTTTCCAAGCACTGGAGATCATTAACTTTGGTCGCAGGGGTGGTCATCCACTCATGCGTATTATTACGGCAGGTATCCCCTTCATGAATGCTCGTATCCAAGGTCTAGATGTTCTCTATAGAGCAGGAGCAGGAAGGTATTCAGCCAAGAGGTCAGACTTAACTAAAGCCGAAGATGCAGTTCTGACACGAGGTACGATCAATTTCTTGATGAGGGGAGCATTCCTCGCCTTGTTAACCTCCCTTTACTACGCACTCGTCAGTGACGATGATGAATACAAAAATGTCAGACAAGAAGTTAGGGATGACAACTGGATCATACCCATAAGCGAAGGCTTTTCCATCAAGATACCTATCCCCTTTGAAGTGGGAGCCATATTCAAGGTGATCCCTGAGAGATTGGCTTCTGTCTTATATGGTGATGGTGATGCCAATAGTGTTCTCAACTCCTTCAGCCGACAGTTTTGGGTTACCTTTGAAATGAATCCACTGGATATACAAGCCATTGGTCCTCTCATTCATGCCCTCAATAATAAGAACAGTTTCACTGGCAATGATATCGTTCCTTTTTACATGGAGACAGGGTTAGAACCTTCTGAGCAATTCCAACAAGGCACGAATGAACTGGCAGTACAACTGGGTAAGGCACTCAATATATCGCCTTTAAAGATCGAATACATCATGAGGGGATATGGCGGTACACTCGGAGCCTACCTGCTCAATATAACCGACTACACCCTCAAGGGTCTAACAGGTAAGGATTACATCCCTAGACGCTTTGAAAGCGGTCTAGCTGATGCAGTGGCAGGTCAACTGGCAGGAAGATTCTACATCGATCCACGCAGGACAGGAGGATTGCAACAACAATACTACGAACTCAGGACTGAAACTAGGACTGCGGTACAAACCTTCAACAAACTCAGGAAGGAAGGCAGAATAGATGAAGCATCTGCTTACTTTAGGGCAAGACCTGATCTCTTCAAGATGAAGAACATGGTCAATTCTATAGATCAATATCTAGAGAAGTTTAGACAACGCAGACTGGCTATCCAAATCAGTGACGATCTCTCCCCTGAGATGAAGCAGGAACTCATCCAACAGATGGAGTTGGAAAGGGATCGATACCTCATGGTCGTTCCAAACCTCAAGGAACAAGCCAATATTCCCACCAGATGGGTTGACATAATTACCCCACCAACTTTTTAACCAATTGCTACATTTTCATCTCCTGTGGTTTTTTACCTGGCGGGTCCATAAATATTATTTCTAGAAATAAATTTAGTTCTGTCTAACACTTCGTTCTACTTGACTTTTGGATTACGGGTTTGGTATATTAAAAGCCCGAAGTATTCGTAAGTTATTGATTTTATTGAGTAAAAACCCAGCCCTCTCGCTGCTGGGAAAAAAATATTATTTCTAGAAACTTTTTTAGTTTTGAGCTAGAGTCGTCTGAAACCTGCATACTTTCAACAATTTTTTTCCTACTGAGCTTTATTCCTACTGGGTTTTATCAGTACCTGTAGTATTTGCTATTTAACCTATAGCTAGATTTCTCTGTCTCCAGTTAAAAAAAAGGGGAAGCAACTTCCCCTTTCTTTTATCTATCATGATTTTTTTTCTATTGGAGCCTGATCTTTGTGTTGAGACACTCGTCTATCAACCTTTCCTCCTTGAAGGGTTTGGTGTTAAAGAACTCAGGATAAAGGGTGTTGTACCATCTCGCATAGAAGGCTATGTAATCGTTGCTGATCTTGAATTCCCCTCCAAAGGTAACTATCTCCACCTCCCATCGTATTCGGTTAACTATGAGCCAAGCAGAACACTTAGTCTTGCCTGACTCCCTAGCTAAATCGGAATACTTCCTAAAGTAATCCCACACATGCGGATTCTTCTTATGCCAATCCCACCACTTATGTTTGCGTTCTGTGAAGCGGTTTCTCAGCTTCTGTATTGTTTCACCTGCTCTCTTCTGAGAGTTAGTTTCAAATAGCAAATCTCCATTCATCATATTCACTCCTCAATTTTTCCCATTCCTCTAATGCCAACTCATTGAACTTGAGTTCGGCTCTACTCTTTACCTTTAGATAACACCTCACGAACTGAGCAGTGATATCCTCTTTGTATTCGTTTACATTGGGATAGTCTGGTTCCACAGGATACAAGTCTTGTTCTAGAATGTAGCCAGTCTCTACTAAGAAGCTTTGAAATTCTGTAGACCTAGACAGTTTACCTGCTTCAGCTACCACTGTTTCCCCTCTCGACCTAACTCGGTGAGGAGCAGGTCTCTCATCGTCACCTATGGGAGTTACAGTCACATAGTATCGGCAATTGATATCATCCCTGATTATCTCCTCAGGAATATCATCCCTGTGGATTTTCAAGGTCAGGTAATGACCATCCTTATTCTGATACATCCGAGACTTTAATGCTTCAAAAACTACAGTAGCTTCTCTTATTTCATCATTCATTCTTGGAACTCCCTCTCTTTAAGAGTCTTGCCTAAATGATCAAGGCACAGACTAGCGGTTTCTAGATTATCTTGGCACTCGTCTGGTTTCCCTGCCTTTAGACATTTACGAGATATATTTATGTGTTTCTTTGCGATACCAATTTGGATCGCAATTTCCGTGGCATTGATGTCAGCCATAACTTTACTCCAAATATAATTCGTAGCTTTACTACAAACCTTATAAAATTTATTAAACCTAAATCCTTGATCTCAGACCAGATGAAGTGGAACTCCATTTCTCGAAGTTCCTCTTCACTTGGATCAAGAAGGGATGAGATATCATCCTCTACAGGGTTAGAATGGCGGATCGTCATCGTTACTCTCTTCCTCAACAGGCTCTTCTTCCTGTTGTCTTAAAGGTTCGATGGTCAGATACTTATAGGTTGCTCCCTTTTTGGAAGTTCTATCCCAACCTGCACATCTTAGCTTGATGAAATTATCATCATCAATCTCTTCCCCTTGACTCGCCCTGTCTTTTAAGTCTTTAGCAATATCCACTAAAGCTTTTAAAAGTTCTTTGGAAACGTCTACTGTTCCTGTCCAATCAGGTTGCTGAGTTCCTTCCTTCTTAAAAGTATTTGGAAAGATTGCTCCCTGACAGGATGGTCCATATTCTCTTTTATCTTCAGCCATCTGACTCCTCCTTATCGGTTTCTCCTAGGCTTTTGATTTTTGCATCAATAGCCTGACTGAGTGTTTCATTTAAATTAGGATACTTTTCCACTGCGGTGATCTTAGTAATGTTCTCTTTTATAAGACCATCCACCTCAGGTTCAGTACCCATTGTTACGAGCAGTTTTGAAAAACCCTCTACAAAGGCTTCTGCCTTCTGTTCTTTAGTGGGTTCATCCTTAGGCTCTTCCTTAGGCTCCTGCTCGGTAGCAGTCGCTTTCTTAGGAGAAGCCTTCTTAGGTATTGGCTTCTTAGCCACTACCTTTTCAGCTTCATTCCCATCATCATCTTCAGATGGTAAGCCACAAGCAGTTGTCAAAGAATATCTTTTTGCGTAGGTCAACGCACTTCCATAGCCTTGAGGTGTGTGTTTGTCGGCAGGTACAAAAACCTTACCTGCTTTAAGCACATTTCCCCAACCATGAAATTCCGTTTCCACGCAGACACCACCTTCTGCCATGTACACTTTTTGTAAATAAAAAATGCCATTGTCATTCAGTGGTTTTTTAACTGCATCAATCACTTCTTCCAGAGGAGAATAACCACTTTTGAAATGTGGATTAGTTCCTGTTTTTGAAGCGAAAGTCATTTGCGACTGAGCCAATATCAAAAAATCAATAAGTTTATTATCAACTGACTCCGTCTTTTCTTTATCATTCATTAGCAACCTCCCTATATTTAGATTGCAATTGTTTTAACAATACATCTTGTTCCCCATATCGTTTTTCCCATTCTCTTTTATAAGGATGGAAAGAAACACACTCACTATCGTTTCTACCGAAACGATGATGTGGTGGACATAATCCTATGCTTCTAAGATGCTCCTTTTTACTCCCCATTTTATCAATTAAATGATGTGGTTCGCAGGGAGAGTAAACCTTTTTTTCATTGCGACAGACTATACAACCATAATCGCAAATGAAATCAAACCATTTTTTCTCTTCTTTATTTGGAGTTTTTCCTTTCACGAATTTCTCCAGGATTTGTGAAGACGGAATAAAATATTATTTCTAGACATTATTTTATTTCCGCCAGTTATCCACAGGTTATCCTTTTAGTTTTAACCACTCTTTTCTGTTTAGCTCTTGTATCGAGCCGTCTTTTCTACCAATGAGGTACTTTCCACTTGAGGCGTGAATAAAAGCGATCTGCTTCTTTTCCTTTTCCTCTTTTATCCTGAGTCTCATGGCTTCTACGATATCTGTGTATTCAGTCATTTGCCTTCTCCTATGATAATTGATCCCAAGCCTTTAAAGATTTTAGGTAGTTCCATAATTTATCTAATAAGTAAAAGGGCAAATACATTAGACCTAATATTAAAATTCCTAATGCGAAAAGAAGATATAAAGCCACTTCCCACCATCTGCTAAACAAAGGTACTTCCATTAGTCTATAATCCAACCATCAGCAGATTGAATCCACCCTTTAGTCTCTAAGTTTTCTCTGACCTGATTCAGTTCAGTTTCAACTTCGTTGACTAAGGTGGTAAGTTCGTCTGCTCTTTTTACCAGTTCTTTTTCTCGTTGCATCAAGCCAACAGAACTAGATTTTTCCACAGGCTTCTCTTTGGTTATTGCGTCTTTAATTTTAGACATTTCTTTTTCCTCTTTTTTTATTGGTTTAGGCTCTTTAGACTCTAACAAACCTAAACTATTTTTTGTAAAAAACAATACCAACCCACCGATAACTCCTGCGAGTCCAAGTGTTGTAGATACTGCTACCGATATAGCTTCCACAGTGCTACCTGCTCCACCCAATTCAAACGAAAATGCTCCATAGCAAAGTAATGGTATGGATATTCCTAGCACGATAAGTGCTTCTTTCTTCTCTTTCATATAACTGCTCCTTATA
>Ga0208183_1000616_pt1 | contig 15260 bp, 22 predicted proteins | sample MalvirDeepMed_51_FD_184251 | JGI IMG/M metagenome (GOLD analysis project Ga0208183, IMG submission 184251) | Marine viral communities from the Global Malaspina Expedition - Malaspina viral metaG DeepMed_51 (SPAdes) (version 2) | ecosystem: Environmental > Aquatic > Marine > Oceanic | place... | reverse complement strand
ACCATGGATGCTATACAAATTTTGGAATGGCGCGTCATACCACTAATCGCATCAATCAACGTGCACTGGATGTAATAGATGAGAACGCCATAACGGCTGTCATAGACTCACAGAACGCTAAGGTAGGCAAAATGAATGCTACCTATGCTCCCCAACTAACATGTCCTACATCGTGTCCATTCTACCCTGAAATATACGGAGATATTCAGGACATAGAAACTCGGATGCACATTCAGATTCAATTTGCTGAAATTGAATCAGGTAAAATAGATGAACTACCTGCTGATAGAGATTTACGTGTACACGTAGTTGGCGACTCCAGTAACGACATAGCCTGTGGGATTATAGGGGACGCTATGGTGCGATACGAAGCACGATCTCCTAACGGCTCACAAGCCTACACCTACACTCACGCTTGGAACGAACCCATACCCGTGCCTGAGTCAGCTTGGAACGGTGCAAATGTTCTCGCAAGCTGTGAGAATTGGAAACAAATTCATCGTGCGTGGTCACTAGGCTACGCCTGCGAGTGGACGTATGAAAAGCATATGTCCCGCAAGGTGCACATGCGTGATGGCATCAAAGTCTTACCATGTCCAAATAATTTTAATAAGAACGTGACGTGCGCAATGTGTATGAAATGCGCAGACCTTAAACTACTCAAGAAAAATAATATGGTAATAGGATTATCCACACACGGAGCATATCGAAAAGCCAATGCCGCTATTGACGCAACTACCAAATAAATAAAGGAGACACACATGGACCAACCCACCGGCGACCCAAAGAGTCTATTCGACGCAATCGTATGCCACGTTGAGATGGCGAAACGCGCGAGGGAATTCGACCTAAAAAACTACGGTGACAATGTCCCGACTCCTAGTCAGGTAGCACAGGCCATTAGTGTAATGGCCAAAGCAAGGGAACTCCGCCGAATATTAAATAGTTGATGGTCTATAACTGCACCCAAATAATTTTGGGTGCAGTCTTGGGCGAATCAACAACCATATTCGAAAGAGGTGCACACGTGAAACGCAAACAGCTAACAAATAGAATTCAATGCCCGAAATGCCCTGCGAAATTAAAAGCAAGATGGTATTGGCAGCACGTCGACAACCACGTTAGTTGATGGATTAAAAAGAGCTCCAAATTATTCTTTGGAGCTCTTCTTGTTCGAATCAACCAACGAGGAAAGTGAGGCAACAAAATGAATTCGAGCGAAACGCGACTAAAACCAGATATTTGTGACGATTGCGCCTTGATAGCCTACGATAACGGCATTGGTTACGACTACGACGAGTTCGACAAGGCTGGGGCATGGCAAGCACAGGTTGAGTTCATGTTGGACGCTGGGGCTCTGGTAGCAGATCATGCGTGTTCTGCTAAAACCGAACCAGACCTAAACATTCAATGTGATTGTGGGTGTAGATCATGACATATCATGTGCAAATAGTACCTTCAGCGTTTTCGGGGCCGATTCCAGAGAAACTATGGAAAACGGTATCTACGTGTAAGGGGCAATTCTCGGCCTTGCGTGAAGCTACCGTGCACAGAGACTGGTATAGCCCCCCTGGATCGGGGTCATGGTCTGGTCACGTTCGTATAATCGATGATAACGGCCTGGTGTACGATCGTAACGAGGAGCGTTGCTACGATGCTGGAGTAACTGTCCATGCATGGTGCGGGGGGTGTCTGGGGACTGATCAGGCGTATTTAAAACCACAGAGTTGATGGACCATGAGACACGCTAATCTCTGTGTTAGCGTGTCCGATGATCGAATCAAACCACTAGGTAGAGGGAGAACGCACATGATTAACCCCCACAAGCCCGGAGACAGCCTTGAATGCTGTGACGATGGGTGCGCCTCTCCAGATCAATGCTCCTGTGGTGCGTGCCAGTGCGAGGTATGTGCGGATGCTGACGCTACCGCCCACTTCCAAGGATGCGACCAGCGATATTACTATTAACTGAAAGGACACTAAAATGTATAGCATCACATTCAAGTCTGACTCTAAGGCCGCCTTGGAATACCTGCGAGAGACAGCGTATGAAAAAATTCCTGAGATGGAAGAGATGACTGTTGAAGCACTCGACGCGATGATTAAGGAACCGAAGGAACGTACACATGTCACTGTTTGTGACAACTGCGGTTCATCTAGTATTGGATACGACTGCCTGGTAAACGATGACAATGAGATAGTAGGTGGGCCTTACGATAGCGGTCTGTGTCTCTATTGCGAGGACATTAACGCATCAGTAAGAGTCATGCCCATAGACCAGATACGCGAATGCGAGAACGTTATGGAATGCGATTACACAGGTGACATGGAAATGATGGTAGCTGGAATAGGAATAAAGGAAAGACCTGCGAATACAAAAGGGTGGTTGTGTCCGAAGTGTGCAAACCCCTTAGTACGGAATCATTATTGGACTATAGAGGAGAACTAAAATGACTAAAAAACGGAAACATCTTAAATTCACTACCACGGGCAGAACGATACACGCTGACATAGACCGCCACTGGGAACTAGATGAGGAATCGCTACAGTCCGAATCGATATGTGCGTCGAACGACTGCGAAGAGCTGGGATTACACTACATCCCCTATCCATACTCGGACTCTGGCGAAGTATTAGTCTGCCACTCGCACCTGCAAGATATGAGTGACTACGCTGATTCTCGCTAGTGTTTGACACAACGGCGGAGACCACCGAATTGTGAAAGACTACCGAGAGTTTTAAATCTATAGGCACCCATACTCAAAATACTCAAAATAGGGTGTCTGACACAGGAAAAACAAAGAGAGGTACCAATGGCTAGGCTATTAAAAGGACTACCCAAAGAATTTAAGGAAATGAAACAGATTGGGCAGACTCCCCAGTACCCTTGGGGTGAGTATAGTTATTCTTTTACCGATGGTAAGAATTGGAAAGAAGAACACGAGCTACAGAAAACTGCATTAGAGGCTCTACAACAGAGAGCAATTCATGTTTGGAGATTTCCTATGGCTGACAGTCATGCGTATTATGAAGTAGTGAACCTCAAACCAGTACAGCTAAAATGGATACCTTACTGTGACCAACGGGAAGCCCCTGACTACGCAATTCGTGGATTACAGACAAAGGATGTAATGCAAGATATAGCGTGGCAAAGGAATTGGAGTAGAGCCGTAGCAAACGCAACAACCTAACAAATTGAAGCCCATTGGAGCTTCAGTGTGTTATAATAATAAGTGGAGAGGGAGATCAGAATATGGCTACGCTCGTCAAATGCCCGATACCGGGCTCCTACATTGTATACGATTCATACGTTCCGTTTGGGCATACTCCCGCATCAGGGGGATGCGCCGTTTATAGGTACGAGGGTGCATCTAAATTTGGAGCCCCTCGTACCTGGTGGTCCTGCGAAGAGCACGAGACGCAACTTCCACGTGAATGTCGGCATGTTAAGTTGGCAAAAGCAGGGGGATAGTAGTAATGAATGTGGAAATAGAGGTCACTCCCACAGGTTTCACCGCACGATGCACGTGTTCCGCATACACTGAATACTTTGACCTCGTGACCGCAGCCCGATTGGCTGAGTTGGCGCCTCAGTCGCTTGCCCGTAAGAACCGCCACAGCTACCCGCCTCGAGGTCTGTCTATTGGAAGAGCCCTGTTTTTTACAGAGGCCACCTTAGACGCCCTAGGTCTAGCAATTCAAGTGACAAGTGAAAAGGAGAGAAACAACGATGCCTGAATTAGAAAAGATGTTGGTAAAGGGACGAGTAGACGGTATGGACGGAGTCCGTAGTAAAAACTTTATAACCTATTATCATATAGATGGGGAGTCGGTTGGCTTCTATCACTCCCCGAAAAATTATCTCGCGATAGAGGCTAACGAGGATATTCGAGCAGAACTCGACCGTCACCTTATTGATAAAGCGGAAGGTAGGGCCACGCCCATTTGGCACATAGATTGCGTGGTCGAAGAGGTCGAACGTAATGGTGTCCTGTACCGCAACATTATCGCTAGGAATGTCTCTATGAAAGAGTACGATGAGTCCGTTCCTACGCCTACGGAGAAGCTCCCTGTTCCTGTGCTAGGCGTAGGTGGCTGGAACGCCCGGTCGTTCTGTCTACGGTACATAGCAGACGTCATCATAGCGATGCCTGACAAACCCACTTTGGAAGACCTAGCGTCCGATGAGTACCTGGAAAAAGTAAACACCCTCGTCAACGGCTGGACTAAAATAACGGAAAACTGCCTTGACACTACCTCGTCTGATGACGAGGACGTTGTCTATTAGTTTGGACGAGCTTAGGGAAATAGTCGAAGCGACTCTTAGAATAGCTATTGACGGCACTCAAATAGTTGACATCTCCGTACTGAACCCAGATTCGACTCGCAGTGAATGGATACCGTACACCCGTTTTTTAGCTGACTTTGTGATACCAGAGGGAACCGACCATTATGAACCTTAGACCACGGCGCTGGGCCGAACATCTAATACGCCCGATAATGTCGGATACTGGCGTAGATATGGCCCCACCCAGTGAGCGTACCAACGCCGAAGAAGTTGAGAAGGAACGCCCCTACGTCGGTAACCACGAGTGCGGCAAAGAGCCCTCTAAAAGTAAAACGAGCCTCTTGGCCTACAACACTACGGGTAACTGGAATTGTGTAGCGTGCGGCAAAGGTGGAGACGCGGTAGCCTGGTTGCTCGATCAGGGGAAGATTAACGGTACTGAAATAGCTACCTATCGAGACGCTTTTTCCTACATGGAGTCTCGATTTGGCGTTTCGTATTTGGATTGGCCTATAATAACTCCGTTCGAGAGTAGGGAAGGCCCACCGTGCCCGATTGACGTCCTTCCTAAAAGCCTGAGAAATTTCGTAGAGGCACAGGCTGAGGCGCTTCAGGTCCCTACCGATTTACTCTTCGCTTTGGTTCTGGGAACCCTTTCTGCGGTTTCATCGAGAGCCGCGTGGGTGAAGGCCAATGATGGGTGGACAGAACCTTTAAATCTGTATATATGCCCCGTCCTAGAGAGTGGCGAAGGTAAAACGCCAGCATATAGGGCCGCTATAAAACCCTTGGAGGAGCTGGAGGCTGAGGAAGAAAAACGAACCCGTCCCCTGCGAGTCGTAACGGAGTCGGAGCGCGATAGGTATAGTAAAACAGCGGATCGTCTTAATAAGGAAGCTGCCTCAAATCCTGGTGACAAAGATAAGCAGGTAGAAGCGAATAACGCGGCGATCAAACTCGATAGCCATGAAGTCATCCCGATAACCCACTTAATTGTCAACGACATTACATCCCAGGCTTTGGTATCGGTACTAGAGGAGCAGGGGGGTGTATTGACGTTGATGTCCGACGAGCCTGAGATTTTCCCTGTGATGATGGGCAAATATAACGATGGAAAAGAGGACTTCGATGTCTATCTCACAGCCTATTCGGGTAAGTCTACCCTACGTGTGGCTAGGAAAAGTAGAAAAACAGAGTCAGTAAAAAACCCTCGACTAACTTTGCTGGTATGCCTCCAGCCCGCTGTACTGATCAAGTTGGCCTCAAACCCAGACATAACCTCCCGTGGGTTAGCGCCTAGGATATCGTTCATATTTCCCAAAAGCCGAATCGGAGTCCGCAAATGGAAACACTTACCCACTGTTCCGTCTGAGGTGATCGCTGACTATCGGGATGTGATACGTGGGATTTTCTACCTACGACGTAGCACCGAAGAGAAACCAAACTATATCAGTCCATCTAAAGCCGCCCAGGATCTCTTAGAAAACGAGTGGACACGCACAGAAACCCTACTCCAACCAGGTAGGGCTCACTACCATATCAGGGAATTTGGTAGCAAGTACGCTGGTCTTACTCTTAGGTTAGCGGGAAACCTGCATCTAGCCGAGAACTACACGCACACAAAACCCTGGACGAAAAAAATCTCCCAGGATACCGCTAGAAATGCCGTGAAACTAGGACGCTACATCACACAACACTGGCTCGTGGCGAATGGCATCTTAACTTCCTCTGGCGAAGAACGCGCCCAAAAGGATATCTGGATACAGATCATAGCCAACGGGGGCACTACCTTTAGTGCCCGAGACATTAAACAAAAGCTACGTAGCTTCCCTGACGCCACCCTGAACGAGGGGTTGGCAGGGCTAGTAACTTCGGGTTTTATCAAACCCTTACAAACTCCGAAAACATTGGGCAGACCCACCATACTCTACGAAATAAACCCCGAGGCACTAGCCAACCCGTTTCCTTCCAGCGATACCTACGATACCGAGACCCTATACACAGTTGAGGATGAGGTGCGCGAGGAACCCGAACCAGACATACCCCCAATTAGCTACGAGGTAGTCACTGAAACTGCCAGGGCTACCAAGATAGTAGAGGAACTACTGACAGAGCCCGCGGTTGGCTTGGATATAGAAACGACAGGCCTACATCCTATGACTAACACTATACGCCTGGTTCAAATAGCTAGTCCTACTGCGATATACCTGTTCGACTTGTTCGCGCTGCCAAACGCCCCCCAATTACTATCCAGAGTACTAGAGAGCGGACCCGTTAAGGTGATTCAGAACAGCAAGTTTGACTGCTCTTTTTTGTCCCATGTCCTAAAGACCCCCATATACCCAGTCTACGACACAATGCTTATTGATCAGGTAGTCCACGGTAGGGGTTATGGGAAATCTTTAGCGGACATAGCGGATAGACTCCTTGATAGTGTGTTACCGAAGGAGCAACAAGAGTCTGATTGGGAAGCCCAAAAACTTACGAAAGAACAGCTAGACTACGCCGCTAGGGATGCCGAGGTACTACTACCCATCAAGGATAAGCTAGACGAGAGCATAACCGAGTCAGATCAGAGACGAGTAGAAGAACTAGAGAACAGGTGTCTCCCGGCTTTGGTCTGGATGGAGACCTCGGGGGTTGGGTTCAACCTAGACAAGTGGAACGGCCTAGCCACAACAGCGCAAGTGAGGGTGACGGAGATCGAAGCAAGGCTGAATGAGCTGGTTAAAGAGCACTACCCCCTACAAGACGACCTCTTTGGGGAGAAGGTGGAGAAAGTCAACTGGAAGTCCCCTGCCCAGGTTATAGTGGTACTGGAAAAGCTTGGTTTTAAAGTTCAGAATACGCGGCAAGGGACTTTGTCCGAAATAAGGGACAAGCACCCAGTAATCGAAGAGTTACTGAACCATCGAGGGGAATCTAAAAAGGCCAACACTTACGGAACTAAGTGGACTAGACACATTGATCCTTTTGACAACAGGATACGCCCGAATTGGAAACAGATCGGCGCGGCAACTGGACGTATGGCTTGCTCAAACCCAAACCTACAGAACATACCACGGCCAGCCGAATACCGCGCTTGCTTCCGAGCTGATGAAGGGAACAAGTTAGTTAAGGCTGACTACGACCAGATCGAACTAAGGATAGCAGCCGAACTAGCCCCTGATGATCGTATGAAAAAGGCTTTCTCTGAGGGCAAAGACTTGCACGAGACCACCGCCTCTTACCTGTCAGGTAGGGATGAGGTTAGTTCCGATGAACGACAGTTAGCCAAAGCAGTAAACTTCGGGCTCATATACGGCATGGGAGCCCCCTTACTGGCAACAAATGCTACGAGGCAATTCAAGGTGGACTTGGACGAGAAGCAAGCTCGGAAGGTTAGAAAGACATACTTCGATACCTACGAGGGGATACGCAATTGGCATCGAGTACAAGGCAACACTACCGAAACTAGAACTGTCATGGGGCGTAGGCGTATCTTAACTGGGGACAAGGACTATACCAACAGACTTAACTCCCCTGTCCAGGGAACAGCAGCCGATGGACTCAAGTGGGCCCTAATCAAAATGTTCGAGTCCCCTTTTAGGGAGCAAGCTAAGGTTCTCCTAGTGTCTGCGATACATGACGAGATAGTGATCGAGGTGGAAGAATCCAGGGCTGAGGAAGCGAAAGAATGGCTTACCAACTGCATGATTACGGGAATGGAAGAGGTGCTGAAAGAAGTACCTGTCACGGTATCAGCAGAAGTGAGAGATACCCTTTGAATACTCCAAAAGGCGCAAAGAACGGACACGGCTTCGGGACTGCTAGGTTTCATAAGATGCTCAACATATTCGAGGATCTCCAAGGGGCCACCGCTACGACAGGGGAGCGGCCTATGGAGACATTCGACTTGAATTCTTGCCAGCACCGAACGGCTAACAACAGGTGCCTCTCCCAAATACAGTGCGTTAGGTTCTCAGATACGCAACCCTCTAAGACCCGAGTTTATTACTACCAAACTTGGCTGCGAGAATTGGTCTGTAAGCGGTGTAGACATTCAGTCCCCTCACCAGTCTCCTCATATGTGATGCAAATAAAGTCCACCCGCATGTCTAACAGGAGTGTATCCTCTGAGGTGTTGGCTATTAGGTGCCCTCAAGAACACTGCAAGGCGATACTACTAGCGTACCATTCCCTATTTCCCACAAAAAGCTCAAGTAGAAAAAGCGAGGTTGAATATGACAAAAGCGAAATCCAATAAGAAGTGTGTGTATGTCACAGATGAGAATAAGCCGTGTGGAGTAAAACAGAGATACATTCGGTTCTTTCCTTCTCTTAACCAACTAGCCCCGGCCTGTGGTAGGCATGACAGGATGTTAGGTCGTAAAGCCCTTATGCGCCTAGGCTGGTCTTTACAGAACGCCATATCCTGGGAGCGAGAGCCTGAGTAAGAAGGGAGTTAGGGAGCTGTTGGTCCTCGCCGGAGGGCGCCAAGCTAGGACCAACAGCTCTGACTAGTCTACCATATGAACAGACCAGCAGACACTATATCAATAGAACTGGATTATGGCTTGCCGTCTGCGCTTTCGCCTAACGGTAGAGCGCATTGGCGCAAAAAGGCGACTGTCCAGAAGGAGTTCAAGGAGTCTGTGTATTACAGGGCCAGAGAATATAATCTAGATAATCCCATTGATCCTGCTACCGTTCACTATCATTACCGCTGGTGCGGCTCACGGCCCGACCAGGATAACTTTATTGCCAGTATGAAGCACGCCTTAGACGGTCTGGTCGCCGCCGAGATCATAGTGGATGATGACCCAAGCCACGTTACAGGCATCGATGTTACATATGAGAGGGTTAGGCATCGATCAGAGGTAGGGATTATGATAACGGTGAGGCCAGACACAAAGCATGTTAGTAAATGACAAAACCAATTATTAAAAAGGGTTTCCCATATGAGCTTATACCAGAACCTGATGAGCTACAGTGTAACGCTCTGGTGAGGGATTTTGATTACCACGACGGGATAATATGTGCTGTTATGCGTCAGTGTGCTATGGATGGCACGTTAGCGTTAACCGGGCGGTATGAGGGCCGAACGCTGTGTAGGCATCATCAACATCGATTGGTATGTGACATCTGCAAATGGAACAGGGCGCATGACATCTACTACATAATCAAAAGTCCTCGATCTGATTATTCCTACAGTTGGGAGTTTTTGGGGAGTGGGAAGGCGTTCAAAGATACCAGGATTACAACTCCAAAACTGCGTCTTCATCGTGATTCACTGTTTAACCCAACCCCCATCGATTTTAGCGTTGTGTCTGCCCGTTATCTGTTGTGTGAGATATGTGCGGCTGCCGTGGAAAAGTCACTTCAGAGGCGAAATCACAAGTGCGGATTACAACAAGCGATTGAGAAAAGGGAAGTCAGGAGAGCTAAAGCAACGCTCAAGGAGATTGCGAAACTAATACGAAAACCCAACTACAGGCGTGACCAGATGGCAATCCATAAAACGAAACGGAGGTTAAGCGTTTGAAAAATACGACCGAGACGATTAAATCAGAGGTTATACCCACAAAGCTGCCGAGGCATATCGAGGTGAGCAAAAACGGTATCAATAATGTCGGGGACTTCTCCAGACTTATGACTGCGATCATGCTGGATGTCCTTGACGATGTAACGCATCCAGCAAAGGCTAACGCAGCGTGCAACGCTGCCAGACAACAACTTAAATCGATAGAGATGGCCCACAAGTACGGAACCGTGAAAACCCCAGGAGATAAGCCGCAGCTATCGTTGAAGTGAAACTACTTTGGGAGTTGTCTTCTGCCTGTGGCAACTCCCAAGTAGTAATAACGAGGGAGAACCTATGGGCAAAAGCAACTTGAGAAAAGCTATCGATGACTTTTGTGACGAGTATTACCCAGATGAAGAAATAGTGTTGTTGGGCACAGAGAATGGCGATTGCTATGACAAAGGCTTTGTCGGAGTAGGAAGACGGATAAACCAGGTCCCCGTGGCAATCTATGATAGAGAGGTATGTATTAATGCCCTAGCGGAAGAGTTCGAGACTACTGAAGACCCACATGAGTACTCGGCTGTGTGGGACCCTTACACCGATGCTGCTGAGTTCTTTAGCTCCAACACAGAGGGAAGTTGGGTTGGTAAGCAGACCCCTATAATCATAACTAGATTTCCGGGATAGTTATTAGCCCGGTACAAATTTGCTAGTTTTACACCCGCAGAAGGTACAGGTCCCTTGTCTTGACCTACGGCCTGTCTTTATTACGGTCTTAAAATGAACATCCCGAATGGGTCTATACTCCTTACAATTAACACAGAAGTCTTTAGTCTTTACAAATAGCGTTCGTAATCTTTCAAATAAGCCCATCACTCACCCTCCAATAATTTCATACCAAGAGCAATTATACCCCCGGTACACCCGGTCGCAACGGCTATATATTGTTCCCCGTCCTGAAGAACTGAAATCGTACTGATAGTTCCCAAAACCAGAATGGCTAATAGAATCTGAGGACGTACTTTGCCAAGCCAACTCATTTCGATCTCCCTCTACTACGTATCAACATACCCATTAAGGTACCTAGAATCGCCACAGACGCTACTCCGCAGATAACCTCGACAGTTGGTACTACTTGTTCTTTTCTTATCCCTGTCCTGATGAATCTCATCTGATGTATACCGGCTTGTCTACTATGCCGTCCGTCAGATTTGTGACAGACACAGAGGAATTCCATACAGCGTCAGCCGAGTTGATATTCCCATCATCACCTACCCTCAAGTCTGAGAAGGTGATCTTCCCTGCCTTCACATAGTCGGCATCAAACGCACCCACAGAAGCCTTTACTCCGTCGAGGATCAACTTGCGGATCAGTATGTCACTACCCCCAGTAGATGCCTTGATTATGACCCTGTCAACAATCATGTCTTCAGCTTGGTACTGGGCTGACCCACGAGTAGATCCGATAGTGAATTGGGCGGTAGTAGTGGACATGGTCACATTCATGGTATGACCTGCTGTCACAACAGAACTCGTGGCAATAAGATCATATATCTCAGAATTTGCCCAATCCATTGTTGGGAATTCCGAACCGCCCTTGATCTCTATTTCATCCACCACTATATAAGCGGTCGTAGTTCCCTGTAACTCAAACGCATTTGTTAGATTTGATTTCCCTAAAGACACGTTCTTAAACGTGACCGTGTCCAGGCGTATTCCAGACGGTAGGTTAAGTTGGAGTGTCTGGCTGGCTACCCCAGGTTGCTCCTCGTCTACGATAGGCATACCGAGCATCGATGGAGCCTCATACGCAGCCCCACTCATTGGCCAAGTGATAGCCGCTTCCCCTGTATTTATCAGTAAAAAAAGAGAGGCCAGAAATCCCAGACCCACGGTTGACAGGCTCCCTATGATTAACTTGCCGCCACCCATGTACACGCCGCCAGGTAGAGGGATTCGGAAGTGCCAAAACCTCGGCAACCGAAACGACAGTCTTGGCATACGAACCTTAACCTTCGGGGTTTTGATTTCTTTAGGTTCCATTTTTGCCTCCGATTTTTGACTTTATTTCATCACTCATAATTCCCACTATAGCTGCACTCGCCCCTGTCACGGGCAGGGCAAAGATTGAGAAGGCTACGAGAATTATGTCAAGGTGGGGTGCAATCTCCGCTGGCCTTGAAGTCGTTTTCCAAACAATTAAAACCCCCAAAGACACGAACGCTAAGAATAGAGGGCCAACCAGACAGATTACCAGGAACTGCGTCCCTGTGAGAACCGTTTTGCTGCTGGCCTCCAACTCCAAGATACGGCGTTGCGCTGCCAGTAATTCTTCCTTAGAATCTATGTCAGTATCAGCCATGAATTACCGCCAACACTACCACCCCAATCAACGCCATTAGCGACGTTAGAAAGGTGGCTATCTGCCACCTCAACAGTAGGTCTTGCCTTCTCCGTAGATCTCGGACCCTTGGCAGGATACCTGTCACTACGGTCTGTGAGAGGTTCTCTATTTTGGTGTCCATACACAGCTAGCTAGCAGCCGTGAAGGTTTTGGGCGTGATGGCCGCTTCGACCTTGAGTCTATTGTTAGCTTCACCTACTAGCTTACTCGCAAACTGGTTAATCTGGTAGACGAGCCACTCAGCGTCGGACATCGCTACGCCGCCCATAGGTAACGTCTGTAGGTATAATATGCCCTTATCCTTGGTAGCCTTGTCTATGGTAACCGTCTTTGTGCTGCCGGCTCTGATAGACAACTTGATTTCGACATCTCCGTCAGCCATATAATCCTCCTAAACTAACACTTGGTCCCTAAGTTTTTTGACTTCGTTCAGCAACAGTACAGACAACATAGAGTAACGCACCGAGTAGGGTTTGCCTTCCCTCATATTCACAAGCTCCGGCAAGACTCTGTGAACCTCCTCTGCCGTCAGTCCGAAATCATCAGTCTCACCTTCTGACTTGGGCCAACTTTCAGGGGCATCAGATTTCTTTTCTCCAAATCGATATGACCTAGGTTGTAGTTGATAGATCAAGTTAGTGTCAATATCCAATGACCGTTTATCATACTTGTAGTATTCACTGGATGTCACGCTGTGCAGTTCATTACTACCATTTATGTTGACATCAGTTGAGGCGCTGGCAGCAAGCAAATTCGGTGCGAAGAGACCGCCGTCCGTAGCAATTTGGAAACAGTCAGCACCACCCCAGAATCTGAGGTTTCCACTAGTCCATACAATCGCAGGGGAATTGCTACTGTTATCCCCAGCATACAAATAGACATGATCCGCCCCGCCAGAGTCAGCTTTTATCTGAGCGGCGCTTCCAACGGCGGATAACGCAACCCCCGCTTCCGCGGTAGCCGCTCCAGCAACAATACTTCCAACGACCGCTAGAGCATCTTCAGACTCATCCCAGAGCAGATACTTCCCGCTCGTAGCTCCGAAAAACTGAACATCATGCCCGGTATCATTAACCCCAACCGTCAGGGTTCCCCTCTGCACAACACCATCAGCCGAGGTATCCCAATGCCAGTACCTACTGGCAGTGTCTCCGTACAATTTAAGATCGTAACCCTGATCATCTACCCCCACCAGAATCGAACCGTCAATCTGCATATTACCGTCTATATCAACAGCGTCTAGATTAGATGTACCGTCAATATCCATGTTTCCTGAGATATCCAGCTCCGTAGCGATCACCTTATCATTGAAAGTGGCGGCCCCAGCCGCGCTCATGTCCAGCGTAAGGGCGGTTATGGTACTCCCGCCGTCATTACCATTGATAATCAGGTCCTTGTCCTGTACGGCAGTCGCGATTACAAAGTCTGAGTTGCCATTCTTTGTCATCGTACATATAGTTGTAGCGTCAACATTGAAGTGGAAATCAGCGCCCCCAGAGTCGAACACTATGTCTGAGGAGGCGTCGAGAGTTATGCCAGTACCGTCAACTTCAAAAGTCCCATCGGCTGTGATCTGTATGTTCGCATCCGTACCAGCAGCATCTACCGTAACAAGAGAAAAAGCCCCGTTAGTGGCGGCGGTCATGGTCACGGTATCGCTGGAACTTGGCGTCATTACTATTGAATCATCAGTAATAACCGTGGATCCTACGGTAAAGTCAGTGGTAGCGTCTACAGTCCCGGCAAACGTTACGTTAGCACCACTAAAGGTAGCTGCCGTAGTCCCCGATGAACTGGATTTGATTAGCAGTTCACCACTATTGTTATTCAGTGTCCCAAAGAGTGTCCCATCGTCCTTGAGGAATATATCAGCCCCACCAGCATCTAGAATAATATCCGTTCCCGCGTCTAGCTCTATGCCTCCAGCATCGGATAGAAGCTCGATAGAGCCCGTACCAGTACCTTGATCTGCGTGGAGTACGATAGTCTCGGACGTACCCCCGTCAGCCGTCAGGAGAAGAGCGTTTGCCCCATTAAGCCCAGACTTTATGTTAATCCCGCCTACGTCAGAGAGTAGCTGTATTGATGACGCACCCTCTGTGGCCGCTGTACCCTGATCATTGAACAAGGTCATGGTAGAACTAGTGCCGCCGTCTACCGTCAGGTTAACGGCGTTAGCCAGGTTGGCAGTAGACCTTATCCCTATCCCACCCGCGTCAGACAGCAGAGATATAGACTCGGCTCCTTCTGTGACTGAAGTACCTTGGTCATTAAATATGGCAATAGAGCCTGTCGTGCCGCCGTCACTAGTGATATTCACCGCCTTGGCTAAGTTAGCTGTAGACCGAATCCCAACACCACCAGCATCTGAGAGTATATTTATAGACTCGGCACCCTCGGTAACTGACGTACCTTGGTCAGCATGAATCTTGATCGTGCCACTTGTACCTGCGTTCTCTCGTAGATAGATAGCAGCGGCAGCGTCGTAGGTAGATAGAAGGTCTATATCTCCTGATGACGCGATATCAAAATCAGTTACATCGAAGTCAGCCGTTCCGTTTACATCTAATGTAGTAGTAACCGTCAGGATTCCTCCGACAGTTACAGTGGATGCCGCCGCGTTCGCACCGTTGGTTATGGTCAAGTAGTCAATAATAGTGCCCGCAGAAGCCTTATCTGAGCCTATGGCAAGGGTGTCTGAGGCAGAAGCCTGCATCCTCCACCCATCACCCGCATCATCCGCCTGATCCGCAAAGAAGTAGATAGGCGCAGCCGCACCTTCCACACCACGCACCTTTAGACTTGCGGTATCCACCCCCTTGGTGGTGATCTCGTCAGACCAGAGTATGTACCTAACACTGGTGCCTGACGTTATCTTTATATCGTAGGTAGTATCAAGACTTGTCTCTGTAAATGACCAGGCACCGTTGCTATCCGTAGTGGTAGAGGTTTCCTGTGAAGTTGTTCCTGTTTCCAAAAGCGCAACGGTTGCCCCGTTAACAGGGTCTCCGTCATCCTGAAATAGCTTCCCGCTTAAATCAATATCAGTTATAGCCATAATC
>Ga0208183_1000612_pt1 | contig 15342 bp, 10 predicted proteins | sample MalvirDeepMed_51_FD_184251 | JGI IMG/M metagenome (GOLD analysis project Ga0208183, IMG submission 184251) | Marine viral communities from the Global Malaspina Expedition - Malaspina viral metaG DeepMed_51 (SPAdes) (version 2) | ecosystem: Environmental > Aquatic > Marine > Oceanic | place... | reverse complement strand
ACACCGAGCACGCCACGCGCCTGTAGGGTGCGGAATTCGTTTTTGTTCTGGTGCCAGAAACCCGCGATTATGCCGCGTACAGCAAACCGGTCCAGCATGCCAACAGGGTCCAAAGCGTGGGTGAAGGTGCCTATCAGTTCGTCACGCAGAGCACTCAGTTGCTGGCCATTGCCGGAGAGCTGGGCAATATGTTGGGCTCGTTGTTGCCACCAGGTTTCGAAGCTGTCCTTGAGTCGGGCCTCTTTGTGTTGAACACCGGCATTCTGTTCGATGGTCGGTTTAATCGTAGTTTTATCGGTGAGACCGTCCCGGAAGTCCACATAATCTTCTTCACCAGGCTTGGGCGTGAGTAGGTCCATGGGATCAAGACCCTGGGCATCAAACAGTGGTTGCTTGGCCTGAACTTCTTTCAGAGGAATGCCGCCCACCAGGTGTGCGTGCACGTCCTGGGGTTCCGGTGGCGGGGCGTTATCCGCATAGCGACGGATGTTGAGGTTGTAGTCGTTTTCCTGCAGTTCTTCCAGGCTAACGATGCGTGAGAAATTGTCGGCCTCGGCAAAGGCCTCAAAGGTGCTGGCGATTTTCTCGATATGCTCCGGCAGCAAGTGGTTCTGTGCCCGGCCTTCGTAGTATTCCCGGTCGGCATTGATGAACAGCACCTTGCCTTTGCGTTCCGGCGCCTTAGCGCCTTTGTTGCGTAACACGAGAATGCAGGCAGGGATGCCGGTGCCGTAGAACAGGTTGGGGGCGAGGCCGATCACGGCTTCGATCAGATCGTTCTCCAGTAGCCCGGCACGAATACGCTTTTCGTCACCACCCCGGAACAGCACGCCGTGGGGCATAACAGTGGCCAGCATGCCGTCGGATTTCAGGCTGGCGACCATGTGTTGCAGGAACATCAGGTCGGCTTTCTTCGCGCCTTCCGGTACCTGGCCATACTGGAATCTTTCCGGGAACTGATTGCTGGGTGTGAAGCCGATAGAGAAGGGCGGGTTGGTGAGGATGCGGTCAAAACGCATCAGCTCACCGCCTTCAACGTGCTGGGGATCAGTAAGAGTGTCTTCGTTACGCAGATCGGCGCTGGTGATACCATGCAGCAGCATGTTCATTTTGGCGATGGCCCAGACGGAACCAGACGCTTCCTGGCCGAACAATGACAGCAGGTTTGGATCGCCACCTTGTTCTTCCAGGTACTCCTTGGACATGATCAGCATGCCGCCAGAGCCACAGCATGGATCGTAAACGCTTTGGCCTTCCTGGGGATTGGTTAGCCGCACCATCATCCGCACGACCGAGCGGGGCGTGTAGAACTCGCCACCTTTCTTGCCGGCAGAGTCGGCAAAGTCGCCAATCAGGTATTCGTAGGCTGCACCCAGCAGGTCCGGGAACTCAAAGTCTTCGTTCCGCAAACGGTACTGACTGAAATGCACGATCAGATCCCGCAGCTTCTTATCCGGTAAAGTGGTGGAGCCGACCTTCCGGGTGAAGTCGATATGCTCCAATACGCCTGCCAGGCTTACGTTGTGCTCTTCCAGGCCTGCCAGCGCCTTGTTCAGATAGTTGCCCACGCCATGGTGGGCATCGTTCATCAGGAACTCCCAGCGGGACTGCTTGGGCACATAGAAGGTGGACTTGTACCAGTTCTCCATGTCTGCAATGGCTCTCGCCTCCACCTCGCCTTTGCCTTTTGCCAGTTGGTTGGAGACAACTTCCTGGTAGCGCTGCTCGAACACATCAGAGCAGCGCTTGAGGAACAGCATGCCGAAGATGTATTCCTTGAACTCCGAGGCATCCATCTTGCCCCGGAGAATGTCAGCAGCTTTGAACAGGTGACGTTCGAGTTGTTCGAGCGTTAAGGCCATGGGTACTTCCGTTTGGTGTTTCTGGGAACGCTATTCGAAAGGTGCGACAGTTTGAGTCGGAGGGTGTCGCGAATGTTGCGTTTAAGTGGGGTGATATTGCCCGCTAGTGGAGGGATGATCAACCAGCGGATGAGAGTTCGCCGGTTGAGAGTGCTAACTCAGTTGGTGGTGCTTCATCGTCTGCTTGCTCCAAAATTGTGGCTGGCTAACCCCCACACCTTGGTGTCGTGTTTCGCCAGATAGCTGGCGCGCTTGAACAAGTCATCGTACCGCTCTCCCTGACGAAGATGGTAAAGGTGGTTCTGTGGGACGTGAACGAGCCCGTCACCTTCTTCCTGGGTGCAGTTCAATGCGCTGCACCAGGCCCTGCTGATCATTCCATACAAGCCGGTACTACCAACCCCTAATTCACCCAGTCCCCGAAAGGTTTGTTTGTTGAAGAACAGGATGCAGTGATAGTGGGGATAATTAGGGTTGGTGAACTCTCTGCACCAGATGAAGCCAACATTGGTTGGATGAAATCGTTTGCCTTGACGGGACAGTGATTTTCCATAGGCCTTGATCTTCGCTTTTAGCGAGTCGATAAATCTGTTGAACAAAGGCCGGCCGGCTTCATTGCGCCAGTCGTACCAGCAGGGAAGTCTGAAATCTATTCTTATAGCAATTGAATGGGGGTGGTTAATAACCGCCTGATTGATGGTGCCCTCTATCCGATTAAGATAACTTTCTATGTATGGGCCGTGCTTTGGAAGGAGGGGCTTTGTGTTAAACATGCCCTCTGTAGTGAGGGGCATGTTGTATGCTTGGTTCATTGTTATGGTCTCCATATCTAATTTTGGTTTATGGTCCTTTCTCTATTTAGTGTGTGGTTGGTTGTTAATGTAAGTTGTTAATAATATTTAAAACCTACATGTATTTTTATTTTTAAAGTGTTTATAGCCTAGAAGCTAGGCTGTGGAGGGTGTGTTGGATTAGTAGGTTTTTGGTCTGCAAAAATCTTGCAGGATCTGAAAGAGGGTTCCTGTTCACTGACAGGAGTCACGCTGGTTAACCTTCTCCAGTATCCAATCATTTATTTCTTCGTCTACCCAGCCTACAGACCTACCGCCTAAATCAATTGGCTTAGGGAAAGTGCCTGCTTCGATGTATTTGTAAACTGTCGAGCGGGCAAGGCCTGTCTTTTCAATTACGTCTCTGAGTCTGAGAATTCTCATGGCTGATCTCCTGAACGGTTCGTCTCAGAAGATCCAGGGAGCTCAGTAGAAATTTATCGATGCTCATGATGGTGGGTTCAACATGGCTCGGGGTCGTGAGGCTCTCTAGCCGTGCTGGGCTCACTGCCGATGCCAAGCTAGTTCCTAGATTTACCTCGATTTTTTAGTCTGTAACTCTCTGTTTTGCATAGAGGTTGGTGAACTAGTTCGCATAGAAGGTCAGTATTAACGCACTAGAAACCATATAGAAATGTTACAGATATCGTACAGAAACGTGGTAGAAAGATAATAGAGGTGTGCTAAGCTGGATCGTGTGCTTATCGTTCTTCTTTTGAAATTTCAGGTGTTGTATGGCAGTTCATGACAGAAACCGAGACGTGTTACCCAAAAGATTTCAGTCCTTTTCCGATCAGGATCTAGTATGGCTTTGGTCTGTTCTTGGGCGTGACTTTACGATCAGTCACCCCGAGTCTTTTAAAAACCCGTTGGGATTGGCAGAGTCTTGTGCAAAAGCGCTCGAATCTAAAGGTGAAGCGTATGCTGACTGGGTTTTTAATTGTTATCAGCAGCATGTCGTTAATGGCGAGCTGAGCAGTATTATAGGTGATGCTGGAAAAAGATTAATTAGTTTTCTTATGTATAAGCTTGTGGTCTATAATGGTTTCGATTTTGAGCTAGGGAGCCTTAAGTATTACTTGGATGATCGGTCATGCTTTCTTTTGGCTGTAGACCTCGATGCCAGGCTTGGTTCAGATAAGTTGCGTATCATTCGAGAGATAGCTTCTATTTGGAACCTTCGCATGTTAAAGGATTACTCTTTAAGCTGGGTGGATGGCAATAATCCTGAGCAAGTGTCATGGCTTATTGATGAAGGCCTAATGGCTGGATTGCCGAATCTAGTTCCAGGCAGTGTAAATAACCCATTATCAATAAATGAAAGTCTCTTGAAGTTTCAGTGTATGTTGGATCAGTCGAGCCTCAATCTAAAGATGGAAGAAATGCTCATTAAAGACTTAAGGCGGAAATGGAGCATCAAAACCAATAAGAAAAGAAGTGAGCGGTCTCAGGTTAACGTCTTATTACTCCCTGAAACTAAAGAAGGTATAAAACAGCTGATGAGGCGAGATGGGTATAAGACTCAAGGAGAACTCGTAGACGCTCTCGTGAGTAAGGCGCTATCCGATGAAAAGGGTTCTTTGTAGTGTTCATTAATCCAAAACAAAGAGTTTGCCAGTATGCGGTCACGCCTTTAACTTGGTGAGATAATCTGCCCATGCTTGCATCATCTGCGTCCGCTCTTTCAAGCGAGCAGAGCGGTTATATGCTGCAGCAACCTGGTTGCGCTGTTTGTGCGCAAGCTGTAGCTCAATGACTTCTGGCTGCCATCCTTGCTCATGTAGTAGTGTCGAAGCTGTTGCGCGAAAGCCGTGCCCGACCATCGTAGAGCCATCAAAGCCCATAGACCTCAGGGCAACGTTGATGGTGTTGTCTGAGAGCGGACGGCCCGATTTCACAGACTCGAAAACCAGGTGCTGGTGGCCGGTGATCGCCTGGAGCTCCTTCAGGACAGAAACCGCTTGTTTGGGCAGGGGGACAATGTGGTCCGGCACTAAGCCGGCCCGTTTTGCCTTCTGAGTGCCTTTCATGCGTTTACCTGGCACGACCCAAGTGCTCGACTCCAGGTCGATCTCTGCCCACTCAGCGTTCCTGAGTTCACCGGGTCTCAGAAACAGCATCGGAGCGAGCTTCAGTGCCGCTCTGGTCGATGCGTGGCCACTGTAGGCGTCGATGGCCCGTAATAGTGCCCCCAATTCTGCTTCGGAGGTTATAGCAGCTCTGTGCTGCGTAGGTGCCGTCTTCAATAGGCCTTTCAGTGTGGAAGTCGGATCTGTTTCAGCTCGCCCTTCTGCGACGGCGTACCTGTAGATCTCACCAATGCGCTGGCGTATGCGGTGCGCTGTTTCGTGTTTGCCCTGGTTCTCGATTTCGCGAAGCGTTTCCAGAATCTTGGCAGGCTTGATGTCTGCGATGGGCAGGTGACCTAGTTTTGGGTAGGCCCAGGTCTCCAGTCTTCTTCGGGCTACTCTCAAGGTGCCTTCGGAGAGCTCTCCTTTTTTCAGCTTCAGCCATTCTTCCGCAACAACCTTGAAGGTGTCGCTTTTCTCCTGCTCAGTGGCTTTTTCCTGCTTTTTGATCTCATTGGGGTCTACGCCGTCAGCGATTAATGCTCGTGCCTCAGAGCGCCTCTGCCGGGCGAGCTTTAGTGGAACGTCCGGGTATACCCCCAGAGCCAACGTTTTTTCTTTGCCGCCGAACCGGTACTTCATGCGCCAATACTTGCCTGACGGCTGGATATCCAGGTACATGCCTGCACCGTCCGAGAGCTTGGTGCGCTTGCCATACTTTTCGAAGCTGGCAGATTTGATCTGTCTGTCGGTCAGCTTGTCCGTCGCCATTGGGGGTATCCTGCAGCGGTTGGGGGTATAAAACTTACTATAGCGGGGTGCATTTCAGTTTGCACCCCCAGATGTACCCCCAAAGGTTGTGGCTGAGCATGGATGTCAATGGATGTTCATGGACTAAGAATGAGGTAAAAAGTGTTTAAAAACGGTAGGTTGTGGAGGTTGGTGGATCTTGATGGAAGGGTAACTGGTACCCCCGGCAGGACTCGAACCTGCTACCTTCCCCTTAGGAGGGGGACGCTCTATCCAGATGAGCTACGGGGGCATTTCAGAAGAGGCGGTATGATAGCGGGCAAGGGCTTGTGGCTCAAGGGGCCACAGGCCCCCGCTTACGCAGTTGTTCCAGGATCTGCTTCTGGTTCTCGCCGTCTTTGCCGGTAACAACCATCAGCGCGCGCTCCCGATTAAGCAGGGTCTTGCGGTAGGTTTTCTGCAGGTCTTCGAGTGATACCTTCCTAATGGCGTCTGCCAGTTGCTCCCGGCTGTCGAACTCTTCGTTATTACGGTCAATCTCGCGCCAGTAGCGGCCAGAGACTTCACCCAGCTGGCGATCCTGCTGCAGCAACTGGCTGATTACCGCCTGCTTTTCCCGGTTCAGGCGGTTGTCGTCCAGTTCAGTCAGTTGGCCTTCAAAGTCGGCTGAAAACGCCTGTACCGCCTGGTCAATGGCTTGTGCATCCGCTTCCGGTGATTGCACCACCAGGCCAAGGGCCGGTGTTTCCAGCATCTCAAAGGCGGTGGCGTACACGATGTAGCCGAGCTGGCGAGTGGTGCGGATCTCTTCATAGAAGGGGCTGCTGACAATCTGTGCCAACAGGCGGAAGCGGGCCCGTTCTTCATAAGAGGTATCGTTGCCCTGCAGGTACAGGGTGTAGCCGGTGTCCTGGTGGGCAACGTCCAGCACGGCCCGGGTTTGTCCTTCCGGTAGCTGGCGGATGTTGGAGCGCTCCACCGTTGTGCGTTCCCGGCCGTCCAGTACCATGGCTTTTACCTGCCGCGCCAGGTTCAGGGCCGAGGCTTCGGTCAGATTGCCGTGGGCCAGCATCACCGGGTCCGTCTGGCGCACCAGTTCCCGGCCGAAGGCTTTGAGTTCATCCAGCGTGACTTCCCTGGCAGCTGCCAGTTTGTCTGCCACCGGATAGGTGCCATCAATCAGCGCGGTCTGGATGAATTCAGAGGTTTGCTGCACAGGGCGGTCCTTGGCCTTGTTTTCGAGGCCATCCATCAGGCGCTGGCGAGCGATGTTGAATCGCTGGGTGGTGAACTGCGGGTCGGAAAACTCCAGCAGGATCCGGTTCACCAGCTTGTGCAGTTTGTCGTTATATCCGCCCACGCGGATGGTGATGCCCCGCAGGTGCGGGTACACGCTGTAATCCAGCCCTGCCAGGCTGGCGGAGTAGGCCCAGGAGTTGAGGTTGGTGTTGATGGCATCCACCAGAAGCTGGCTTAGCACCTCACTGCGGGCGGAGGCCCGGGCAGCGGGTGTGCGCAGGCTAATAAATACGTTGGCTTTCGGGGTATTGAACCGGGTGTCCCGGGCGTACCAGATATCCAGCCCGTCCAGCTCGCCCAGTTTTACCGGATGTTCCATGGTGTTGCCGGCTACCAGGTCGAGGTTCTCCGGTACAAAGGGGTTGGCGGCGGGCAAGGCCAGCTGTGCCGCCAGTTGGTTATCGGTGGTTTCGGGTACGGTGAGCGGCTCGCGCTGCCACGGGGTTTCGTACCAGTTGGTGAACAGGGGCGTGCCTTCCGGCTGGGCCGGGGCAGATACCCAGACCATCAGGTTGTCCGGCGTCAGGCGATCCAGAATGGCCTGGTACTGTTCAGGGGCGTAGCGCTCCATCAGCCAGGGCGCGCTCAGAATATCCCGGGGCGGGTAATCCCGCAGCAAGCTGGACAGGCGCATGGCTTCCCTCATGGGTTCACTGCGTTCCCGGAAACGGAAGTCGATCACTGCCAGCTGTTTCATTTCATCAAAGCGGTTTTCAGTAACGCCCTTGCTGCGAACCTTGTCGATATAGCGAAAGCTCAGGGCCAGGATGTCATCCTGCCGGGCCAGGCCTTCCCGGGTCAGAGACATGCTGAGGTCCAGGGTGGCGTGTTCGCCGGTGTCCATGCCTAATCCGGCAGACAGGCTTTCCACCAGCCCGGCTCGCTTGAGCACATCAAACAGGCTGCCGTGGCCTTCATGGCCGAGCAGGTTGGCCACGTAGGAAGCGGGCTTGGTCTGGTAGTTATCCCGTTGCGACGGAATCGGGAAAGACAGGGTCATGTTGCGGCTGTCTTTGAGGGTCTGGGCGGTGACTTTTTCCGGCAGCTGCGCCAGGTCATAAAGCGGTTCCGGGTGGGGCCTGGCTGTCAGGTTGCGATTGGCGATGGCGGAAAAACGCTCGCGAACCATGGTTTCCAGCTCGTCCAGCGGCTGGGGGCCATACACCGCCAGGGTCATGATGTTGGCCGAGTAGTTTTGCTCCCAGAACTCGATCAGGTCTGGCCGCAGGGGGTTGTCGTCGGTGTTTTTCAGGGTGCTCAGGTTGCCTACGGCGAACTGGCTGAAGGCATGGTCCGGGTTGCCGGCGGCCTTGCGTACCGATAGCAGGCGCCGGCCGTCTTCTTTCAGCTTGGCGCTGTATTCGGAGTGCACTGCGTTACGTTCCCGGTCCACCAGCTCCGCGGTAAACAGCGGGTGGGAGAACTGCTGGGCAAAGCGGTCCAGTGCCGGTTCCAGGAATTCTCCTTCCACGTCGAAGAAGTAGTTGGTGTCTGCGAAGGCGGTGAAGGCGTTGTGACTGCCGCCGTGGCTGCGGATGAACTGCTGGTATTCGCCCGGGTCCGGATATTTTTCGGTACCCAGAAACAGCATGTGCTCCAGAAAATGCGCGAGACCCTCACGGTCTTTCGGATCGTTGCCGCTGCCCACTGCTACATTCATGGAGGCGGCCGCTTTATCAGCGGCCGGGTCTGAGGCCAGCACCACTCTCAGGCCGTTGTCCAGTTCCAGGTAGCGGTATTCGTTCGGATCGTTGGGGCTTTTAACGGGCGATACGCTGGCCAGCGCCAGGGGGCTGAGCAGCAGGTAACCCAGAACAAGCAGGGCCAGGATCTGGAAACGGAACAGTCTATGGAACAGAGAACGTTCGGCAGTCATGGGGCCTCTTTACTGTGCTATGGACGAAAGTGCAGTGGGAAATCCGGGGTCAGTGCATCTGACCGGTTTTGGTGTTCGCCGGCTGCTGGGCCAGGGTTTTCCGGGCCAGGCTGGCAGCTTTTTCCGCATCCAGGTCACCGGTGGCAATCCGTTCGAGTACGGTGGCCATAATCGCGGTGGCTTGGCGGTACTCTGCAAACTCGGCCTGGAACGCCTTGTCGATGGCCTGGTATACGGCATCGATTTTCTCTTCCCGGCTGCCACTGTTGGCGGCGGTATCGTTGATAGCCTTGAGGCAGGCACGGGCAATGGCGATGTAGCGTTCGGTGTTGGGGCTGTCGTTCTGCATGCTGTTTGGCTAAACCTTGATAGATTGATGTGATTGGATGCGCCGATGCGCTGGAAGTTCCTGATTATCGCATTGCTGCCGGCCGCTTGCATTGCCCGTTGGTAACCCGGCTGTTGCGACGCCAGCGACCGAATCCTGTGCTAGTCTGATAAGCTGGTGTGTCGGTATTCCGGACATTCCCTGAGTGGGAATTATCCGGCTTTTAGAGTAATGGCTCTATTAAAAACAAAGGGTTACAGAGTAAAAGCTCTAAAAAAGTTCGATACATGAAGGTTGCAAATAAGTAGAATGCCCGCGAATGGAGCAAGGCCAAGACTTTAGTCTTATGGTTCGTTGGTGAACAGACAATAACAGAGCAACAGGCAGGATGGAGTATTTATGAATTATTTCCTGACAGGCGGCACCGGTTTTATCGGTCGTTTTCTGGTAGAAAAACTGCTGGCCCGGGGCGGTACCGTACACGTTCTGGTGCGCGAGCAGTCGCAGGACAAGCTGGCAGAGCTGCGCGAGCGCTGGGGTGTGGATGACAGCCGGGTAAAGGCGGTTATCGGCGACCTCACCAGCAAGAATCTCGGCATTGATGCCAAGGCCATGAAAGCCCTGAAGGGGAATGTTGATCACTTCTTCCACCTGGCCGCTGTGTACGACATGAGCGCCGATGAAGAGGCCCAGGCAGCAACCAATATTGAAGGCACCCGGGCTGCTGTCCAGGCTGCCGAAGCCATGGGCGCAAAGCATTTCCACCACGTTTCGTCGATTGCCGCTGCCGGCCTGTTCAAGGGTATTTTCCGCGAAGATATGTTTGAAGAAGCGGAAAAGCTGGATCATCCGTACCTGCGCACCAAGCACGAATCCGAAAAAGTAGTGCGGGAAGAGTGCAAGGTGCCGTTCCGTATCTACCGCCCCGGCATGGTGGTCGGCCATTCCAAAACCGGCGAAATGGACAAGATCGACGGGCCATACTACTTCTTCAAAATGATTCAGAAGATCCGCCACGCGCTGCCGCAATGGCTCCCGACGGTCGGCATCGAAGGCGGCCGCCTGAATATTGTTCCGGTGGACTTTGTGGCGAATGCCCTCGATCACATTGCCCACCTGGACGGTGAAGACGGCAATTGTTTCCACCTGGTCGATTCTGATCCGTACAAAGTGGGCGAGATTCTCAATATCTTCTGCGAAGCCGGCCATGCTCCGCGTATGGGGATGCGCATCGACTCCCGGATGTTCGGCTTTATTCCGCCGTTTATCCGCCAGAGCATCAAGAACCTGCCTCCGGTGAAGCGTATTACCGGTGCGGTGCTGGAGGATCTGGGCATTCCGGCATCGGTGATGTCGTTCATCAACTACCCGACCCGTTTTGATACCCGGGAACTGGAGCGCGTGCTGAAGGGCTCCGGTATTGAAGTGCCGCGCCTGCCGGACTACGCCCCGGTTATCTGGGACTACTGGGAGCGCCACCTGGACCCGGACCTGTTCAAGGATCGCACCCTGAAAGGTACGGTGGAAGGCAAGGTGTGCGTGGTGACAGGCGCAACCTCCGGTATTGGCCTGGCGACCGCAGAGAAGCTGGCCGAGGCCGGCGCTATTCTGGTGATTGGTGCCCGCACCAAGGAAACCCTGGATGAAGTGGCCAGCCAGCTGGAGGCCAAGGGCGGAAACGTGCACGCCTACCAGTGCGACTTCTCCGACATGGAAGACTGCGACCGCTTTGTGAAAACCGTGCTGGATAACCACGGCCAGGTGGACGTGCTGGTGAACAACGCCGGCCGTTCTATCCGTCGCTCACTGGCGTTGTCGTTTGACCGCTTCCACGATTTCGAGCGTACCATGCAGCTGAACTATTTCGGCTCTGTACGCCTGATCATGGGCTTTGCACCGGGCATGCTGGAGCGCCGTCGCGGGCACGTGGTGAATATCTCTTCTATCGGTGTGCTGACCAACGCGCCCCGCTTCTCCGCCTACGTGGCGTCGAAGTCTGCTCTGGATGCCTTCAGCCGCTGTGCCGCGGCCGAGTGGTCAGACCGCAACGTCACTTTCACCACCATCAATATGCCACTGGTGAAAACGCCGATGATTGCGCCGACCAAGATCTACGATTCGGTCCCCACGCTGACGCCGGACGAAGCCGCGCAGATGGTGGCAGATGCCATCGTTTACCGGCCCAAGCGCATTGCTACTCGCCTGGGTGTGTTTGCTTCGGTGCTGCATTCCCTGACGCCGAAAATGGGCGAGATCATCATGAACACCGGTTACCGGATGTTCCCGGATTCGCCCGCCGCAGCAGGCAGCAATTCCGGAGAGAAGCCGAAGGTGTCCACCGAGCAGGTGGCCTTTGCCGCCATCATGCGGGGCGTGCACTGGTAACAGTACGTCAGCCAAGAAAAAACCCGCCTCGGCGGGTTTTTTCGTTTTGGCTGATCAGCTGGCCGGGGTTTCTTCCGGTTCGATCAGCGGAGGCGGAAAGCCGCCCAGCTCTTTCCAGCGATTGACGATGCCGCAGAACAGGTCTGCGGTTTTTTCGGCATCGTAGGCCGCAGAGTGGGCTTCCTTGTTGCTGAACGGAATTCCCGCCAGCTTGCAAGCCTGGGCCAGCACAGTATGGCCATAGGCCAGGCCTGCCAGTGTGGCGGTATCGAAGGTGGAGAACGGGTGGAACGGGTTGCGCTTGATATCCGCTCTCAGCGCTGCCGCAAACACAAAGTTGTGATCGAAGGTGGCGTTGTGGCCCACCAGCACGGCGCGCTTGCAGTCGAAGGCTTTTACCGCCTTGCGGATAGGCGAAAAAATCTCGCTCAGGCCTTCGCGCTCCGGCACCGCTTCCCGCTCCGGGTTCCAGGGATCAATGCCGGTGAAATCCAGGGCAGACTGTTCCAGGTTGGCGCCTTCGAACGGATCGATTTGCTGCACGTGGGTTTCGCCCCGGCGCAGCCAACCGTCTTCGTCCATGGTCAGCAGTACGGCGGCAATTTCCAGCAGGGCATCCCGCTCGGGATTGAAGCCTGCGGTTTCAACATCCACAACCACCGGCAGAAAGCCGCGAAAGCGTTGGGACAAAGGGTGTGGCTGTTTGTTTTCTTCTGACACGCGAACTCCGGTGTTCGTGTAATGAATGGAAAAGGTTTTACGCCAGGCGCCAGTTTACGGTTTCACCGGCTTTCAGGGGCACGATGGTGCCATCGGCCAGGGGCAGTTGCTCTGGCATGGTCCAGGGTTCCCGCACCAGGGTGATGGTGTCGGTGTTTCTGGGCAGGCCGTAGAAATCGGGGCCGTTAAAGCTGGCAAAGGCTTCGAACTTGTCCAGAATACCCAGCTCTTCGAATACGTCTGCATACAGGCCGATGGCACCATAGGCCGAATAACAGCCGGCACAGCCGCAGGCGGCTTCTTTCTTGTCTTTTGCATGGGGCGCGGAATCGGTGCCCAGGAAGAAGCGCGGGTCGCCACTGGCTACCGCTTCACGCAGCGCCAGCTGGTGCTTGTTGCGCTTCAGAATGGGCAGGCAGTACAGGTGTGGCCGAACGCCGCCCACCAGCATGTGGTTGCGGTTGTACATCAGGTGCTGTGGCGTCAGGGTAGCGGCCAGGTTGCCACCGGTGTGGCTGCGCACAAATTCCGCGGAATCTGCCGTGGTGATGTGTTCCAGTACCACTTTCAGCTGGGGGAATGCCTGCAGGGTAGGGGCCAGCACCCGTTCCAGGAAGACTTTTTCACGGTCAAAGATATCGATGTCGGCATCGGTTACTTCCCCGTGTACCAGCAGCAACATGCCGCAATCGGCCATGGCTTCCAGTACCGGGTAGATGTTGCGGATATCGGTGACACCGGAGGCAGAATTGGTGGTGGCGCCCGCCGGATAGAGCTTGGCAGCGATAACCCCGGCGGCCTTGGCTTCGCGGATGGTTTCCGGGGTGGTGCTTTCGGTCAGGTACAGGGTCATCAGCGGATCGAAGCCGGTATCAGCAGCTGCCGCCAGAATGCGTTCACGGTAGGCCATGGCCATGGAAGCATCGGTTACCGGAGGCACCAGGTTGGGCATGATGATGGCGCGGCCGAAACAGGCTGCAGTGGCAGGCACCACGTTGTTCAGTACAGCACCGTCCCGTACATGCAGGTGCCAGTCGTCCGGGCGGGTGATGGTCAGTTCTCTGGTCATGGAAGTATCCGCAAGGCAGCCAAAAATTTTGCGGATTATACCAGAAGGTGCCGGCTATTGATCAGCCCGTTCCACGCGGAAGTCAGTAAACCGCGTTCAGCACGTCCAGGTGGGCGGCTACGCTTTCAGCCAGGGCTTTAAGGTGATACCCGCCTTCCAGGGTGGAGATGATCCGGTCGTTGGAATGGTCGTGGGCAACGCTGACCAGCATTTCGGTCAGCCATCGGTAGTCTTCGGTTTCCAGGTTCAGCTCGCCCATGGGGTCTTTCTTGTGGCCATCAAAGCCGGCAGAGATCAGCACCAGTTGGGGCCGGAAATCCTGCAGCTTCTTCAGCCAGGCGGCTTCCACGATCTTGCGGTACTCGGTGGAGCTGCAATTGGCCTCGATGGGGGCATTAACGATGTTGTCTGCCTGCCGGTGCACATGGGAGTGCGGGTAGAACGGATGCTGGAAGCTGGAGCACATCAGAATGCGCTCGTCGCCACTGACGATATCCACCGTGCCATTGCCCTGATGCACATCGAAGTCGATGATGGCGACCCGCTCCAGGTGGTGGAAGGTGAGGGCGCGCATGGCCGCCAGGGCGATGTTGTTGTAGAAGCAGAAACCCATAGACTTGGTGCGCTCGGCGTGGTGTCCGGGCGGGCGGGCACAAACGAAGGCGTTGGTCACCTGGCTGCTCATCACCATGTCTACCGCTTGTACGTTGCCACCTGCGGCCAGGCGCGCCGCGTGCAAGGTATCTGGCATCATGGCGGTGTCCGGATCTGTGAAAACGCGGCCACGGGTGGGCTGCATCAGGTCCAGTTGCTGCAGGTAGGTTTCGGGATGCACGGTCAGAAGCTGGTCGCGGGTGATTTCTTCTGGTCTTACCCAGTCGAGATCCTCCTGCAGATGGGTATCTGCAAGGTAGGCCAGGATGCTTGATATGCGCTCAGGGCTTTCCGGGTGTTCCGGGCCCATGTTGTGCTTCATGCAGTCATCGTGGGAAAAGAATGCCGTGGTCATACGTGTAGTCTGTGCCTGAATCTGCTTCTTATTGAAACCATGTTATCAGGGATACCCGAAGTATGTTGTATTTCTTTGGTCTAATGGGCGTGATACGGATTTACATCAGGAAATCCCCATCTAAGATAAGGTATACATTGATAAGCATCCTGTATTACTGGGATTTTTAACCTGAAGCCCGTTGTATCACTCTGGGAGAGTCGCGTTGAGTACCCGCTATCTGGAAAGCCTGTTTAACCCCGAGTCTATCGTCGTGATCGGTGCATCCGAACGGGCAGATAACCTGGGTGGTATGGTTCTGCGTAACCTTCTGGGTGGCGGTTTTCCCGGCCGGCTGGTGGTGGTCAACCAGAGTGAATACGAGAACGTGCACGGGGTGCCTTGTGTCGAGAAGGTATCGAAGCTGGACTTTACGCCGGATCTCGCCATTATCTGTACGCCGCCCAACACCGTGCCTAAAATGGTGCGCAAGCTGGGCGAGCGGGGTGTGCGCACGGCTATTGTGATGACCGGCGGTATGTCCCGTACCCACAGTAAAACCGGCCAGCCGCTGATGTACTCGGTGCGGGATGCCGCCCGTGAAACCGGTATCCGGGTACTCGGCCCCAACACCATCGGGCTGATGGTGCCGGCCCGGCACCTGAACGCCACCTACGCCCACATGGGTGCGATTCCCGGCCGGGTGGCCTTTGTGGGGCAATCCGGCACCATTGCCAGCTCGGTGCTGGACTGGGCATTTGCCCGGGGTGTGGGGTTTTCCTACTTCCTGACCCTCGGCGACGGCATGGACATCGACCATGACGATCTGATCGATTACCTGGCCCAGGATACCCAGACCCGAGCCATCCTGCTGCACATTGAAAGCATTCCAAACCCCAGCCGTTTTATGTCGGCGGTACGGGTAGCCTCCCGAACCAAGCCGGTGATTGCCGTTAAATCCGGCCGGGTGCCTGAATCCGAGTGGTTCTCCCACCAACTGCCGGCGGGTATCCGCCGGACAGACCCGATCTACGATGCCATGCTGCAGCGGGCCGGTGTCCTGCGGGTGGATGGCCTGGGCCAGATGTTCGATGCCCTCGAAACCCTGACCCGCATGCGCCCCCTGCGCCGCGAATCCCTGGCGATCATGGGGAACGGGGTAGGGT
>Ga0208183_1000602_pt1 | contig 15513 bp, 12 predicted proteins | sample MalvirDeepMed_51_FD_184251 | JGI IMG/M metagenome (GOLD analysis project Ga0208183, IMG submission 184251) | Marine viral communities from the Global Malaspina Expedition - Malaspina viral metaG DeepMed_51 (SPAdes) (version 2) | ecosystem: Environmental > Aquatic > Marine > Oceanic | place... | reverse complement strand
GGTTCTCGCTTTCGCCGGCGGCGATGCCGATCAGCTCGGTGCCGGAGAAGGCGAAGCTGACGGCCAGCAGTGTCATCAGGATCGGCATCACGCCGTGATCGAACACGCCTTCCTGCAGGATACGCGTGACGCCCGGTGCCTCGACATTACCCGCCAGGGGCGTGAAGCCGAACATGGCGGCGGCGCCCACCGCGATGAACACGATCACCGCGGCGACCTTGATCAGTGACAGCCAGAATTCGGATTCGGCGAAGAAGCGCGCCGAGACGATGTTCATGCCGAACACGATCAGCGAGAAGATGCCGCACCAGATCCACGGTTCGACGCCGGGGAACCAGCGCCCCATGAATACGGCGGAGGCGGTGAATTCCGACCCCAGCGCCACGGCCCAGGTCAGCCAGTAGAGCCAGGCCACGGTATAGCCGGTGGCAGGGCCCAGATAGCGGCTGGCGTGGGCGCTGAAGGCGCCGGGTTCCGGGTGATGCACGGCCAGTTCGCCGAGGCACATCATCACCAGATAGACCACCAGACCGCCGATCAGATAGGCGAGTACCGCACCCGCCGGGCCCGCCTGCTGGATGGTATAGCCGGAGCTGAGAAACAGGCCGGTGCCGATGACACCGCCCAGTGACAACATCACCAGATGGCGCTGCTGCATGCTGCGTTTGAAGTCGGTGGCGTTGCTGTCAGACATGGTGGGTGTCACTCGTGTAACTGGTGATCTGACTGGCGATCAGAGCGTGCTCGTACAGGCAGCGCTCGTGCAGGCAGGGCGGATGGATGGACACATGTGGCATGGCAGAAACCGGCTGGAGGTGGGAGGGAAACAGGCCGGATATGATAAATGAGCGATAAGGTCTATCCCAACGAATCATCAAGCCGATTGGCTATATATTTAGATGGGCAACTAACGGTGAAGTGCGCGATTGATGGTTGAAGAACCCGGTAGTGGCAGGGCTTGGCGTGATAATTCATTTCATGCCTTGTGGCCGGGTCGCGCGGCATATCGTCAGTCTTTTTACAATAATGTAACCGCCTTTTCTCGTGTCATATTATGCGATGGATGGTTGCAAAAAATGCAAAACGGCCACCCGAAGGTGGCCGCTGTTTTCTGCATGCCTGCGCTAGACGTTCTGCGCCAGGCAAGCGATCAGGCGAGGCTTTCCAGCGCCTTCTCGACGATATCGAGGCCTTCTTCCAGAACTTCTGGCTCCACGGTCAGCGGCACTAAAACACGGATGGAGTTGGAGTAGAAACCACAAGACAGCAGGATCAGCCCCAGCTCCTTGGCCTTGGCACACACGGCCGCCGTCGCGGCGGGATCCGGCTTGCCATCAGCGTCCACCAGCTCAAATGCGGCCATGGAGCCCTGGTTACGTGAGTGCGCGACATGCGCGAAGCGTTCTTCCCACTGGGCGAAACGCGCGGCCAGTTGCTCGCCCATCTGGGTGCTGCGCTCCAGAATGTTTTCTTCGTGAATGACGTCGATCACGGCCAGCGCCGCGGCGCAGGACAGCGGGTTGCCGCTGTAGGTGCCGCCCAGAGAGCCCGGGCCTGAGGAATCCATCACCTCGGCGGTGCCGACGACGGCCGACAGCGGCATGCCGTTGGCCAGACTCTTGGCCATGGTCATGATGTCGGCTTCGACGCCACTGTGCTCCATCGCGAACAGTTTGCCGGTACGCGCGAAGCCGGACTGCACTTCATCGGCGATCAGCAGGATGCCGTGCTCGTCACACAGCTCACGCAGTGCGGTCAGGAAGCTCGGCGAGGCGATGTAAAAGCCGCCTTCGCCCTGCACCGGCTCGATGACGATAGCTGCGGTGCGGTGCGGTGCGATGTCAGTCTTGAACAGGGTGTGGATGGCGTTCAGGGACTGCTCTTCGCTGATGCCATGAATCGGGTTCGGGTAGGGCGCACGGAAGATGTCACCCGGCATCGGGCCGAAGTCATTCTTGTACGGCAGCACCTTGCCGGTCATCGCCAGAGTCATCATGGTACGGCCGTGGAAGGCGCCGTCGAAGGTGATGACGCCGCTGCGACCAGTGGCGGCACGCGCGATCTTGATGGCGTTCTCGACCGCTTCCGCGCCGGAGTTGACCAGCAGGGTCTTGCGTTCCGGGCCACGCACCGGCGTCAGCTCGGCCAGCTTCTGGCTCAGTTGCACGTACGGGGCATAGGAGATGACGCCCGCGGCGGTGTGCATGACCTTGTCGAGCTGGGCCTTGACGGCGGCGACGACCTTTGGGTGACGGTGACCCAGGTTGAGCACGCCAATGCCACCGGCGAAGTCGATCCAGCGGTTGCCGTCCGCATCCCAGATCTCGGCGTTCAGTGCGGTGTCGGCGAACTGCGGCGTGGCGGTGACGGCACCCTTGGCGACGTACTTGTGCTTCAGGACGTCGAGTTGTTCGTTGCTCAGCTGAGAGTGGCTCATGATCAGGCTCCTTTTCTTGTTACCGGTGGCATGGCGCGGGCCATGCCACCGTTGTCTAGTAAACGTGGCGCGAAGACGTCGCGAGGCGTCGTCGCAAAATCAGAGGCCACCGATGCAGACGTACTTCAGCTCGGTGAACTCTTCCAGACCGTGGTGTGAGCCTTCGCGACCCAGACCGGATTCCTTGATGCCACCGAAGGGGGCGAGTTCGGTGGAGATCATGCCCTCATTGACCCCGACCATGCCGTATTCCAGCGCTTCCAGCGTGTGCCAGATGCGACGGTAGTCGGTGGCGTAGAAGTAGGCTGCCAGGCCGAAGGGCGTGTCATTGGCCATCGTGATGGCTTCTTCATCCTTGTGGAAGCGGAACACCGGTGCCAGCGGCCCGAAGGTCTCCTCATCTGCCACCACCATCTCGGTGGTGACATCGGCCAGCACGGTGGGCTCGAAGAAGCTGTGGCCCAAGGCGTGCGGCTTGCCACCTGTGACCAGGCGCGCGCCCTTGCCGATGGCATCATCGACGTGGCTCTGCACCTTGTTGACAGCAGCGTCATTGATCAGCGGACCGATGGTGTTGCCTTCGACCAGGCCATCACCGACCTGCATGCTCTCGACACGTGCCGCGAGCTTGGCGACGAAGGCGTCGTAGACACCGTCCTGGACGAGGAAGCGGTTAGTGCACACGCAGGTCTGGCCGGCGTTGCGGAACTTGGAGGCGATGGCGCCATCGACGGCTGCATCCAGGTCGGCATCATCGAAGACGATGAAGGGTGCGTTGCCGCCCAGCTCCATCGCGGTCTTCTTGACGGTGGAGGCACACTGCGCCATCAACGTCTTGCCCACCGGCGTGGAGCCGGTGAAGGACACCTTGCGGATGCGCGGATCGGTGGTCAGCACTTCCCCGATGGCGATCGGCTTCATGGCGGTGACGACACTGATCAGGCCCTTCGGCAGGCCGGCTTCCAGCGCCAGATCCGCCAATGCCAGTGCGGTCAGCGGCGTGGCTTCGGCCGGCTTGATGACCACGGCACAACCTGCGGCGATCGCCGGGGCGCACTTGCGGGTGATCATCGCCAGCGGGAAGTTCCACGGCGTGATCGCGGCTACCACACCGATTGGCTCGCGCAGCACCATCAGGCGCTTGTCGGCGCCGTGGGATGGCAGGGTCTCACCGGCCATGCGCTTGGCTTCTTCGGCGAAGAATTCGATGAAGGAGGCACCGTAGGTCACCTCGCCACGCGACTCCGCCAGCGGCTTGCCCTGCTCCAAGGTCATCAACTGTGCGAGGTCTTCCCGGTGCTCAAGCACCAGGTCGAACCAGCGACGCAGCAGCGCGGAACGCTCCTTCACCGGCACCTTCTTCCAGGCGTTGCCGGCGATCTCGGCGGCGGCGACGGCGTCACGGGTATCCTCGGCGCTCACTTCTGCGACACGGGCCAGTTGTTCGCCAGTCGCCGGATTGGTCACGTTGAAGGTGGTGCCGGTGTCGCGATGCTCGGAACCGATGAGCGCCGGGACGAAAACGTCACTGCTGGTTTCCGAGTTGATGTAGCGCTTCAAAAAGTCGCTGATCGGAAGGGCGGAATGGGACATATGATGCTCCTTTTGCGGTTTGGCGTGCGGTGCATTCTTTGAGTCACAGCTTTGTCGTATTACGCTGCCTGACCTGCTATCGGCTCGTGTCATTGAGGCCGAGGTGACCGGGCAGGCGGACGGACCTGCCCGGGATTCACATGGCAAGGCCTATACTCAGTGAGTGCCAAAGGCCGGTGCCATGATGCGGTCGCTGTATTCGCGACCGAATTGCTTGAGGGCGATGGCGTACATGATCAAGCCTAGTGCCATCCAGGCGCCGAAGATCAGCCACTCGGTGCCGGTCAGCGCAGAAGGGCTACCCGGCAGATACAGGCAGGCCATGCCGAAGGACAGGAGGATGGCCAGTGTGCCGCAGAGCTTGCCGTGGCGGACGCGGAACGGACGGGGCATGTCGGGCTCACGGATACGCAGGATAAGGAACGAGATCGCGACGAACAGGTAGGCGATGACGATACCAAGGCCACCCGCATCCACGATCCACACCAGTGCCGGACGACCGAAGAAGGGCGCGATGCAGGACAGCAGACCGATCAGCAGTACCGCATTGGTGGGTGTCTTGTGCTTGGGGTGCAGTTTGCCCAGCCAGGCAGGCAGCATGCCGGCATGTGCCAAGGCATAGATGGCACGAGAGCCACCGATATAGAAGGCATTCCAGCTGGTGATGATGCCGGCGATACCGGCGAGGATCATGAGCTTGCTGGCCCAGGGCGAATTGAACAAGGCGCCCATGGCGTCCGGCACGCTCAGCGTACTTGCTACGAGAGATTCGTGATCCAGCGCCATACTGGTGGCCAGGATGATCAGCGCATACCAGACCACGGCCAGTACCACGGACATCATCAGCACCTTGCCGATGGCGTTGTACGGCAGATTGATTTCCTCTGCGGCCTGCGGAATGACGTCGAAGCCAACGAACAGGAAAGGCACCAGCACCAGTACTGCAATGATACCTGCCGTCACTCCACCTTCAGACTGGGTGAACAGTGGTGTCATGTTGGCGACTTCACCTTCAAACAGCGCGCCCGTCACGAAAAGAACGCCTGCCACTAGAATCAGTCCAGTCACCATCTTTTGAAGCAGTGCTGCTGTGGTGATCCCGACGTAGTTGATGGCCATCATCGCCAAGGAGCCACCCACGCCCACTGCTACCCATGTTGCCTTCACGTCCCAGCCAGCGATGGTCCACATGTGACCGACCGCATAGTTGGGAGCGAGGTTCTCGATGACAGTCGGTAGAGCTACTGCCTCGAAGGAAACCACGCTCAAATAGCCGAGAATGATCGTCCAGGTGCAGATGAAGGAAGAGAAGTGCCCCATCGCTCGGTAGCTGTAAACGTGCTCACCGCCCACCTTGGGCATGGCCGCGGCCAGCTCGGCATAAGTCAAGCCGATCAGTACAACGGCGATTCCACCGATGATGAAAGCAATGATGGCGCCTAGACTACCGGCGTCCTGGATCATGCCTCCAGTGAGGACAATCCAGCCCCAGCCGACCATGGCACCAAATGCAAGTGCCAGAACGTCGCCACGGGCAAGAACTCTGACCAGTTGTTCTGCAGGAGGAGAGGTATTGTTCATGGGAGTCCATCCGATTCGATCTTGGAAGTTATTATGTAACGATGCTTGTGACTTCTGATGCGCTTGCAGGTCTTTCACCGGGGTAGGTGATCTCGGGGAGTAATTCTGCACCGGCTGATCCAGAAAAGATCGCCCCTGTAAGTGGGTGAGGGGCGACTCGGCAATTGGATCGCCGAACATCAGTCATCAGGCAACGCCTGACAGCGACGTTATCAGTGGATGGGCAGGCTGCGAATGGACCAATTTTGTTTTTGACTAGACCAATTTTTCTGGTCCACGGATAATTGACGCTACCGGGGGCTTTACTAGGTAGCGATCTCAGTTAGCGAAAGCTAGATAACTGCCCCCATCAATGAGTTTTCTTCGCCAGTCTGTCACTGGCTTCGTTCAGGAAAGATCAATGGAAATCGCCGCAATCGCCCCTTTGATAGAGCGTTATCAAAGACAGTCCGACACCCTTGGCAAGCAAGTGCGTCTGGAGCAAGCGATGTTGGAGGTCATTCGCCATGATTGGCCTGTCGGTGCTCGACTTCCTGCGCATCGCACCCTATGCCAATCTTTGGGAGTGGCACGTAACACTCTATCCCTTGCTGTCAAAACGCTGATTTCAGAGGGGTATTTGAGTACTGGGCAAGGTCAGGGGACTTGGACGAGGCGTCCGTTTCATCCGCAGCGCATTTCTCCAGGGTCAGCTCTTGAAGCGCCTTTACCTCTATCACGAAGAGCATGCAAGGTTCTCGGGGGGCAGGGAGCCAGCCTGATTCAAAGTGGCGCTTTCGTTCCGGGGATCCCCGATATCGGACGTTTTCCCATGCTCAAGTGGCGCCAGCTGTATTCCAGCGTAACCGTCCCACACAATGCCTTGTTACTGTCATATTCCAGCGGTGGCTATGGACCACTTAAGCGAGAAATCCGTGATTTCCTGCGCCGCTGGCGTAACATCGACTGTGATACCCAGCAAATTATCATTACCGAAGGCACGCATCACGGTATCGAGCTATGTGCTCTGGCCTTGGCGGATGAGGGGCAGCGGGTGGTGATGGAGTCCCCGTGTTACTGGGGTGCGCGCAATGTCTTCTTGGCATCGGGACTTGAGACATGTCGGATACCTTGGGTGCCCGGGGTAGGTCACGAGACAAGTCGATTACCCAATGAGAAAGTGCAGCTTGTGTATTTCACTGGCTCACATCATTACCCCCTGAGTGTCCCCACGTCACGAGCTGACAAGCAGGTGCTGTGTGATGCCTGTCAACCAGCCTATATTCTTGAGGATGATTATGAGTTCAGCGGTGATGACTTCAGCAATTTGATGTATGACCCCCAATCTGATAATCGCTTGCTTGTGGGCTCATTCTCGAAGTTGATGTTTCCGGGGCTACGACTTGGATATCTCGTTGTGCCCCGCGCATTGGCAGGCCCGATGAATCGGCTCCGAAGTGAGGTGTTTCGTGAGGGACGGATGCTGGATCAGGCTGTTCTGGCACAATTCATCGCCGATGGGGATCTCGATGCTTGGTATCAAAAGATTCAGCGTGATTACTTGGGGCGGCAGCAAGTGGTGCATGATCAATTGAGTAAGGTGGAGGGCATCGTCAGCATATCCCCGCCTTCAAAAGCCATTAGTTTGTGTGTGCACTTTGAAGACGATATTGATGATCAGCGAGTTGCGCAGCTACTGATGAAAGAGCATCTGATTGTTCGCCCCCTCAGTCCAGTATGCTGTTCAGATGATAGGCGTTGTGGTCTGGTACTGGGAGTCGGCATGCTCACGGGCGATAGCTTGATTCGAGAGGCAGAGCGCCTACGGCGAACTATTGAGACGATACTGGGTCTCAAAGATGTGCGTCGAAAGCGTAATGCTGGCTAGTTGTCCAATGAGGTGCCGGCTGTAGTCCTCTTCACAACTCGAGATGAAATATCATTAATGCTATGCCGGAGCGAGTATGCGAAAAACGATACTGATGACAGCGGTAATGGCGGCAGCTTTTTCTACTGCTCAACTAGCTCAGGCTGGAGCGTCGCTGGCCGAGCAGATCGCTGAACGAGGCCAACAAGAGGCCGTCGAATATCCAGGACTTCAGAACCTTTGTCGCCTTGATGCGTCTCTTGGCGCTGGTGGCCCGCCAGAGTCAAAAGGTAAAGATACCTCGAAGAAGCTTGGTGCTCGCAAGGTCTTCGATAATCTTTATTTCGTCGGAAACGACAAGGTCTCGAGTTGGGCGCTGAAGACGACTGAAGGCATCATTCTTATCGACGCTCTCAACAATCCCGAAGAAGCAAAGTCGGACATTACCCAAGGGATGAAAGCGCTAGGATTGAATCCTGATGACATCAAGTATCTTGTTATTACGCATGCCCATGGTGATCATTACGGAGGTCAATCCTGGATTGTGGGGCAATACTCACCTGAGGTCATGATGAGTCAGGCGGACTGGGATGTATTGGCGGACCCTTCACAGGGCATTGAGAATCCGAATTGGGGCGAGCCGCCCAAAAAGGATCGTGTCGTTGAGGATGGTGAGACGCTGACACTGGGTGGTACTACGGTCACCTTCAATGTCACGCCTGGCCACACTCCCGGGACCTTGTCATTGCGTTTTCCTGTACAAGATGAGGGAGTGGAACATCACGCAATTCTCTGGGGCGGAACCGGTTTCAATTTTGGGGAGGATGAGGCTCGCCTCAGAAGATACTCTGCCTCTGCGGCACGCATGCATCAGCTAATGGAAGAGGAGAACTTTGATGTCTTCCTCTCCAACCACCCGCAAGTCGATGGCACAGCATCTCGTTTCAAGGCCTTGGAAGTGCGAGCGTCAGGGGAGCCTCATCCTTATGTGACTGGCAAGGAAACGGTGCTCAAAGCCATGGACTCTCTGACGGACTGCTCCTTGGCACAAGCCGAAAGAGTTCGAGCTGACCGTTGAGTGATCAACGCTTTTTAGCGTACGGCACTCGAACAGGAAGCGCTCCATAGCATGAGCTATCGGGCGTTTACAATTCTTTCTGTTATGCGAGGCTGATAGATAGGTTAGTGATGTAACGGTTAAGCTGAGCCTATGAACAGCCTGAGGTAATTAGACTATCTAGTGCGCTGCATGCGCTCGGTCAGCTTGCGGAATTCCTCGCGCATGGCGCTGTTCTCGAAGCTGGTGGCGACCGGTACCTGCAGGCCGGCCAAGGTGTCGAAGGTCTTGACGCCTTGGCGGATCAGGTCGGCGACGTGGGCGCTGAGCTTGACGGTGCGATAGGTATTGGTCGCCACCGCAAGCTCGCGCTGACTCTTGGTCAGAGAGGTCGTGACGCGGTCACGCTGCTCGGTCACCAGCGAGCGATACAGGTTGATCGTCTTGAGCGTCAGCGCATTGGCGCGGATGTTGTTCTCCAGACTCTCGCGTGACCCGCCTTGCTTGATCAGCGTGCGAGCTTCGCGCGTGGTGGCCTCGGCTTCGTCGGCGAAGCCTTGCAGTTGCGGCAATACCTCGTCATTCACGCGCGTGATGAAGTCCTGCTGCATGGTCACGATCATGCGGTGAAGCATGACGACCATGCCGTAATAACGGCGCGCATAGTCGAGGTTCTCGCCGCTGTCGCGGGTCAGCTCGGCGAGCTGCTGGGCCACGGACTTGATGCTGGCGAACACGACACTCATGGTCAGCACATCATCGCCGACCACCGAGGACAGCCACACCTGGACCTGGTCCGGCGTCAGGGTGATGCCGATTTCCTCGAGTCGCGCGGCCAGCTTGCCTTCCAGCGTGGTCAGCTCGCCCTGATAGGCGGCGATGTTCTTCTCATGTGCGGCGATCAGCAGGTCATAATCGCCGCGCGTGCTGGCGGTGAATTCGCGCAGGGTATCGGTGGGCGTGAGGCGCGTCAGCGTCGAGACATCAGTGTCCGGCGCGAGGATGCGCTTTTCCTTCAACTCGGAAATTTCGCTACGCGATTCGCGAATCTTGTCCTCGACCTGGCGATAGGTGCTGCGCAGTGTCGAGAGTTGTGGCACGTCGAGGGCCTGCATGGCTTCCTCGATCATCTCGTCCATATCGCTGCGCGCAGACGCTTTATCGCGGCTGATCCAGGCCTCTTCCGGCAAGGTGTCCATTTCATCGAAATAGCTGACCGCCTTCTTCAGGGTGGCGAAGGCTTCCGGCTGGTCAAAGCGCATATCATCGTCTGACTGCGCTGTAGTGGGTACGAGAATCGCCAGAGATAAAGTGAGAGTTACCAGCATTCGCCATGTTGAGGTGGCGGGGCGAATGCGAGTGTCTTGCGGTGTGCCATGTGTCATTAAATAAACTCGGGTCAGCGTGAAGCACGGCAGCGCAGAGTAGCAAAATCGCTGACAGACGTCTCCGAGTGCAATGTGTGAAAGGTTTGGTCAGTGCGGTTGATAGGCTTGCGGCCGGCCGGTGAGGGGATCGATGCGATCAAGCGACGGCCCTTGATAGCGGTCGGTGATCAGGGCCACCACGGCGTCACCGTATTGCTCGAACCAGAAATCGCCCATGGCCTTCAGATGCCTGATGTTGGTGGTGCTGATGTCGTCCATCGCGTCATCAGGTGCCTTGAGCATGCCGGGTTGTGGGCGCATCTCGGCATTGACGCGGATGTAGCTGCCCGGCGGCGAGATGGTGATGGCCTGATAGCCGACCACCTTCTCATCGGAGAGCACGTCGATGAGGCTGCCTTCCAGTACCCACTGCACTGCGCCCCAGTGCTGGGAGTCCGGGCCATTGATCTTGCGCGTGCGAGTTCCAGTGCCGATCGACAGCACGCGACGCAGCTCATGCGGCCACAGGCGACAGGCTTCGGCGATGGCGCACATGGTGGGGTTGTTGGCGATGACGCCGCCATCGATCAGCCAGGTCTGCTCGTTGTCCGGCCCGAGCTTCATGTCGCGGGTCGGGAAGTAGGTCGGCGCCGCGCTGGAGGCGTCCGCGACCTGCCAGGCCAGCAGCTTGTGATGCTCGCGCTTGCTCGACTTCAAGACATGCGGGCGGCGTCGCTCGATGCCGTAGGTGACGACAAGTACGTGCTTGCCAGCGGGGACATCCCTGAGCTTGGCCTGGCCGAGATGTTTCTTGAGCATCGTGCTCCTGCCCTTGGCCTCGTACTTGGGCGCATTGATGCCATCGAGTTCGAACCAGCCGCGGTTGTCGGCGAAGATCTGTTTGGCGCTGGTCGCGCTGTAGAGCCCGCTTATGTCCTCGAGGCTCATCTTGGTGGTCGCCAGCGCCAGCGCAATCAGACTGCCGGTGCTGGTGCCTGCATAGAAATCGACCCGCTCTCGCAGGCTGGTCTGGTGGTCATTTCTGAGTGTTGCATCGACACGCATTAGAAACTGCGCGGTGGCCGCCCCGCGTATGCCGCCGCCATCCAGTGAAAGAATTAGCTTGGACATGCTTGCCTCCTGCAGAGCGGGTAACGCTCAGTCCTGTCCACAGACAACGCCTGTGGCTGCTACCAGAATAGAGAGGCCACTGGTTTTCAGCCGACTGAAATGACTGATACGGACAAACAGCAGGCCCTGATACTGGCAGGGAGAGCAGAGGTGATGTGAACGCGGATCAAACGCTGAGGCGCGGCGCGTCTTCCATGAGCAGACCTCTATGCGAAACAGGCCGCCCAAGATGGGGCGGCCTGTTTCGTATCGAGCATGTCGCATCACACCGGCTTGCTCAGGTGTGTGCTGAAGGTCTGCGATCAGGTGTTGAGCACGACGCCACCATTTAGGTGAATCGTCTGGCCTGTCATGTAGCTTGAGTCTTCGCTGGCCAGATAGACGTAGGCCGGGCCCATTTCGCTGGGCTGGCCGGGGCGTTCCATCGGTACCTGCTGGCCGAAGTTGGCGACCTTCTCATCCTCGAAGCTGGCGGGGATCAAGGGGGTCCACACCGGCCCGGGGGCGACGGCATTGACGCGAATGCCGCGGTCCATCAACGTGCCGGACAGTGAACGTACCAGTCCCTGGATGGCGCCCTTGGTGGCGCTGTAATCGATCAGGCTGTCATTGCCCTTGAAGGCGTTGACGGACGAGGTGGCGATGATGGAATCACCTTTGGAGAGGTGCGGCACGGCGGCCTTGATCATGTAGAAGTGACTGAACAGATTGGTCTTGAAGGTGCGCTCGATCTGCTCGTCATCGATCTCGGTCACGTCATCCCAGTCGTACTGCTCAGCGGCATTGTTGACCAGAATATTGAGCTGTCCGAATTCCTCCATCGCGCCCTCGACGACCTTGCGGCAGAAGGTCGGGTCGCCGATATCCCCTGCGATGCGGCGTCCGCGTCTGCCTTCGGCTTCGATCAGGCGGATGGTCTCCTGGGCATCGACTTCTTCACTGCCCAGGTGCGTGATCAGACAATCGGCACCCTCGCGTGCGAAGTGCACGGCGGCGGCGCGACCGATACCGCTGTCACCACCGGTGATGACTGCCACCTTGCCCAGCAGCTTGCCGCTGCCGCGATAGCTCTCGCGGATGTATTCGGGCTTGGGGTCCATGCGATGTTCATCGCCCGGTTGATGGTTCTGATGCTGTGGGGGCTGTTGCTGAGTCATGCCGTCACCTCCGGTTCGTTGATCGTGAATGCGCTGATGCGCGTTCAGACGCTGAACGTCTCCCCACAGATCTGTGGACGATCGTGGCGGATTAAACCCCCTTGATCATGATTTTCTTGTTTAGCGATATAAAAACGCCCAGCCCCGTGTGAACGGAGCTGGGCGTCAGAATGTCTCGTCATCGGCAAGCCTGACGGTTGTCAGGAGGCGATATCCTCATGCTTGTCATGCATGGTGGCTGGCGTACTGGCGCCCGCTGCCATGGCCTGCGCAAGCGGAGCACGCGGCTCGCTTTCCTCGGTCTGTTCTATTCCGTGCAGGCTCGGCAGATTGGCAGGATCATGCCCGGGGCCGGTTTCGAGGCTGGGCAGTGCCTTGCGAATGATGCTGGCGCACAGGGCACGGTGTGCATGCAGTGTCAGACCTTCCCGTTCGAGGAATTGTAGCAGCCGAGTGGCTGAGACCAACGCCACGATGGGATGGAGATCGCGAAAGTGTTCCTCGACCTGGCTGGCACTGATCGTCGCGAGTCGCTCCGGGTGGGTATGCGGCATCGAAATATCCTCTTTTCGGGTTCCGATGAGTCGGAATCTTGGGTGCTACTTCAGGTGTCACGCTGCCTCGACGGCGGTGGGGCTTGCCCATCTGCCGGCGTGACCGCTGCGCTTTCCTTGGCCCAGCGGTCATTGGTCTTGCGGTGACAGCTCGTACTGAGAGTGTTCGTGCTGAGAGTCTTTGCTTTACGACGGTGTTGCGTTCTTCAAAAGCTAGTATTAGAGAATTCGCGAATATCTTCCAGCCTTGATGCGCGCATGCTCTCATTTTTATCGTGCTTTCGCGAAACTTCATGCCTTCGCGCAGGCGGATACCTGCCACGGGGTTCTGACTGTTAGACTAACGCTTCCCCATGTCGTACAGATGTCCGTCATGTTGAATATAGTCAGGATGGCCACGAAGCCACCTGACAGATGATCATTTTTCCTTCTATGGATGTGCCATGAAACGCTTTGTGCTGCTCGATACCGCGCCGATCCCCGGCACGACGGATTCGTTGTGTCTGTTCGAGTATGGCGAGGACTTCGTCATCAAGATCGAGAGCGGCAAGGGCGGGCAGCTGATGAATACCCGCATGCATGGCTCGGAAGATGCGCTGGCAGAGATTCCGGCCGGTCTGCTCAAGAGTCGCGGCACGGCCTCGGCGCCGCAGCGTGTATTGATCGGCGGGCTGGGGATGGGCTTCACGCTGGCCGCCGCACTCAAGCACTTCAAGGCCGATGCCGAGGTGGTCGTCGCCGAGCTGGTGCCGGGAGTGGTGGCCTGGAATGACGGCCCGCTGGGGGCCAAGGCGGGCTACCCGATTCGGGATCCGCGCACGACAGTCGAGAATCGCGATGTGGCCGAGGTGCTGCGTGAAGCGCCCGGCGGCTTCGATGCCATCATGCTGGATGTGGACAATGGCCCGGAAGGCCTGACCGCGGATGACAACGACTGGCTCTACAGTGCAGAGGGGCTGGCGGTGTGTGCCAAGGCATTGCGACCGGCAGGCATTCTGGCGGTGTGGTCGGCCACGGCCGATGCGCGCTTCTCACAACGCCTGTCGCGGGCCGGGTTCAAGGCCGAGGCACGTCAGGTCTACGCGCATGGCACCTCGGGGGCCAAGCATACCATCTGGATCGCGCGTTACGTGGGGCGTGCGGAGAAGCCTGATGACAAGACGAAGGCCGGGAAAGGCAATGGCAAGCGCTCAGGCAGCCCGAGCAGAAAGCCGGCATCGAAGGGTGCCGCACGGCCGCCGCGCCGCAAGTAAGCTGAGTGTCTCGTTGCTGATGACGTGATGGATGACTCTTCGCCTCACGCGCTTACACACGCTGTGAGAGACAGCAGCGCCTTCGCCGCAGGGCGAATGCATGACAAAACGGGCTGGCCACATGATGTGGTCAGCCCGTTTTGGTGTGCGTCATCGGCGCTTATCGATAGCGTTCAGCCTGTCACAGCGCCAAGCGCTTTCAACTAGGCCCGATGCTGGATTCTGGCTCAGGCCGCTTCGCGTGCCTTCATGTCCTGGTGATATTCCTCGGCGAGGCGCTTCTTGGTGGCGTCATCGAAGACGCGGCCTGCCAGCTGGAAGACTTCCTGCTCTTCCTCATCCAGGTGGTGGGTCACCAGGTGCTCGAGCTGCTTGGCAGTGGCCAGCCAGCCCGGTGAGCTGTAGTCGGTCGCCTCGAGCTTCTCGACCAGCTCATCGATCTCATGGTGCTCGGCGACACTGTGACGCGCCTTCTCCTGCGTCATGTCGTGCTCCATCATCGGCATGTAGAGCGCGCGCTCCTCAGCACCGGCGTGATTGGTGAGAGATTCCTTGAGGCGCTTGAACAGGTCATCGCGCGGCTCGCTGTCACCTTCGGTCTGCAGCAGCATCTCTAGCAGGCGGCGCTGTTCGTCGTGGGTCTCGCGCAGGGCTTCAAATACGGTCATGTTCCAGCTCCTCATCATGTCTGGCGTGTTGAGTGGCGGGTCTGCTTGTGTGCGGTCTTGCTCAAGAGCGGTCTTGCTTGTGTCAGGTCTGTACAACTCTGGTGGCGGATCGGCGGAAGTTCAAGTGCGCAACGCCGATCGGCCTTGAAAAAGCCTTGGCGCGAGGCAAGGAAACAAGGGTGACCCTTGAATTCTTTGCTCGGTGGCGCGTCCGCACGGTGTCTGATCGATGCCAGCTGCCGGCCGCCACCGTCAGGAGCCCCGACATGTCCCAAGACCAGACCACGCCAGTCGATTCCTTCAGCCCCAAGGGGTCCCACGCACCGGCGTTATCGGCGTCGCTGTCCGGCAGTCAGCTGGACCGGCCGCCGGGCGGTGGCTGGCCGTCGATCAAGGCGGTCGAGAAGTTCATCTGGCAGGAGCATCTGCCCATCGAGGGCCATCGCAGCCTGATGAAGATGAACAAGCCCGATGGCTTCTACTGCCCGAGTTGCGCCTGGCCGAATGGCGACAAGCCCAAGGGCGCCAACTTCTGCGAAAACGGTGCCAAGGCGCTGGCGTGGGAGGCGACACGTGAACGTGTCAGTGATGAGCTGTTCGCCAACAACACGCTCAGCGAGCTGCGTGAGTGGTCGGATCACCATCTGGAGAAGGAAGGGCGCTTGACGCGGCCCCTGCGCTACAACGCCCAGACGGACCGCTACGAGATCACCAGCTGGGAAGCGGCCTACGCGGAGATCGGCCAACGCCTCAAGCGCTATGAGGACCCGAACCAGGTCGAGTTCTACACCTCGGGGCGCACCTCCAACGAGGCGGCGTTCCTGTTTTCCCTGTTCGGGCGCATGTACGGCACCAACAACTTCCCGGAC